>ENA-OWPI01003635-OWPI01003635.1-marine-metagenome-genome-assembly--contig:-NODE-3635-length-12945-cov-17.136074_pt1 | contig 12945 bp, 10 predicted proteins | sample MGYA00238138_ERZ651775 | MGnify/ENA primary metagenome ERZ651775 (study PRJEB26906, sample SAMN06265043) | marine metagenome | isolation source: Helgoland LTER site | place: Germany:Helgoland, sampling...
TGGCGCCAACTATTGAGCGCATAAATTAAAGCTGCGCCAGCAATCCGATGCGAGTTCTCATTAGTCTGACAGCACCGATATGATAGCTGCGATCCCAACACTTCGCACACCCAAAAACGAACGCCGCATCCAGCCGTCATTATGCATTATCGAGGTCCATGTGAGCCTCCCCATTTGTGATGGAAAGCGTGCAAACTATTTTAAGGCGTGAACTCCAGTGAAGCCTCTGGTCAACATACTCAATATGCCTTTAACGAGGCCTTAGAGCACATCAGAATTCAAAAACTAATTCAGCACTGGTTCGTGAAAGGGAGGCATCGTCCACATCCGATAATTTTTTTCGCCGTTGGGAAATGATAATTTTTCCCAATTTGGTGGGTACTTCGAGTCCAATGCTAAAATACGAATCCAGGCTGTCGACCTTAACGTCTTTTGTGGATGTGGCTCTGAAATTTGAGCCCACCACGACGCCTGTACTTTCAAAAGAATATTCCCAGAGGTCATAGCCCGCTTCTGCAGTTAATTTAAATTTTTCAAAAGTGTTTGCTGTATCAATTGACACGCCAAGTGTGTTGTTTGTCATCTTTCCCTCAACGGTGCCGTTAACGGTCCTTGCCCTGTAAGTTCCGGTAAGCTGATCACCGTAAAAGTCGAACAACTCTGTTGCGCCAACCAAACTGGTTTGTAGGCCGTAAAACTTAAAAAGATTTGATAAAAACTTTAATTGAGCGTATTTAGCCCTCACTGGTCCAGTCATAGTGACCCCACTGTAGGTGGCCGATTCTTCGGGGTTGTAGCCCGCTCCTATGCTCGCCTCGACAGAAAAATGTTCACTCCTCCAGGTTGAGCGTAAGCCTGCCGCCCCAATTTTATATTTTACCGTTACGCCGTCGACGTTAAGTTTTCGCGAGGGGTCTTCGTAAAGACCAAAAGATGTTATTTCATAGGCGCTTACAGGTTGGCTGATTTTAATTTGGGTTAAAAAAAATGCTAAAATTGTGAAATTAATTAATACAAGTAGTTTCAAGTGTCGGGAAGATGGCATTTTCTTGAACCCTAAATAAACCCACATGTAATCTTGCCCTTTTAATTCGATGTAGTAAAGTCTCAACAATACAGTTCATCCAGGAGCCCACCATGACCAACTATAAAACTGTTCGATTTTACTCACCGCTGGCGTTGCTAGGTTTGGCTGCCTGCGGCGATAGCGGCGGTGGGGCCGCTAGAGTTTATGACATAAATGGGAACCTGATAAAAGGCCCGTTAAAAGGTGCGATCGCATTTATTGATTCCAATGGTAACAATCTGCCTGATGCCGGAGAAACACAAATAACAACGGACGAATTTGGCTTCTACACCTTGTCGTCGGGTTCGGCGACCTCGCGGGTTGTCGCGGTTACTGGTCCGGGAACGGTTGATATGGCATCTGGCGCTGTTGTTGCAGAGATGACGTTGAGCGCGCCAGCGGGCGCGTCGGTTATAACGCCGCTCACAACCTTACTTGACGGATCAGGCGACTTGAGCCCCGAAGAGCTTAAGGCGTCACTCGGGCTTACCGTTGACCCGCTTACGTTCAACCCTTTTGCAGAAGGGGTGGACGCTGATCAGGCGGTTGCAGCTGAGAAAGCTGCTCAACAAATTGCGACTGTTCTCACTACGGTCGCCGCGATTGGTGGGGGTGACGCAACTGCTTTTACCGAGACGGTGAAGGCAATTGCAGCAAAATTCGATAATCAAACTGCAGTCGTAGATATGACCACCTCTGCGTTTGTTGGCGATGTTCTCGATACTGCTGTGGCGGCTGTGAATGCTGCAAGCTCCGGCGCCGACATTGTGGTATCTGCCGCGAATAAGACGATACTCACTGACTCTGTTGTAAACGTAAACAAGGTTCTAGAAACCACGCTAGTTCCGGGTGCGAACTTGAGCTCCTCGGCCATCAAAAATGCTCTTGCGACTGTTAGCCAGTTTACTGAGTCGGTGGCGTTGATTGATGACTTTACTGTGAATACGGCGCTCTCAACTGGTGGCTTTGATAATCTTGCCACAGTCACGGCTTCGTTGGCCAATAGTGCTCCACAAAACATCGCTCTGAGCGGCAACATTATCAAAAATGGTGTTGCGATTGTGGGTAAGGCGACTGCGGATGACAACGAAGACAACCCAATTGTGTTCTCGATAGTAAATAGTGCAGCAGGCGAAGACGGATCGTATTTCACTATCAATAAAGATACGGGTGTGATCCAGGTCGATACAAACGTGGAAGGGTATGAAGAAAAAGAGTCCTTTTCGGTTGTGGTTAAAGCCACGGACTACACTGAAAAAGTTGGCGGAAACAACACGTTCGATGACGGTGATGTCAAGGGTAAGTCGACCGTTGAAACATTTGTTTTGACTAAACAAGTTGCTGGAGCATTTGGGATTGGTAATTCAATGACCTTGAATGATTGGGATAACTCAGATCCTAATTCGCTGGTTCCTGATGCGACAACTCTCGAAGGTTCAGTCACAAATGGAATTTTAAAGCTTGCTTCTGATCCAGTTAAGCTGAATTTGAAAAATATTGATGCGTTTGCAAATGGAACTGGCGGAAAAGCTCCGAGCATAAGTCTGACACTGGACACGTTGCCTACTACGACGGAATTAAAAACAGCAAACATAAATATTCAAATTCTTGATGGAGCGAATTCGTCCGCGGACAGCGGTGAACGCGTAATTTCGTTGGATATGAAGCTGGATTACAGCGGGGACGGTAGCACAGCTACGCTCACGATCCCCAATCAAACTGCGACTGGTTTTTTTACTAGTTCTAGTGGTGTGAAGACCACTTTGGAAATTGTTAACGGTGTCAGCGATGTTTTGATCTTGAGCGGTGGTGTGGTGGGAGCTCCGACCTCGTTGGATCTAAAAGTAGCAAACTTAGTAAAGTTAGCCAAGGAACATGCTTCAGTAGACCTACTTCAAGCGGGTGAGTACAATGTGTTGGTTACTGTCACGGACGGTTTGCAAATTCAGGCGGGAGACGGCTCTGGCGCTATCACCGGTATTGAGATGGGCCTGAGTATTGTCGATGAAAGCGAAATCTTTCAGCTTTCGACCAACTCTATAAAAGCGACTGATGACGATGATTATGTATTCACAGTTGAAACTGAGGCTTCAGGAGGTGTACTTACAGCCAAAACGGCAATTGAAGTTGAAGAAAGTGACGCAAACGCACAGTCACTTCCAAGTCTTTCGTTCAATCTCGGCAAAACCGCTAGCACTGATGTTACTGATGCGAAAGTGAATCTATCCATAACAGATGGAAACAATGCCACCGTAGACCCGGGTGAGCGGTCTATTTCGCTGCTGGATCTGAAATTGGGTTGGGATGCAAGCAAATCTATCTTTACTCTGCCCGATGGCGATATCACTGGTAAAGCAACTACCTCGTCGGGTGATGTATCAAATTTCACTCTGAACAATGGTGCGGCGGACGTATTATCTGTATCGACGGGTGCAAATGAGGTGTCGGTTTCAAGTTTGAGTGTCAAGATTTCTGGCCTAATTGACGCGGCTGACGATGTTATATCTTTGGATATGCTTTCAAAAGGAAATTATACTTTCCAACTTGAGGTTGTCTCTGGCATTGAATTATATGATGTGAGCGGCGAGAGTATCGATAAAATCTCTGCTGTCGTAGCGGTGGTTGACGACATTATTCTTCCAGACATCGCCTAAAAAGATATGGTTAGACATATTATAGGGATTACGTTGACCATTCTTCTGTCGGGTTGCATGGTCAACAGCGCCAATCGGGTCAGTACATCTGACACTTTATTGTTGGACCCAAGTATTCCGGAAAATACGTTAACTAGTCCACTCGTTAGGCAATTTCTTTCAGATCCTGAGATAACCAGGTTAATTTTTGCTAAAAATGAAGAAAAGTTACAGCTAGATCTTTTGGTGGCTGAGTTAGAGCCTATGGTTACCGCTTCATCATCGGCAGGCGGTATAATAGAAGATGACGACCAAGGACTGTCAGGGACTGTACAGGTTGGCTTGAGCAAAGATGCCGACTTAAGTAATTTATTTGATGTTAAAAAAGATATAATTGAGAATGATGTAATAATTAGTAATGGAGAGTTGATAAGAGCTCTCAACTTAAAAATACATGCCGTTTTGGTCGCGGTAAATTCACTTACAACAGTAGACCACAAAATAGAAATTTTGCAGCAAGGAATGCAAGAATACAGCAATGTAAAAAAACTTATCGACAAGAGCCACCAAGTGGGGGTGATCACTAAAGGTCAATACTTGAAGATACAAGGCCAACTCAACGATATTGAGATGACTTTAGAGAATTTAGAGCTGCAAAAAGAAAACGCAAAACAGACCTTATCAATAGAGTTGGGTAAAAATTATCAAGATTTCTTGCCGGTGTTTAACGAGGGGTTAAGTAAGATAAAGGCCGCTTCATTCGACAAGAGCTTAGATGATAGTGTTTTAAAGCTAAATACAGCAATATTAGACAACATAAACAATAATATAATATTGGAAGAGAAGTCTAAGCTTTGGAGTGGAGCATATAAAGTGTCATTATCTTCTGTTATCGGAGGTGATGTTACTGGATTTTTGGGTATAAACTTAAGTAAGCCCGTGTATGACGGTGGAAGATCCAAGGCTAGGATTGCGTTGCTTCAGAGCAAGAGGCTCCAGGCAGAAGCTGAAGAAAAAAAGGTTTATAAAAAAGTAGACTTAGCATTTAATTCTCAGCAAGCGAACAAAAGTACAGCTAAAAAGCAAGCAAGCCTATTTAGTGAAAAGCTGGAAGACCTGCTTGCAATAAAGGAGGACCTTGAGGTTCGTCAAAACTCTGGTAAAGCTCAACTAGAGGACGTTGCTCAAAATCATTTAGATATTGCCAACGTCAAAATTCAAGTTATTGAAGCAGATAGCCAATTACTTAACTCCAAGATAGATTATATACTATTGCAACAACGTGCCTATGACTACATTCTAACTGGAAATGAAATGGCGCAAATAATAAAGTGAATTTATGTCAAATAGTAACTCGAAATTTGCATCTGATGCGACGAATGTGTACCGAGTTTTAAAAAGGGTCGGTTTCAAGGGATCAAAAAATCAAGTAGTTGACCAGTTAAATGCTTATGCAAACCTCAGAGATAAGAAGGATCTCTTTTTCAAAGAGGTTTTCTCTACACTTGGTTACGTCCTTCAAGCTGTTAAGCTCAGCGACATAGGGCCACTTTTATCAGGCTACAACCTCTTCCTACAGAACATTGACAATGATGCTGTTGATTTTAAAATCAACGCTGAAAATATTTTAAAAATAAAAAATGAAAATTCAAATACTTATGAAGAAATCCCTTTATCTGAGCTCAAAAAAATGGGCATCGAAGCCTTTGCTGTGGTTGCCATTTCTGAGGAACTAAAATCAAGCAGGCAAAGACTTACCAAATTAAATCCAATACGCTCCCTGGGTGTTTTTCGGCTAACTTGGGTAACGGTAGCTGCGTTATTTAGTAATATTTTAGCGCTTGCGAGTTCAATTTTTATCATGGTGGTCTACGATAGAGTTTTACCGAACAGCGCAGTGGAGTCCCTGTACGCATTGGCAATTGGTGTCGTATTGGCAGTATTGTTTGATAGTTTGCTGCGCTCCGCTAAATCTGGAATTATAAATCGCGCTACTGAAGGCGCGGATATAATTGTAAGCGAAGAAATTTATAATCAATTTGTTGAGGTGTCTGGAGCCAAGAATAAAAAATCAATAGGGGAGTTATCAACTGTTGTTCGCGATTTGGAAGTTTACCGCGAATTCATGAGTACAGCTACACTGTTATCTTTGATTGATCTGCCATTTATTTTTATATTCATTTATGTGATATCCTTGGTATCAGGACCGCTGTACCTTATTCCTCTTCTCGCTGTTCCCATCGTTTTATTAAGCATTCTTATTGCGCAGCCTATAATAACCAAAATATCACGACTTGCGTCTAAAACGTCTCAGACGAGGCAAAGTATTTTGATGGAGATACTTGGTGGTCTGGATCCGTTAAGGGCTAGTGGCGCATTCGCAATTATGAAAAGAAAATTTATGCAGTCAACGATTGATAATATGGCTGCCTCAAACAAGTCAAAAAATGTCGCTGGTTTTAATTCGGGTTTTCTACAAGCGGTGCAACAATTGGCTCAGGTTGCAATTATTGTGTATGGCTTTCATCTGTTTACAGAACAAAAAATCACCATGGGTGCAATAATTGCAACTGTTATCTTATCTGGCAAGGCTATGGCTCCATTAGCGCGCTTAGGGCAAATGCTTAGTCGAATGGGTGCAGCATTGGTCGCACGCCGCAACATAGTATTATTTTTATCTGAGCCACGCAGTAGTAATACTTTAAAGTCAGCGGGCTTTGATATTCGCAGTGACTTCGCCATAAATATTTCGAACGTAACTTTGCGGCTCAGCCCCAACGCGGCGCCAATATTTTCAAACCTAGATTTATTGATCAAGAAAGGTGAACGTGTAGCAATTATTGGCCCGACTGGAGCTGGAAAAACTACGCTTTCTAATCTTGTTTGCGGTTTGGTCTCTCCTGAGGTTGGATCAATACAATTAAATGGCGTTGATTGTCGAATGATAAACAGGTCCGACTTTTTTAAATCAGTTGGGGTTGTTTTTCAGGAGCCTTGGCTATTCGCTGGAACCTTAAGGGAAAATATATCCATGGGGTTTGAGAACGTAAGCGATCATGATATTATTGAGGCTCTCCGGCTGACTGGTGCAAACATTAACCCCGAGCAACCGGATGAAACTTTAGACGCGCTCATTTTTAGCCAGGGTAAAAACCTGTCCGGTGGTCAAAAACAATCTATTGCTTTGAGCCGGGCCGTCTTATTTGATCAACCCGTACTTGTTATGGATGAACCTACTAGCGCAATGGATCAAATGATGGAAGATAGGCTGCTAGAGAGGCTATCCTCATATGTTAACGATAAAACGCTACTGTTAATCACCCATAAGCCAAATATGCTTAAATTGTGTGATCGCATCATAGTGCTGGATCAGGGGCGTATCACCTTTAATGGATCAAAAAAACAGTACGTGGAATTGGTCAAGAGAAATGTTTAAAGTTAATTTCCGAGATTACTCGTCTATATTTTTAGTTTCGCTTTTATTGGTTTCCTGTTTTTTTTGGGCACAGTTTACTTTTTTAGATGTGGTTACCACTGGGGAAGGGCGTATTGTCGCAACTGGAGAGAATAAAATAATCCAGTCTCCTCAAAATGCCAAAATTATTAAATTCCATGTCACAGAAAATGACAATGTATCAGAGGGTTCCGTAATTATTACTTTGAGTCCCATTCAAGCCGAGGCGTCATTAAAAGAGTTGGATACAAAAATTGATAATTTATTGGCCCGTAAAATCAGGCTGAAGGGAGAGCTTGAACGAATTCCTCTATTGGAGATCTCTGAAAATCTTGGAGTATTCCCAAACGAAATTGTTGAGGCCGAGCTAAAGAGTGTAGTTGCACGGCGCGCTGATTTGAACGCCCAAAAGGGGTTGCAAATTGAGAAAACATTGATGCTTGAGCGAGAGATATCGGCTCTGAATGTCCAGGTTGCAGGTAAAAAGGAATTATTGGAGTTAATTAATCAAGAAAAAAAGGAGATAGAGAGCTTGCTGTCAATCGGAGCCGTGGGCAACTCTGAAAAATATAAAATTGATAGAGATGCAAAGAGCCTAAACCTGGAAATTTCAAACATCTCTGAAAATATAACTTTGAAGAAGGGTCAAATATTAGCCATCGACAATGAGTTATTGGTTTTAGATACCTCTTATGACTCAATAATAATTGAGGAAATGTCTAATATTGAAGCCAAAGTTATGGAATTAAGTGCGATGAAGCCTGCATTTGTCGAGCGGGTAAGTAATACACAGATAGTTTCACCAATTAATGGTAAGATTAATAAGCTCTTATTCAATACCCTTGGAGCAATCGTTGGAGAGGGTGATCCATTGGCTGAGATTGTACCAACCGATGACAAAGTTGAAATAAAAGGCTTCATAGACCCTAAGGATATTGGTCTAGTTGAACCAGGTCAGGATGCACGAATAAGCCTCACAGCTTTCGATCCTTCCAAGTATGGCTTTTTGACTGGCAAACTTAAAAATATTTCAGCAGATGCGATTTTTCGTGAGGAGACGCGATCGTATATGTATGAGATTATTACAACCGTGAACTCGGATAGTTTGACGGACGGTTCGGGCGCGGGGATTGAAATTCTGCCAGGTATGATAGCACAAATTAATATAATCAGAGGACAACGTTCGATATTAGAATACCTCTGGCAACCTATCTCGAAGACTAAGGACTTTGCGTTCAGAGAATGATCGAATCCAGCATCACAGCCAGGCGGATGATCTCTGGGCTCGTTTTGAAGTAGCGGAATGCGGGGGCATTCACGCACGCGATAAACCCGTCCGCCTGATTCAACCGAGTTTAATCTGGCAGTTGCAAGCGGAGTGTTTACCAACGTTCGATAATTTTTTGGTTATCTAAATACCGGTCCATGCGCCCATAGTGTGAGCGAGTAGCGGACCCCACTTTGTACTGGTGCCACCTGATGCAATGTAAAACTAGGAAAGACACTTACACAGCCTTGGCCGCGGTTGGCAGATAGTATTTGGGCGCTTGGCATAATCTCGAGGTCACCTCCCTCATAAGAATCTGGCTCGCTGAGCTGTAGGACGAGTGTAAGCTTACGCTTGCGCGCCAAAATGCCTTCGCCAACGTCAGAATGCCACGCAAAGTGACCATTATCAGACGCGTCATATCTTGCTACCTGCGGGCTTTCAGCGAATTCGCGAAGATCAAAATCAAATTGATCAATATTGGAAATACGGATGATTTCAATCAACCGATCCATGACCCAGCCAAGTCCATCGACCTCATCAAGCCATACCAAACTTGCAGTCCGTAGTGCAGGGTTTCTTTTTTGCTGCACAAGCATAGCATTTTTGAAAGGTACTGCAGTTATAGCCGCAATGATCCTACCACATTCACCCGCACTAAATGCCTCTGGCTTGGAATAGAGAAGTTTAATTTCACACTCCTGTGTGTTTGTTGGCAAGAACCATTTTAATAAGGGGGCAACTTCAAGCGACCCTTAATATGGTTCAGCGCAGACATTGCGTTGCTCCAGCACCATCTCTTTGATTTTCGTGGATGACGTACGTGGGTTATAGCGCACCTGTACTATTTCTTTCCCCACCTCTTTCAGGTAGCCGGAAACATCCAGATTGTGGGAATTACACCCCCAATCTTCACCTATCACAAAAATATCTGCCCCCACTGCTTTGCATCCAGACACATATTCTAATGTGTGATACGGGCGTACAATATCAACACAGCTAAGCGCTTCTAACATCTCAACCCTCTGCTCTAATGGAATAATCGGTATGTTTGGCTTGTACTGGTTCACGACATCATCAGAGGCTACGCCAACTGCCAAAATATCGCCTAAAGATTTACAGTGGTTCAACAAGGCCAAATGGCCGACGTGAAGCAGGTCGAAAGTACCAACGGTATAGACAATCATTTTCGGTTTATCCTTTTACCCACCTGGCTTCGATGATAGCGATCCAGAACAGAGTCTTCTCGTGCGTACAGTTAGAAAATTATTCAGAAACAATTGCGTTGATATGTCTCCACACGCTCGGGCGTACGGAGTAGCTTAAAGTTTTGAAACCAAACGTTTCAAATGCACTACGAATGGAAATATAGATTGCCTGTCGATTTTTGACGAGCGGTCAGTTCTCTTAACCCAAAGGATGTCACATGACAATCAAAAACGGCGCCGCGCCAAAACCTTCGATACTGTCACACACCAAAGATCTACCAAACATTTGCTCACTCGCGGGATTGGGGTGTTCCTTGTTGGCAATATATTTTTTGATCATCGGGTTCTATCCTGCTGCGATGATTGGCATGATTTGGGCTGTTGGGTTTGATTGGGCGGATGGATTGATTGCCCGCCGTATGAAGGGACGCACAGGCGATGACCGTGCCTTCGGTGGCACGCTTGATCTATTAATAGATATCGTAAGTTACGGCATTACACCCGCTATTTTAATCCTAAGTTTTGGAGATTTCAGCCCATGGTTTTTGCCTGTTGTGTTTATCACCTTAGTTTCCGGTGTGATCCGTTTGAGCTATTTCAGCACATTCGGTTTGTCAGATGATGCAAAATACACAGGACTTGCGATTGACAATAACAGCATCAGCCTCGTTTTTATTGTAATGTTTGCAGATTATTTTGAACATTCCACATTCGCTATTATCCTTGCCTTAAGCGGACTATGCCTAGCAGCTTTGAACGTCTCGCAAATCAAGACGCCAAAACTTTCTGGAAACCCAATTAATGTTGTAGTTCTTGCCGTGTACACACTAATGATAACTTTATTTTATGCCTGGTCCATGCTGCGATGATAAGTGAAAAAACGCTTCAAAATTGAGGCCATTCTACTGGAGCAGCGGCAAGGCTTATCCTCGAGTTAATGCCTATGCAGCGACAAGCTGTGCAACAAAATTGCGCCAGAATGAAATTACAAGGCTAATACCAACGCTAAGGTGGGCTGGGCGCGGGGCCTGAGGATAGGGCGATGCGGTCCACGGGCCTGGGCAAGATGGTCTAGCAACCCCGAGCCAGCTTTCATGTATCCAAACATGGAGCATTTTGTAATCAGGAGTGTTTTGTCAGCAAGAGACGCTAAAACCCACCCTGCCCACTTCAACCAGGGTTAATCTGCCAATACCTACTTCAGCTTTCTGGAGGGTTCCATCGCGGTTGGAAGTAATGATGGCGGACACCTATAAAATACTGTTATATATATTTTTAATAATAAACGATGCAACGTAGCATGGGATGGTTAAGCTAAGCATCATAGCTTACAGAGAAAGAAATCTTAACAATTTTTTATTTGGAACATTTGTGTTATTCGTCATCCATAGCATACGATAATGTGTGTATTTTTTTAGATTGGAATAATTTTTTGGAACTTCCTAAATGGACGGCGCCTGCACTTCAAGGTGCAGCGGTAGGGGCTGTAACCTTAGCAATTGCAGGCTTTAACTGGGGAGGCTGGGTTACAGGTGGAACAGCCTCTAAAATGATCAAAGACGCTTCAAATACAGCAGTTGCAGCTGCACTGACACCACATTGCATTGCTCGCTCCGCCGCTGATCCAGAAGCCCCTAGAATCAGGGCCACATTGGATAAAGCTGGCACGTGGCAAAAGCGTGGTATTATTGAAAAGTCAGGATGGGCGACCCCAATAGGCACTGATAAGCCGTCTTGGGAATTAGCTGAAGCTTGCCTTAAAGAACTTCAAAAAGATACGTGAGAGTTTTTTCCAAATATCATTACATAAATCACCAGCGAGAGCTGGTGATTTTAACAAAAAGGTAGCTTTCCGCAGTGCTAATAGGTTCTGTCAAACGAATGAGAACTCGCATCGGATTGCTGGCGCAGCCTGAATCTATGCGCTCAATAATTGGCGCCACTCAGCAAAAGCGGCGGTTCGATTGAGCTTGAAATTGTCTCGTGAGTAGAAGTGGCGCTCCTGCAGCCTTTCACGGATAGCCTCACCCCACTCCCAGCCTGTGTGGCGCCTTAAACGAACCAGAGTGGCCTCAGCAGGCAAACAGCTGCGTAACCGCATGCCAAATCAAACCTGTTTGCATCGACGCGCAGACGTGCGGGCGCGTGGCGGAAATGCTTGTTCTAACGGACCAAGCAATACGCCCTTAAATGCTAAAACAGCTTTAATCAATTGAAGAGAATCGTAAACTGCGAGGTAGCTAAGGCAATTGCTAGACCCAAGTTCATAAGTCTTAATAGGCCATATGGCTGGGCAGAAACATCCTTGTAAGCATTCGTTTTTTTTGCCGCGGCGGAAGTATCCTTTATGTTGGCAATTTGTGATCTCAGCGTTGCATGTTGTCGCAAGCGTTTCTTTGCGCGTCGTAAGATTGCAGGAAAGTTCTCCTTAAGCCCGTAGACATCAGAAAAAACAAAGGGGGCTGCATGAAAAACACAGTATTCGAAAATGCGCTTACAGCAGCACGAGGCGCCTATGATGCCTCACCCGCGCTTCAACGCTTCGCGCGCTGGCCAGATGATTTAAGATATCATGAAAAAGAAGCCCAAATAATACCCGCGTTGCGCCAAATTAAACGTTGGTCCAATCCTCATCCCCTTCATACCGCCACGCAAGATATATCGTCATATGGCAATTGGAAGCGAACCTATACCGAGGAGGAGGTCGGCTTTGGCTTTTTGCAAGACTACGGATACATAGAGCTTTATGGTCCAGACGGCCATTATCATTCACTACAGGGCCGCGCCTATATCGCCTATTGGGGGCGCGGGCTTTATTACCCTTGGCATCACCACGAAGCCGAAGAAATCTATTTGGTGATTAGCGGCTCCGGTTATTTTGAAAGCGAGGGACAAGACCCCGCTCTGCTCACCTCAGGGCAAACGAGACGCCACCATAGCAATCAGCCGCACGCATTAACGCTGCGGCAAGAGCCTATTTTAGCATTGGTTTTATGGCGAGGAGATGGAATGAACGGCTTGCCCTTGATGGGAGCCTAGTAAGCCTGGCCAACGGTGCTGTCAGACGAATGAGAACTGGCATCAGATTGCTGGCGCAGCCTGAGGCTATGCGCTCAATAATTGGCGCCACTCAGTAAGAGCGGCAGTTCGATTGAGCTTAAAATTGTCTCGTGAGTAGAAGTGGCGCTCATTTAGGGCTGTACAATCCACCGGACCCCACACCCACTCAACTTTCGAGTATCAGGGCTTACTAATTTTAATCAAGGCACGGCTCCGATCTATGAGGCCCCATTAGTAAGTTTCTTGCGACGCTCACG
>ENA-OWPI01003638-OWPI01003638.1-marine-metagenome-genome-assembly--contig:-NODE-3638-length-12942-cov-2.050369_pt1 | contig 12942 bp, 10 predicted proteins | sample MGYA00238138_ERZ651775 | MGnify/ENA primary metagenome ERZ651775 (study PRJEB26906, sample SAMN06265043) | marine metagenome | isolation source: Helgoland LTER site | place: Germany:Helgoland, sampling...
CCACCCCACTCGGGTTGGGCGCCATGACGTCCAACGTGCCAGCCTCCACGACGTACAGGTAATCACCCTTGGCTCCGTGTTTGTACAGCGCCGAACCCGCGGGGACCACGACGAGTTCCAAATCTTCCGCCGCTTTCTTCAACAAGCTTTTTTCCGCGCCTTCAAACAGCGAGTGCGCCTCGAGGCACGCGCGGAGCCGCTCCAGTCGGTGTGGGCCGTGTGGGTTGGGGCCCAGCGGTGCGCGCCTGCGAACCGGTCGGTCGGGGTCGCGCGTTTGGGGCTTACCTTCGCGCCGCCGCCGCCGCCTCTCCTCGTCTTCTTTTTTATCAATCGCGGAGTCTCGACCTCGTGACGCGAGTCGTCGGCGTTCGCGCGGGGTCTCGTTCCCCTCGTCGTTCTCGTTCTCGTCGGCACCCTCATCGTTCTCCTGCTCGTTCTCGGACTCCGTCTCGAACTCCTCGGGGTAGAGGAGTTCGTCCGGGAGGTGTCGGCCCGTCTGCGTAGTGTCGGTCGGTTGCCGTTGTACCAGCGGTGGATCCGGCGGATGCCACCCTCTTCGCGGCGACGGCGTCCTCGGCGTCCTCGGCCTCGGTGACGCGTCACCGCCCCCGCCGACGTCCGCGTGGGTATCGTGGGCGGTATCCGCGGTGCTCGCGGCCATCGCGGCGATCATCCTGGCGACGTTTGGGTCGCCGAAACGCCTCGCCGCGGGGCGTTTCGAGTCTCGCTCCTCGACGACCGTTCGAAGCGACTCCGCTGCGCGTTCGCGCATGAGCCGCCACGTGTCATGACTCCCCGCGAACATGCGCCGGAACGTCTCGCGTCCCACGTACGCCAGCTCCGCGCCGTTCGGGTCCTCGCCGCACCGCATGTTAGCCTCGAACGTCAGGCACGGTTCGTGTAACTCGTGTCCCCAGGTCAAAGAGTTGAAACCGAAGCCGTCTCCCGGCCAGTACCCCGCCACCCACTTCTCGTCGCCGCCGACCAAGGGCACCATGGCGTGCGCCTCGCCTTCCATGACCATCCACGCCCCGGAGCATTCGTCGTTCTCCTTGGCGATGGCCTCGCGCGGTGTGAATCGCGTGGAGCGCAGGGCGCACGCGAGGAAAGCGCGTTGCGTCTGCGTCGTGCATTCCGAGAAGAACGGCACTCCGTCGAGTAAGGGTGTCCACGCGGCGACTTGCTCGGCCATGGCGTGTACCATCGCCTTGAACGCCCGTTTACGTCGCAGCGTCCTGCCGTCGATCGCCCACATCACCGCGGCTTTCGGCGAACTGGTGGGATCGTCCGGTGACTGGTCGGCGTTCGGGTCGACGGCGACGACGGTGGCGCGGACGTCGGCACCCATCCCGAAGATCCGCTCGAGCTCGCCGAAGCATCCCCCGCGGCGTAAGGTACACACGACCGAGTCTGGATCCTTGACCCGGCGCACAGCTGTGTTCTTCGCCTCCTCCTCCTCCTCCTCGTCGTCGTCATCGTGGTGGATGATGATTTCCACCGCGCCCTCCGCGACCACGTACAGCGCCGTGTCCGGGTCGAATTCGTAGTCTTCATCGCGAAGCGGCGCCTGTCCCGCGCGTTCGCGCTCGAGCTCACGCTCCGCCTCGGCCGCATCGCGCGCCTGACGCGTCACCGCGCGCTCGCGCTTGGTCCTCCATTGTAGCACGCGCTCCCCCGGAAGCGCCACGCACCGCCGGCATTGCCGAGCGAGCGCCGCGCGGTCGTCGTCCGTCAACGGGTCGAAGATGTTATTCTCGTCCAGGAGCGCGCGGATGCGGGCGAGGAGCTCATCGCGCTCGAGCGCGAGGCGTGTCTCGTGCTCCTGTTCCCTCTCGAACTCGCGCTTGCGCTCCTCGCGAGCGTGGCGCGCCGCCTGCCTCTTGGCGGAGGTCGACCCGCTGTTGCCCATCACCTCCCGGTGACCCTTCGAGTGAGGAAACCAACAAAGGGTGCCGAGTGGTTCCGTTAGGTTTGGCAACGGCAGCGACACGGTAGTCGACACAAGGGTATGGCGCTGAGACGTGCGCTGGGGGCGACCGCGCGGTCCGTCGCCGCGGCGGCGACGGCGACGATACGACGCGGGTGTCATCCGCGCGAGTCACAGCCGTGGACGCGCATCGCCGCCGCGTCGTCGTGGTCGTCGTCGTGGTCGTCCTCATCGGGTTTCACGAGTCGCGGTCCCGTCGTCGTCGCTCCTTCCTCCGCCGACGCTTCGCCGCCGTCGTCGTCGCGCGCGTTCAGCGGAGATACGACGTCCACGTCCGGCTCTCACTCACGGAACGCCGCGTCGTCGTCGTCCGTGATGACCCCCGCGCTCGAGCGGCGGTTGAACGCCATCGCCGCGCGACACGATGAACTCCTCGCGTCACTCGTGGCCGATCCCCCGCCAAAGTCTTCCGACATCGCGCGCATCAACAAAGAACTCGCGCGCGCCGAACGCGTCGTCCGCGCGTACGCATCCGTCAAGGAACAACGGGACGAGATCGCGTCGCTGGAGGTGGTCATCGCCGAGTCCGCATCCGACGCGGAGATGGCGCAGATGGCGAAAGATGAACTCGACGAATTAGCTGAAGCGCTTCCCCAGTTGGAACAAACACTCGCGCACTTACTGCTCCCCGCGGACGACGCGGACGACGCCGGGGTCATCCTGGAGGTCCGCGCGGGTGCCGGCGGCGACGAAGCCGCGCTCTTCGCGGCTGACCTCCTTCGCATGTACGAGATGTTTGCGCGGAAAAACGGATGGCGATTCGAGCTCGTCGCGACGAACGCATCCGAAACCGGCGGGTACAAAGAGGCGACCGCGTCGTTGGCGGGCGATGACGTGTACGGCCGCCTGAAGTTCGAGTCCGGGGTGCACAGGGTGCAGCGTGTGCCGGCGACGGAGACGCAAGGGCGCGTGCACACGTCCACCGCGAGCGTCGCCGTGTTACCGCAGGCGGAGGAGGTTGATCTCGTGATACGGGACGACGACTTGAAGATTGACACGATGCGCGCGTCGGGCGCGGGCGGGCAGCACGTCAACACCACGAACAGCGCGGTGCGCATCACGCACACGCCCACCGGGGTCACGGTGTCCATGCAGGACGAGCGGTCGCAGCACAAGAACAAGGACAAAGCGATGAAGGTTTTGCGAGCGAGAATTTACGAACTTGAACGACGGAAGCTCGCCGACGCCCGGGCGGATCAGAGACGGTCTCTCATCGGCAGCGGCGACAGGTCCGAGCGCGTCCGCACGTACAACTACAAGGAAGGCAGGGTCAAGGACCACCGGATAAACTTGTTGCTCAACGATCTGCCGGGTCTGATGGACGGAGGGGATAGTCTGGCCGAGATGCTCGCGGCGCTCAAGCTGGAGGAGCGGCGGCAACTCATGGCTGAATTCAGCGTGAGTCCAGAGTGATATTGAACTGTAGTCTTAAGTCTTATTCATTAACATAATAGAGATGGAGATGTAGTGGTGCACCACGCACACGCGCGATGACGTGCGGGTGACTAGGGTTAGGGTTAACCCCGTTTACTTGCCTTCGAGCACGAAGTTCCGCCCGATGAACTTGAGAACCTCGTCGATGAGCCACACCGGCGCCGCCGCCGCGCACACCAACAGCCACTCGTTGAAATCGAGCGGCACGATGCTGAAGATCGTCGCGAGCGCGGGGACGTACAGGATCAGGAAGTGGAGCGCGAACGAGCTGAACATGGCGAGGATCAGCCACGGGTTGATCCACGGGGGCATGACGATCAGCGAGATGTCTTCGGATATCGCGTTGCACGCGTTGAACATCTCGATGACCACCAGCGTGGTCAGCGACAGCGTGGACGCCTTGACCTTACCCGCGTGGAAGTAGTCGCACCCGGTGAAGGTGTACTGCTCGCCGCCCGCGGTGAATTTACCACCCGGGAAGCCCTTCCATGTGTCGCACTCGCCCCAGTGGGTGAGCTGGTGCCACGTCACCGGTGTGTGGCCGTCTTGGGACAAGTCGATGCCCCAAAACTCGGTTCGCGTGTACCAAACGGCGAAGATCCCGACAGTCGCGGCGCCGACGTAGAGCCCGACGACGAGGTACCTGACCAGCGCCCACGATGAGATGAGGTCCTCGTCTTTGCGCCTCGGTTTTTTGGTCATGATGTCGACGTCGGGCGGGTTGAATCCCAGCGCCGTCGCCGGCGGGCCGTCCGTCACCAGGTTGACCCATAGCAGCTGCACGGGAATCAACCCTTCCGGCATACCGAGCGCGGCGGTGAGGAAGATGGACACCACCTCGCCGACGTTGGATGAGATCATGTAACGGATGAACGCCTTCATGTTGTTGTAAATGGATCGACCTTCGGAGATGGCGTCGACGATGGAGGAAAAGTTGTCGTCGGCGAGGACCATGTCGGAAGCTTCTTTGGCGACGGCGGTGCCCGTGATGCCCATCGCGATACCGATGTCCGCGAGCTTGAGCGCGGGTGCGTCGTTGACGCCGTCGCCGGTCATCGCGACGATCTCGCCGGCATCCTTGAGGAGCCGGACGATGTCCTGCTTGTGCTTGGGCTCCGCGCGGGAGAACACGCAGCCGCCCGGGGACGACAGCGTCTTCTTCTTCTTGGCGAGTGGCATGTCGGCGAATTCACGCCCGGTGAACGACCGGCCGACGGCATCCTTCGCGCTCGTGAAGATGTCGATGTCGGCGCAGATGGCCTCCGCGGTGAGCTTGTTATCGCCGGTGATGACGACGACGCGGATCCCCGCCGTCTTGCAGTCCTCGATGGCGCCGCGGACTTCGGGACGCGGGGGATCCCGGAGCCCCGCGAGGCCGCAAAAGGTCAAGTCGCTCTCGATGGATTCGTACTTGGCGGGGTCCATGAGATCCTTGTGCGCGGCGTGCGTTTCGGTGCCGTCGTAGGAGCCGAGCTTACCGAGCTCCGTGCCGGTCTTGAGCGCGAAGCCGAGGCATCGAAGGGCGTTGGAAGACATCTCTCCGACGGTGGCGATGATATCTTTACGTAAATCGTCGGAGAGGGAGACGACGGACCCGTCGGGGAGTAAGACGTTGGTGCACCGCTCCAGGACGCACTCGGGCGCACCCTTGACGAGCAGCGAGTTCTTACCCTTACCCGCGCCGTCGGAGACGATGACGGACATGCTCTTGCGCCCGCGGTCAAACTCCAGCGTCGCGAGCTTGGCGCCGTTCGACGAGTGGTACGCCGCGACGCCGCCGCATCCCTTGGCGGGGTCCTTGCTCCTGAGCTTGACAATCTTGGCGTTCGCGGCGGAGTCGTCGACGCCGATCTTCTCGGCGAGCACCTTGAGCGCACCCTCCGTGGGCTCGCCCGCGCACCTGAACTGGCCATCCTTGAGCTCGATGGTGCTCTCGTTGCACATGACGCATATTCTGGAGACGGCGTCGACGCACGCGTCCAGGGCTCCGCCTTTGAGCCCCACGACGCCGCCGTCGCTGGGATCGTAGCTGGTACCCTGGACGGCGTAGGAGGTTAGCAAGCCGGGAGCGCCCTTCTTGGCGATTTTGCTCGGGGTCTTGGCGCTGGTGGGTGCCTTGGGGACGACGAGTCGCACCGCCGACATGTTGTTAGTGGTGAGCGTGCCCGTCTTGTCGCTGCAGATGACGGACGTGCATCCGAGCGTCTCGACGCTCTGAAGCTTGCGCACGATCGCGTTCTTCTTCGCCATCTTACGCGTACCGAGCGCGAGGCACGTGGTGATGACCGCGGGGAGTCCTTCCGGGATCGCGGCGACCGCGAGCGCCACCGCAATCTTAAAGTAAAACGTGCACTTGGAAAAGTTGAAGTCGACGTCGGTGATCGAAAACGGATCGGCGAATCCGCCCCACTTCCAGCTGATGAACATGCGGTAGTTCATCAGCCACACCGCGAGGCAGATGGCGCCGATCATGTACGTGAGCTGGTCACCGAATTGGTCCAGCTTCTGCTTGAGGGGGGTATCGTCCTCCTCCTCCGCGGCGGCTTGGATCTGCGCCTGGATCTTACCGATCTCCGTTCGCATGCCGGTGTCGATGACGACGGCGACGCACGCGCCTTGCGACACGGACGTTCCGCCGAAGAGGACGCACTCCTTACCCTGGAGCTCGCACCCGGCGTCGGACACCGGGTCGGTGGTCTTGTTGACCGCGACGGACTCGCCAGTCAGCGACGCTTGTTCGAGTCGGATGGTCGCGGTTTTGAGGCGAACGACGCGGCTGTTAACAAAACAAGACGTCAGTCTGATTGCCCGTACGTGCGGAAATACGAATGTAAAAATAGACTCACCAATCGGCTGGGACGCGATCGCCCGTGCGAACTTCGACGACGTCGCCCGGGACGAGCTCGCGCGCGGGGAGGTCGCTGACCCACTCACCGGCGCGGAGGCATCGCGCGGTGTCGCTCTGCATCTCCTTGAGCGCCTCGAGCGCGCTCTCCGCGTTGCTCTCCTGCCACACGCCCACGATGGCGTTTAGCACGAGGATCAGCAAGATGACGCCGGGCTCGACAAAGTCCACGAGGGAGAGCTCGACGCCGGGCGCGCGTTCCTCGGTGAACGCGAGGACGAATGAGACGAGCGCGGCGACGAGGAGGATCTTGACGAGCGCGTCGTCGAACTGCTCCAACACGAGCTTCCACAGCGGCTTGCCCTCCTCCTTGTCCAGCTCGTTGAATCCGAACGATGATCGAAGGGTGTCGACCTTTGTTTCGCTCAGGCCGGTTTGCGGGTCCACGTCCAGCTTGGCGCAGACGTCGGGGGCGGACGCGGTCCACGGCGTGTACGGGCCATCGCCGGCACCGCGTTTCTTCGACGGGGTCTTACGCGGCGGCATCGTGTAACCTCGCGCAAGGCTTAGTGGTCGAGGCGTCGACTCAGATCTGCCAACGGTTCATTCACCACGTGCAGACGTGGAAAGCGTGGACTGGCCCAATCAGCAGCGCGCGAACAGGCGAAGTGCCGAAAACCTGGTTGACAGCACAGCTGTGCCCTCTCGACGCGGCCACTCGTGTGATGCACGCGCCGTCGTTGCTCTCACCCATCCGCGCCGCGCTCCGAGTCGCCGCCGCGAGAGGTACCGCCAGATCCTCCACCCCAACGAGAAACCACCCGGGCTTCACCCCGCGACGCCGACCAGTCACCACAACGATCCACGCCGCGTCGTCGTCAACCGACGAAAAAGCAAAGATGGCACCCATCGTCGTCACGTTCGTGACAGGCAACCAGAACAAGCTCAAGGAGGTGCGCGCCATCCTCGGCGAGGAACACGCCGATAGGTTCACCCTGGAGGCGTGCAAGGTGGACCTCCCCGAGCTACAGGGCGAACCGGAGGACATCGCCAAGGAGAAGGTCATGCTCGCCGCGAAGCAGATTAACGGACCGACCCTCGTCGAAGACACCAGCCTGTGCTACAACGCCCTGAAGGGCCTTCCAGGACCGTACGTCAAGTGGTTCCTCGATAAGCTCGGGCACGATGGACTGAACAAGATGCTCGCCGGGTACGAGGACAAGACCGCGTACGCGCAGTGCATCTTCGCCTACGTCGACGGGCCTGGGGGCGAACCGAAGGTTTTCACCGGCACCACAGACGGGAAAATCGTACCGGCGCGGGGACCCACGGACTTTGGGTGGGATCCGGTGTTCGAACCGACAGGGTACGACAAGACGTACGCGGAGATGGACAAGGCGGTGAAGAACTCGATATCGCACAGGTACAGGGCGCTGGATAAGTTCAGGGAGTTCATCCTCGGCGAAACCGCCCGGTGATGGGTGAGTAGAGAAACTTTTGATAAGAGTCTTAGCAAACAGAGTTCGTCTCGTAGTCGTATTGAAGTATCGCGTGAGGGCTAGGTGTGATGGTTCCTCCGCGAGTTGAGTCGTACATCCCTCACAGCACTCACGTCCGTGAGAGTTGTGAAGGTTGGATACGAAATTCATTCTACTCAACTCACGGAAAAACCATCAAAGCACATGCGCCGCCAATCACTCTCAACCTCGCGTCCGTTGAGCCACCACGTTCCTCCGCGAGTTGAGGCGTACATCCAATGTCAAAGCAATATAAATTGAAGGTTTTCGCTCATCATACGCTACAAAGTGCCGTAAAAGACGCAGATGACGCGGGTGAAGCTCGGGTTACGAACGACAAAGTCATGAACGCTTTGGAGATCTTCAATCTGGTGAAAGACCACGAGGAAAACGCGTAGCGCAACTTCTCGCATGTAATACAACACCCGCTCATTTACCCCCCTTCTTCGACTTCTCCTCGCGCAGCTGCGATGACAACGTCGCCATCAACCCCTTCAGCTCCCCGTCACCACCCTCGCCGTTGTCCACGACCTCCAGGCCCATCCCCGCGAATTTATCGCCGACGTCGTCGAACTTTCCCATCAATCCCCCCGATTGGTTCGACCCGATCGCCTCCCCGAGCGCGGGCCCGCCCGTCGCCTTCTTCTTCTCCTCGTACGCCAGCATCCTCGCCACGATGTCGTCCGCTAACGAGTTGAACTCTTCCGCGCCCTCCCCGCCTCCGAGCATCGACGCCACGTCCATCGAGTTTATGTCCACGATGGGCACCCCGGCGCTGCCGATGCCGCCCTGTTCGAACGCCGCGAGCTGCTCCTCGAGCGCGTCCGCGGCAGCCTCCACGGCATGCCGCGCGTCGTCCGGGTGGCTGTCGATGCGGGGCGCGTCCGCGATGGCGCCCTCGAAGTCGTCGTAGATGGACTTGGCGCCCTCCTTCGGCTCGTTCTCCGCCACCCATCTGCCGTCCGTCGCTTTCACCTTGGCGCTGAGATCGCGCACGAGCGCGTCCAGCGTGGCATCGCCGGACGTCGGCTTGGTCTCCGACATGTCACGTGGGCACTGACGCGCGGTGTGTTCGAGCTGAACGCGCCGATACTTCGTCGGCGTGTGAACGCGCCGGTCGAAGTGTCCGCCGCGCCTTATCCTCCTTTTCCCATCTTGCCGAGCGACTTCTCCGATGAGTTTCCCGCGAACCGCTTTTTTCATTCATTGCTCCGACGCGCGGTCGCCCATCGCACGCGCCATGGCGGACGTCGGACAGAAACGCCACAACGGCGACTGGGGCAACAACAATAAGGACCGTAAGCGCAAGAAGGTCCGTGACGATACCCAAACCCGCGGGAGCGCGTGACCTTGGCGGCGGGAGCGAGTCGCCGTGATGCCTGCGATCGGCACCTGCTCCCACCGCCGCCGCCCCGCCGCCGACGCACCATCGCGCCCGAACACTCCCCACCCATCCACCCATCCACCCGACGCTGACCACGCACGCACCCACATCTACCGCGCGCAGAACTTCACCCCCAAGCCCGGGCAGCAGGCCAGGCGGGAGATCGACGTCGCGTGCTCCAAGGGCGACTTCGCCGCCGCGTTCGCAGCCTTCGACGCCGCCGTAGATGCCGGGGACCCGCTCCAGCCGCACTCCTTCAACGTCCTCCTCCACCTCTGCTCCGGCGGCACCACGGGAGGTAACTACGGGAAAGACGACGCCGCGAGTAACAATGACGTGGCGGCGCCCCAAGCCAAGGTGGTCGTCCCGTCCGCAGACGCGGTCCACGCCGAGCGCGCCAACGCCATATTCAACAAGATGGTCACGCTCGACATTCCCCGAACAGAGATGACGTACACCGCACTCGCGCGCATCGAAGCCGCGACGGGCGAACCCCGCAAAGCGCTCGACATCGCCAAACGGCTAATAGACGAACGGCTCACACCGAAGCTCCGTACGTTCGCGCCCGCGCTTCACGCGTTTTGTATTAAAGGCGACATCGCGGGTGCGCTCGAGACTGAAGCGGAGATTACGTCGGCGGGCATCGAGATTTCCGAGTTGGAGTACGCGGTGTTGCTGACCGCCTACGCGGACGCGGCGCGGTGGGAGGACGGCCTGGCGCTGCTGCGACGGATGCGGGAGGAGATCAGGTCCCTCGCGCCGCCGCTGATGGAATCCGTTCGCGGTTTCTTCCAGTCGCACCCGCAATGGGGAGTCGAAGAATCGGTAAACGTAGACGAAGCAACCGGAGCCGCTTCCTCGTCGCCGTCCGATTCCAAGATGCAGCTCGCGGCGATCGACCTGAGCCCGGAGGACCGCGCGAGTCTACTCGCGGGCATCGGTAAGCTCGCGCGCGAACGCGAGGCCAAGTCATCGTTCGACGGGTTCGTGGGATGGCTCAACCGGCGCGGGCCGTTGCCGTACCTTGTGGACGGCGCCAACGTCGGGATGTACAACCAGAACTTTCAGACGTCTGGGTTTAACTTTAACCAGGTGGAGAAGGTGATGAACGCGCTGCGACCGTTGGCGAGGGACACGCACGGCGCGAGACGCGCGGCGTGCGGCGGCGGGGATGCCGAGCCCACGCCCGAGGCGGCGGTGGAGCCGAAGGAGGGGGGGAACGGGGAAAGCAAGGCGGAGGCGGAGGGAAACACAGAGGAAAATACGGAGGAACAGACGGAGGAAATGACGGAGGAACAACGGAATCTCGACGCGGGTCTGACGCCCATCGGCGACATCGACATCACGAACCTCACGAAGAACCCCGGGGTCAACACGCCGGTCAACTTCCTCCACGTCAGGCGAGTCCGCGGCGGCCCCGCGAACCACCACCGATCGAAGCAACTCATCGAAGGGTGGAAACGATGCGGGGAGCTGTTCGTGTGCCCGCAGGGATCTAACGACGACTGGTACTGGCTCTACGCCGCGGTCGCCAGCGGGAACGACACGTTTTTGGTGAGTAACGACGAGATGCGCGATCATGCGTTCCAGATGCTTCCGGCGCCGAGGCTCTTTGCGAAGTGGAAGGAGCGGCACCAGGTTCGGTTTCACATGAGCGCCGCGAACGGGCTGGAGTTTTATCACCCGCCGCCGTACACGTCATGCGTGCAGGAAGGGAAAGGTGGGGACTGGTGGTTGTTCCCCGGGGACGACGGCGAGTGGACCTGCGCGGTCAAGAAGTGACGAGTCGTATGATAGACTACGCCCGTAGACGCCGAAAGACAAAAATAAGTTCAGAGTCACATTTTCATCTCCTCCTCGGAAGCCTCGAATTCCTCGCCATTGGCTGTGGCGCCCGACGAGTCCATGGCGCGTCACGATCGCCGCGTATCGAGGCTCGCGATGCCCCGCCTCGTCGCACGCGCGTTCCTCCTCCTCCTCGTCGTCGTCGCGACGACCCTCCCCACGCGCGTCCTCGCCAAGGAGGAGCGGCTGATCGGCTGGTTGGGCGAAGTCGCGCGGCCCCTTCACGGATCCGGCGCCCCGGGCGGCGACAAGCCCACCGGCGAGGCCGCCGAGCTCGCGCAGCTCGGCTACTGGCTCGAGCCGGTGTCGTGGTACCCGCGCGCATTCCACCTGCACAACTTCATGTCGCCCCAAGAGGCGGACCGCATCCTCGAGATCGCGCGGCCCCGGTGCGTTTATTTTAATTCTCATAGCACTACAGGCAATCAGTCTGACGTCACCGGTTTTGTTTACCACCAGGGTTCGTCGATCGACCGTCATCGACTCCGTCACTGGAGAGAGCAAGGTGGACCCGATACGCACCAGCGAACAGACGTTCCTCAACCGCGGCAAGTGGGACATCGTGACCAAGGTGGAGGAACGCCTCGCGGTCATCACGCAGTTACCCGCGTACCACGGCGAAGACATGCAGATCTTAAAGTACGGACTCGGACAAAAATACGACGCCCATCACGACGTCGGCGAGCTCGACTCCGCGTCGGGGAAACAACTCGCCGCCGAGGGCGGCCACAGGGTCGCCACCGTGCTGCTCTACCTCTCCGACGTCGAGGAAGGCGGGGAGACGGCGTTTCCCGACAGCGAGTGGATGACGCCGGAGCTGAAGACGTGGGCGGATGGGCAAAAGTGGAGCGAATGCGCCGAGGTGACAAGTTTATTAGAATTTCCGTATGGGCAAATCAACTGACGTCGTATTTTTTCTTTTTCAGGGCAACGTAGCGGTCAAGCCGCGGAAAGGCGACGGCTTGCTGTTCTGGTCCGTGAACAACGAGAACACCATCGACCCGCACAGCATGCACGCGGGGTGCCCGGTGATCGCGGGGGAGAAGTGGACGGCGACGAAGTGGATCCACGCGAGGCCGTTTCGGTGGTCCGCGCCGGCGCCGCCCAAGGCTCCGCCCGGGTGCGATAACAAACACGAGCTGTGCAAGGCGTGGGCCAACGCGGGGGAGTGCAAGAAGAACCCGGGTTTTATGCTGCAGGACTGCCGGTGGGCGTGCAAGGCGTGCGACGCGGGTCCACGGGATATTAAAAAGTTGGAGGCGGAGAAAGCCGAGCGACTGAGGGGCGGGACCGCGGAGATATGACGACTGAAAGGATTACTTTTGTGGACGCTTTCGTGAACGTGAATAGCACACGTCTTATTAAAACACGCAAAGGTTGAGGTTATAATATGTACGTTTTCGCACCGTCGTAGTTTACTCATCCTCGGGCTTGGTCTTCTTGGAGCTCTTGCCGAGGGCGGACATGAGCAGCGGGGGCGCGAAGTGCGGGCCGCCGGAGGTGTTGCAATCCTCGCAGAAGGAGAGCATGATGGTGTCAACCGCCATCTCGTAGACGCCCATGAAGATGTCAGCCTCCTGGTAGGCGATGAACACGACGACGAGGACGGGGAGGATGGGTGAGGAGAGGTAGTTGGCGCTATCCGGGTCGGTGTACTGGTCCATGTCGCACATGAGGAACGCGAGGATGCCGCAGATGCCGGTGACGACGATCTTGCCGAGGAAGGTGAGGAAGTCGCCGACGGTGTTGATGACGGCGATCCGCGCCATGTTCATGATGAGAAGCTTGATGGCGTGGATCGCGGAGTAGCAGTAGGAGTAGCCCTTGACCGCGACGAGGATGTACGCGTTGCGGTTGATGTACTTGAGCACCTTCTCGAGGTACCACATGCAGTACTTCACGCAGCACATCACGTACTTCAAGATGGGGT
>ENA-OWPI01003641-OWPI01003641.1-marine-metagenome-genome-assembly--contig:-NODE-3641-length-12938-cov-16.984916_pt1 | contig 12938 bp, 10 predicted proteins | sample MGYA00238138_ERZ651775 | MGnify/ENA primary metagenome ERZ651775 (study PRJEB26906, sample SAMN06265043) | marine metagenome | isolation source: Helgoland LTER site | place: Germany:Helgoland, sampling...
GTCTTGCTTCACGCTGCAATAAGGCTGTGTACTTGTGTGGATGTTCGATTTCAAAAATCAAAGCTGCCCCCGTAATAGGATGGCTGAATTGAATTTTCTGCGCCAACAAAAATAAACCTTTGTGTAGCAGCACCTTTCCTTTTTGTCCATACAAGCTGTCTCCGACAATAGGGTGTCCGATAGATGCTAGGTGGATTCTAAGCTGATGCGTACGTCCGGTAATAGGCTGCAAACTTAGCAAGGATAAAAATTGATTGCGCAAGGACGGGACAGTTTCGATTTTTTGATAAAAACTGCAGGCTTTTTTACCCTCAATATCTCGAAGCATAAAAAAAGTATATGCAATCATCATAGAAAGCGTGCCACCAATATAACCCATCACTCTAGCCATGAACTGACCCTTTTCGCTCTCAACTAAAGCTTCTACACCTGTTGGGTTTAATACCCAGAAAATAAAAATATGAAAAGCAAACCAAGCTGCTAGTACTGTGAATACCATTTTAGGTTTTAACATATTATTAACCTTTCTTAAATGAAGTTATAAATTATTATCAGATTAAATTTAACTTTTTATTTAATGTATTTAAAAAATTTAATATTTGTAAAAAATTGAAATCAATTTTAACAGGGTTATTTAAATTCGGTATCTGGAAAGTCAATTAAAAAATAAAAGAGAAATCAATGAGCAAAAATATCCAAAGAATTAAGAAAAATTTAAATATCGTACTAAGCGCAGAAGGTAATAATGATATATCATTATTAATTCTTCGGGTTACGACAGGTTTATTAATGTTTTTTTGTCATGGACTCAATAAGCTAACTGCTGGCACAGCAAGGTGGGAAAAGTTGGGGCATGCCTTTACCGATTTAATAGGCCTAGATTCATTTCACATATTTTTTGGTTTCTTAGCTTCCTTATCTGAATCAATAGGGGCTTTGTTAGTAGCTTTTGGCCTTGTTACTCGTTTTTCTTCATTCTTCTTATTTTTTACAATGGCAATAGCATCGCTAAAGCATTTATTAAAAGATGATTTTTCAGAATTAGCATTAATTTATGCTTTAGCACCATCTCAAAGTAAATTACAAGTTGAAAATAAAGAGATCGTAACTATTGCTGAAGCTCAAGTTATTATTGAGAAACACTGCGTAAGTTGTCACGCTGCAGAGCCTTCAAACAAGGCATTTGCTATGGCACCAAATGGCATAATGCTTGATACTCAAGAAAATATTATTACCCATAAGAATCAGATATATAAGCAAGCAGTTTTATCTAAAGCTATGCCAATAATTAACACTACAAATATGACCGATGAAGAGAGAGAGAAATTAGGGATTTGGATTGAGGCAAATTAATGATTGAATACAATCACTATCGAGGGTCAATTTACCACTGTTTTGAGAGTGGGGGAGAGGTAGAGCCAATCTATATAGAGGATGGCCTAATGGTTGTTGATGTTGATTCGGGAAAAATTGTTGAAGTTGGTGCCTTTAATGAACTTTTTTCTAAGTGGCCAAATGCAAATTCATCAAATCATTTTAAGGATAGTTTAATAATGCCTGGCTTCATTGATACTCATGTGCATTACCCTCAGTACAAAGTCATAGCTTCATATGGAACGAGTCTTTTAGACTGGCTTAATAAATACACTTTCATTGAAGAACAAAAATTTTGTGATGAGGCTTATGCGTCTACAGTTGCAGATTTATTTCTTGATGAACTCATTAAAAATGGTACCACTACAGCAATGACTTTCTGTACTTCATACAAGCAATCTGTAGACATTTTTTTTACTGCTGCTGAAAAGAAAAATCTCAGAATGATTGCTGGTAAAGTGATGATGGATAGAAATGCTCCAGAAGGCCTTTGCGACAATTCAGATGATAGTTATTTTGATTCAAAAGAGCTTATTGAAAAATGGCACAATAAGGGACGAATGAGTTATGCAGTTACCCCTAGATTTGCTCCTACATCTTCTTCTGAACAACTTAAGCAGGCAGCTAAATTGTTGGATGAGTATTCAGATACTAATGGAAATAAAGGTTTGCTCATGCAAACACATTTGAATGAAAATATTGACGAAATTGAGTGGGTAAAAGAACTCTTCCCAGATTCAAAAAACTATTTTGATGTCTACGACAGCTTTAATTTATCTGGCACTAATTCAGTTTTTGGTCATTGTATTTATAATACTGATGAAGAATATAAACGTATTGCTGATTCGGGTTCTAAAGTTTCGCTATGCCCAAGATCCAATTTATTTCTTGGGAGTGGTTTATTTGAGGTTGATAAATTAGAAGCCTTTGGAATAGATTTTGCACTCGCTTCAGATGTTGGAGGGGGTGATAGCTTTTCAATGTTTCAGGTTATGAATGAAGCTTACAAAATATGTCGGTTAAATGACTATAACTTAGATCCTGTTAAAGCCTTTTATCTGACAACACTAGCTGCTGCTAAAGTACTTAATATGGAAGATCATATTGGTAATTTTGATTCTAATAAGGAGGCAGATTTTATTGTCATTGATTTAAAGGCCACAGAATTAATAAAGAACAAACTTGAAACCTCAAATAATATTAGCGATATATTGTTTAATTTGATGACCCTTGGAGATGATAGACTAATTAAAGAGGTCTATATTCTGGGTCAAAATATTTACAAAAAAAAGGAAGCATAATGGGACAACTAACAACTCATATATTAGATACTTCGGCAGGCATTCCTGCAAGTGATGTGGTTATAAATTTATATCGAAGAGATGGTACAAGCTCAACCCATATTAAATCAACAAAAACTAATACAGATGGTCGATGTGATAAACCTTTGCTGTCAGAAGAAGAGTTTGATGAGGGTTGTTATGAGCTTGAATTTATAGTTAATGATTATTTTGAAGCAAAAAATATAAATTGTCCTTTTTTAAAAGATGTCATTATTCGTTTTAGTATTAGTGAAAAAAGTGAAAATTACCATGTGCCACTTTTAATTTCTCCTTATAGTTATTCAACATATCGAGGAAGCTAATGTATTTTTTGCTTAATCAAAACTCTTCACCAACTGATCTTGGTTTAATTAATCCAAATACTACTGTTCTGGAGTGGTTAAGAAGTAATCAGCTTGTAGGCACAAAGGAAGGCTGTGGTTCAGGAGATTGTGGGGCTTGTACTGCTGTTATTGGTGAAATTGTTACAAGTAATAAGACTAGTAAGATCGAGTACAAGAGTATAAATACATGTATGGCGCTAGCCTATGGTTTGGTTGGTAAGCATTTAGTCACTGTTGAGGGCTTAATGGAGGATGATAAGCTCCATCCCTCTCAAAAGGCTATGGTGCTAGAAAATGGTTCACAGTGCGGCTTTTGTACACCTGGATTTGTCATGTCCTTATTTGCTTTATATCAAAATAAAAATTCTGTAAATCTTCATCAAATAAACGAAGCACTATCAGGCAATTTGTGCAGATGTACAGGCTACAAGCCAATAATTGCAGCAGCATTTTCAATGTTTGATAACAAAAATGATGAGCCTCTAGACTACTATAAGAAAAATAAGAAGCAAATTACTGATATCTTAGGGAAATTAAATAATCCTGAGCATATAAGTCTAAGTTTTAAAAAGAGCAATAAAACAATTAAATATGATGCTCCTTCAACAATAGATGAGCTCTCTAATATTCTTATTAATAATACATCAACTAATATTATTGCTGCTGGAACTGACCTTAGCCTTGAAATTACCCAGTCAATGAAAGAATTCTCTCATATTGTAAGCGTTAACAAGGTTATTGAATTGAAAGAGATTAAAGATGGTGCTAATGAGATAGAAATTGGAGCTGCAGTTAGTTATGAAGATGCCGCTTCTTGTCTCATAAGTAATTGGCCTGACTTAGCGGCTTTTTTGCAACGTTTTGCTTCATTACCAATTAAGAATTGGGCCACTATTGGAGGTAATATAGCTAATGCTTCACCTATTGGAGATATGCCTCCAGTTTTGATTGCTTTAGATGCAAAATTAAAGCTTAGAAAGGGTGTTGATAGCCGAATAATTAATCTTGAAGATTTTTTTATTACATATAAAAAAACAGTTATTCAACAAGGTGAATTTATTGAAAGTATTATCATTCCTAAGCCAAATGGTAATCAGCGACTCATAACTCATAAAATGTCGAAAAGATATGAGGATGATATTTCAGCTGTATGTATGGCAATCAATATTTCATCTAAGAACAATAAACCAGAATCATTTAAGATAGCCTTTGGCGGTATGTCAGGTATCCCTCAAAGATCAAAAAAACTTGAAGATTTTTTATTAAAGCATTGGCAAAATGACGATATAGCTTCATTATCTTATAAGGTTTTAAATGAAGAATTTTCTCCTTTTACTGATGTAAGGGCGTCTTCAGAATATCGATTGCAAGTTTCTGCAAACTTAGTTAAAAAAACTATTTTGATGTATTTAGGTGAGTCAATCGAAAATCTTGCTGAATATACTCATTTAAATTAATTTAGGGAGTAAGGACAAATTAATAAAAGCACCAAAAATTCTTCTCAGCTTAAAAGCTCAATAATTGGCGAATCTATTGCTCATGATAGTGCTCATATGCATGTCCAAGGAAGTGCGGCTTATATTGATGATATGCCAGCTCCAAAAGGTACTCTTCATGTCGCCTTTGCATTAAGTGAGGTCGCTCATGGAAAAATAAATAAGATTGATATTTCAAGCGCTAAGGAGGCTGAGGGTGTTCATAGTATTCTCTTAGCAAAAGACATAGAAAATCTTTACATAGGGGCAATTAAACATGATGAGCCTATTTTAGCTGATGAAGAGGTTTTATTTTATGGTCAAGCAATCGCTGCTGTCTTGGCTGATAGTCATGAAAATGCAAGAGCAGCGGCACTGCTAATTACCACAGATGTAAAAGAGCTTGAGGCAGTTGTAACTATTGATCAGGCAATGGCTAAAAAAAGCTTTCTTGATGAGCCAATAATTGTCTCTACAGGAGACTCAAATAAGGCTATTGACTCATCAAAAAATAAGCTAGATGGCATTATTTCTATTGGAGGCCAAGAGCATTATTACCTTGAGGGGCAGGTCGCCTTTGCAATTCCAACAGAGGATAATGAAATGGTAGTTCACTCTTCTACTCAAAATCCAACTGAAGTTCAGCATTTAGTAGCACATGTTCTGGATGTTCCGCAGAATGCAATTGAAGTAGTTACTCGAAGAATGGGAGGTGGCTTTGGTGGTAAAGAGACCGATTCATCTCAGCTAGCATGCGTTTGTGCAATTTTTGCAAACCAGACTAAGCTCCCAATAAAGGCTAGGCTTTCAAGGAAAGATGATATTTTGATGACTGGAAAGAGACATGATTTCAAAGCGAACTATAAAGTTGGCTATGATGATGATGGTAGGATTTTAGGAATTGAAGTTGATCTTGCTGCAAGATGTGGATACTCACTCGATCTCTCAAAAGCAATAGTCTCTAGAGCCCTATTCCATGCTGATAATGCATATTTCTTACCAAATGCTACTTTTAGGGGCTTCCTATGCAAAACAAATACTGCTTCAAATACCGCATTTAGAGGATTTGGTGGACCTCAAGGCATGCTTGCTATAGAAAATATTATTGAAGAAATAGCTATGAATATTGGTGTCGATCCACTTGAGATTAGACAATTAAACTATTATCAAAAGGAAACAAATAATGTCACGCCATATGATCAAGTTGTTGAAGATAATATTGTTAATGAGCTTACAACTGAGCTCATAGAGGATAGTCAGTATTTGGCTAGAAGAGAGAGTATTAAGAATTTTAATAAGAATAATACATATCTCAAAAAGGGATTGGCTTTCTCTCCTGTTAAATTTGGTATTTCTTTTACTACTCAGTTATTGAATCAAGCAGGGGCATTGGTAAATATCTATAAAGATGGCAGTATATATATAAATCATGGCGGAACTGAAATGGGTCAAGGTCTATTTATTAAGGTTGCTCAGGTTGTTGCTAATGAGTTTGGAGTTAATTTAGAACGTGTAAAGGTTTCAGCAACCTCGACTGCAAAGGTACCCAATACATCTCCTACAGCTGCTTCTTCAGGTTCAGATTTAAATGGAATGGCCGCTAGAGAGGCTTGCCTTCGTATTAAGAAAAATTTAACTGTCTTTGCCCAAGATTTCTATGGTCAAGATAATGATGACATTGAGTTTAAAGACTCTTTTGTTACTGTTGGTAAGAAAAGGATAGCATTTGACGAATTTGTATCAACAGCATATTTAAATAGAGTTGAGCTATTTAGTAATGGCTTCTATAAAACCCCAAAGATTTATTTCGATGCTATTAAACAAAAAGGTCGTCCTTTTTATTATTATTCATATGGTGCATGCGTTAGCGAGGTTATAGTCGACTGTTTGACTGGTGAATACAAACTTTTAGCAGTAGATATTTTGCATGATGTTGGTGCCTCGCTTAATCCTGCAATTGATATGGGACAAATAGTTGGAGGGTTTATTCAAGGCATGGGTTGGCTTTGCTCTGAGGAACTGAAATGGAATGATTCCGGAGCATTGCTAACGATGGGCGCCTCAACTTATAAAATACCTGCAATAGGAGATACTCCTGAACACTTTGAGGTCAAAATTAAACCAAATATTTCAAATCATGAAAATACAATTCATAAATCAAAAGCAGTTGGTGAGCCCCCACTTATGCTTGCTATCTCAACCTGGCTTGCGTTAAAAAATGCTATTTATAATGCAGATGAAACAAATAAAACAGGGCTAAATGCACCTGCAAATTTTGAGGAAGTATTTTTTAGTCTGAATAAGCGGTCATAAGCAGAAAGATATGGATAGTTGGCTTGACCCTGTAAAAACAGAAATTTCATTGAATAATGGGTTTGTTTTATTGACCATTATTGCTACAAAAGGTTCAACGCCATGTACGAATGGAGACAAGATTGTTTTCACGAAGAATGAGAATTCATTTGGGAGTATTGGTGGTGGCAATCTAGAGTTTAAATCGCTTGCATTTGCTAAAGAGATGTTAGGTCAAAAAATGAATACTCGGCAACTCGTCAAGTATCCACTAGGCGCAACATTGGGGCAATGTTGTGGCGGCTATGTTAAGGTGTTATTTGAAAGCTTTATAGACGATGATGAAGACTTAAGTCATAATAATTCGTGGATTGAACAAGTATCAATGCTCTATAAAAAGGGCGAAGATTTTATTTTGGCAACAATCATTGATATTGATAAAAAAAATCACTCAAGTACTCAAAAGTGTATTTACACAAACAACAATTTTTACTCCTCTCTTAGTAATAAAAAATTATCAAACTTTATAGAGGAAAGCGCTTCAAATTTGATGCAGAGCGCTCAAAGCCCAACTATCGTTGAATTTGAGGATGACTCAGAGACTAAGGCTCAAGTTTTACTTGAGAAAGTCAACTCGAGCGAGGTTTTGCCAGTGGTCGTCTTTGGGGCGGGCCATATCTCTAGAGCGTTGATGCCCATAATAATCAACCTTCCAATTAAGTTGTATTGGATCGATGATAGACAGGAGCAGTTTGATCAATATGTTGGTGATACCTCTCAAATTAATATTATTTGTGATGACTTTCTGACTAGTATGGCGGATTTACCAAATGAGATTTATACCTTGGTTATTACTTATAGCCATCAAATTGATTTTGAAATTTGTGAGAAGATGATTATTCAAAATAACTTTAGTTATTTGGGTATGATTGGTTCATCGATTAAGGGGAGAAAATTTAGAGATCGTTTTGCTCAAAAAAATTATTCAAAGGATGTAATTGATAAATTTACTTGTCCGATTGGTGAAAAACAGAAACTTTTAAAATCACCCACCTCTATTGCCATAACAATAGCAATGGATTTGATTAATTTTATTGAAAATAAAAAACAATCTGAATTATCATGAAGTATCAATTAGAAATTTCAAATATCACTAAATCTTATGGAGACCTTAAGGCGAATGACGATGTCTCTTTAAGTATTAAGAGTTCATCCATTCACGCACTGCTTGGGGAGAATGGCGCAGGTAAATCCACCCTAGTAAAGATTATCTATGGCTCCTTGATGCCAGATGCAGGTCAGATGAAATGGGCTGGTGAGAAGTACAGTCCAAAGAGTCCTTTTGAGGCCAGAGAGAATGGCATTGCAATGGTGTTCCAGCATTTCTCTTTATTTGAGTCCCTGACGGTTGAAGAAAACATTATCTTGGGCCTTGATAAAGTGGGTCTTAATGAAAACTTTACAGATGAGATCTTAAAATACTCAAAGCAATATGGCCTCGATGTTAATCCCCAACAAGTTGTTGGAGACCTCTCTGTAGGTGAGCGCCAGAGAGTAGAAATTATTCGATGTCTAATTCAAAATCCGAAGCTTCTCATTATGGATGAACCCACTTCTGTTTTAACCCCACAGGAAGTTTCCGATCTCTTTGTGACCCTTAAGAAACTTGCTGATGATGGTTGTGCTATTTTATATATTTCTCACAAACTTGAAGAGGTTCGCGAGATCTGTAGTGAAGCTACAATCTTAAGAGGAGGAAAGTTAGTCCAAAGCTGCATTCCACAAGAGCACACTCAAAAAGAGCTCGCTGAAATGATGATTGGAAAAAAACTAACAGAATTGGCTAGAAGTAATATTAATATTGGTTCAGATATCTTCTCAATTAAAAATTTAAGTCGTAAAAGTGACGACATGTATGGCGTTCATTTGCATGATATCTCTTTAACAATGAAACAAGGAAGTATCGTTGGAATTGCAGGAGTTGCGGGAAATGGGCAAGACGAATTAATGGAACTTCTCATAGGTGAAAAGTCATCTGAAGACAATGTTTTGACCTTTGATGGCGAAGACATTGGTTCACTAAACTCGCACGAAAGAAGACAACTTTCGATGTTTTTTGTTCCTGAGGAGCGACTAGGTCATGGCGCCGTTCCAGATATGACTCTTGATGAGAATATGTTATTGAGTCGACCAGAGTCTGAAGGGATGACATCGAATGGTGTTATTGATTGGAAGGCCGTTAGTAGCTTTTCAGAACAAGTTATAAGTGACTTTGATGTTCAAACTCCCTCAAGTAGAATGCTTGCCAAGTCTCTGTCTGGTGGAAATTTACAGAAATTTATGGTGGGAAGGGAGCTCATTAGAAAACCAAAGCTAGTAATTGTTGCTCAGCCAACATGGGGCGTTGACGCAGGGTCAGCCAACAACATTCATCAATCTTTGATATCGCTGGCAGATCAAGGGTCTGCAGTTTTAATTATCTCTCAAGATTTGGATGAAATTTTAAGTCTATGTGAACAAATTCATGTCCTTTCAGAGGGTAGTCTTTCAGATGCAGTCGATATGAAAAAAGATGGCCTAGAGAAAATTTCGCAGCTGATGGTAGGAGGTCAGAAATCATGATCAAACTAATTCCAAGAGCAGAAAACTCAAAAGCGATGATCATATTATCACCAATCATTGCGCTTACACTTACTGCACTCTCTGCATTAGTCATCTTCCTTTTTATCTTAGAAGATATTCCAGTTTCTAGCGTATTTTTCACATTATTTGCTGAGCCTCTTCTGGATTCATACTATTTCTCTGAGCTCCTAGTCAAAGCAACTCCATTGATGATTATTGGACTTGGTTTGTCGATCGGCTTTAGAGCAGGAATTTGGAATATTGGAGCAGAAGGTCAATTTGTAATGGGTGGTATTGCGGGTGGCGCCGTTGGACTGTATTTCTATAATGTTGAAGGCTTTTGGCTTTTACCATTGATGGCTATAGCTGGCATACTTGGTGGAATGCTTTATGCAAGTATCGCTGCCTTCCTTCGTATCAAATATCAGGTTAATGAAATTCTTGTAACCTTGATGTTGACTTATGTCGCTGTATTGTTTTTACAAGCTATGCTCCAAGGACCTTTAAGAAATCCATCAGGCTTTAATTTTCCAGAAAGTCGAATGTTTCATGATAGCGCAATGCTGCCTATCATCTGGGAAAGCACCCGCTTACATATTGGCTTGATTGTAGCCATTCTTCTCTCATTCTTAGCATGGTTTGGAATAAAGAAGCATATGTTTGGAATGCAAATTAAAATCTCTGGAAGTGCACCTCGAGCAGCTAAATTTGCAGGTTTTGATGATAATAAGACTGTTTGGTATTCCTTATTGATCTCTGGAGGTTTGGCGGGACTCGCTGGCTTATTTGAAGCATCAGGTCCAGCAGGGCAGCTCACTCCAGGTCTGCCTCAATTTTATGGCTTCACTGCAATTATTGTAGCCTTTCTAGCGCGGCTTCATCCCGTTGGAATATTATTTTCGGCCCTACTTATAGCGCTCAGTTATGTGGGAGGTGAAAATGTTCAAATAGATTACAATTTACCGAGCTCAATAACTCAAATTTTTCAAGGTATGCTTCTTTTTTATTTTCTAGCATGCGACATATTAATTAAATATAAAGTTGTCCTTTTTAAAAAAAATAACTAAAGACTATGATTGAAAACTTGTTAATTGAAATATTTATTGGAATAATGATTGCTTCAGCGCCCCTTATTTTTGCTGCTATTGGAGCACTATTGGTTGAGCGTTCAGGTGTTTTAAACTTGGGTGTTGAAGGTATGATGATTGTCGGAGCTCTTCTTGGTTTCGTTGTTATATCTCATACTAATAATGCTTATTTAGCTGTTCTTGCAGCACTTGTGGCTGGTATGGTTATTGCCTCAATTTTCGCTTTTTTAACTCAATTTTTACTCACCAACCAGGTAGCGACTGGACTAGCACTAACTCTTTTTGGATTAGGTTTTGCTGCATTTGCTGGAAGAGAGTACACCGAGGTAACAATCGACCTTATTGGTCCAATTTATATTCCAATACTGTCTGAAATACCGTATGTAGGGCCATCGCTTTTTTCGCTTAATCCGCTTATTTACCTTGCATTTTTTATGGTTTATATAGTTTGGTGGTTTTTATTTAAAACTAAACAAGGTTTAATTTTGCGTGCGATAGGTGATAACCATGATGCTGCTCATGCTATTGGCCATAATGTTGTTCTTTATCGTTTTATGGCGATTTTATTTGGCGGTGCAATGGCTGGACTTGGTGGAGCTTTCTTGTCCCTTGTTCAGGTACCTATTTGGGGCGAAGGGATGACTGCTGGAAGAGGTTGGATTGCAATAGGATTAGTTGTTTTTGCTTCATGGCAGCCGTTTAGAGTAATCTTAGGTGCAGTATTATTTGGTGGAATTACAGTTCTTCAACTTCATGCACAGGGTTTTGATATTAGGATTAGTGCCCAATATTTATCGATGCTTCCTTACCTGGCTACCATTGTTATTCTGGTTAGTTTAAGAATGAGGTTAAAAAATAAAACAAATCGCACAGTTCCTAATTGTTTGGGTAGAATATTTCATTCAACAACTTAGTTTGCTGAATTTTTTTTGTAAAAAAGTAAGAAGAAGTAAGAAAATTTGTTAAATAACTAAAAGGAGAAAAAGTATGTCTAATCGAAGATTTTCGAGTGTCTTAAAGCTCTCGATTTTAAGCGTGGTTCTCGCATTCACTGGGAGTGTCTCTGCTGATCCTGTTAAAGCCGCTTTTGTATATATTGGCCCAACAGGAGATCATGGATGGACTTTTGCACATGACCAAGGTGCAAAATATGTAAAAGAAAAGATGGGTGATGATGTAATCATAACAACAGTGGAGAGTGTTGAAGAGAACTCTGACTCTGAGCGTGTTATTACTAGCCTTGCACGTAAAAATGATATTATTTTTACAACGTCATTTGGTTACATGAATCCAACTATTAAAGTTGCTAAACGCTATCCAAATGTAAAGTTTGAGCATGCAACAGGATATATGCGTGAAGATAACGTTTCAGTTTACTCAGCAAGATTTTATGAGGGTAGACATGTTATTGGCAAGATTGCTGGAAGAATGACAAAGAATAATGTAATTGGTTACATTGCTTCTTTCCCAATTCCTGAAGTAATTAGAGGTATTAACTCAGCATATTTAGCGGCTAAATCTGTTAACCCTGATGTAACAATGAAAATCGTTTGGGTATACACTTGGTACGATCCAGGTAAAGAGGCGGACGCAGCAAATGCTCTAATCGCTCAAGGCGCTGATATCTTAATGCAGCATACTGACTCTACTGCTCCAATGACGGTTGCTGAGGAGAAAGGTATTCATGCCTTTGGTCAAGCATCTGATATGCGTGAATGGGGTATGAACGCTCAGTTAACTGGAATCATTGATGACTGGGGTCCTTACTACCTTGATAGAGTTCAAGCAGTAAAAGATGGGACTTGGGAGTCAGTTGACGTATTTGATGGCGTGAAGCAAGGTATGGTTAAATTTGCTCCAATGAACCAAAATATGCCTATTGATGTTAAAAATGAAGCTATGAAAGCAATTATTGACTTGTCTATGGGTGCTATTCATCCATTTACAGGACCAATTAATAAGCAAGATGGTTCTCCATGGTTAGCTGAAGGTGAAACTCCTCCAAACTACCCAGATCTACTAACTATGGATTTCTATGTAGAAGGTATTGACAGTAAGTACCCGAACTAAGAAATATCCATTTAAGTTTTAACTTAAATCGCGTCCTAAGTTATCTTGGGACGCGATTTTTTTTAAAGAAAATATGACTGAAATTTCTCACAATTGGTTTAATGAGCTTCCTAAGCTTGAGTTACACCTTCATTTAGAGGGAACACTTGAGCCAGAGTTAATGTTTGAGTTAGCTAAAAGAAATTCTATTCCTTTGGCTTTTAGTAGCGTGAAGGAAGTCAAAGAGGCTTATCAATTTTCTAATCTTCAAGATTTTCTTGATATCTACTATCAAGGTGCGCAAGTGCTTCTTCATGAGCAGGACTTTTATGACTTGACTTGGGCATATTTATTAAAGTGTAAAGAACAAAA
>ENA-OWPI01003648-OWPI01003648.1-marine-metagenome-genome-assembly--contig:-NODE-3648-length-12906-cov-3.150518_pt1 | contig 12906 bp, 4 predicted proteins | sample MGYA00238138_ERZ651775 | MGnify/ENA primary metagenome ERZ651775 (study PRJEB26906, sample SAMN06265043) | marine metagenome | isolation source: Helgoland LTER site | place: Germany:Helgoland, sampling...
TCGCACCCCGCAAAAGCTAAGCAAGCGCCTCCTAAATAAACACCCTGTGCTTTCCTTCAAACCGCTGTTTTTTAGAACATAATTTATTTTTTCCAAGAGGGTTTGGGTCGGTGCCAAATACAATACTTAGCTCATTCTTAATTCAAACACAGTCCTCGCCTCGCCCCCTTATATCATTGCCTCGCACAACACCACACCACACCACACCACACCACACCACACCACACCACACCATAACATACCATACCACACCACACCACACCACACCACACCACACCACACCTACGACTCGCCCTCTTGGTGTTCTGAATTCTTGCCAGACAACAGTTTGCCCAGAATGCCTGATTTTGTAGACCTAGGGGCCCTTTTTGGCTCCAAAGGATCACCCAACAACTGCTTGACCTTGAAGTTTTTGTTGTGAGCATCCATCTCACTTGCGATTCCCATCTCTACCTTGAGGGTGTGCGGACTTATGAAGTCCCAGTGAGCAAAGTAGGTCTGCTCCTTCCTTGTCGGTAGGCAACTCCAGTCAATTTCCTCAATCCCCAGCTCTAATTTTTCGTCCTTGTCAATTTGCAACATCATGTCATCGTAACTGGAGTACTGGGGCTTGGTTTTCGGGGGGACAAATTCGGGAATATAAGGAGCCTCCAGATGCCTCTGCTGCAAAACAATCCAATCTAGACCCTCGAAAAAAGGGTGCTCCTTCAGGCCATCAATACCCCTGCCATCGCATCCCAGACGACTCTTCTCACTCACATCCAGTAGGTTCTTCACAAAATTTTTAGCTGTCTCACTTATATAGGGGGGAAAGTCAATTGTTTTGTGGAGAGCCCGGAACTCTTCGTTGCCCTCAATCCTGCTCAATGTCGTTGACACCTCGCTTTCCTCGGTATATACATTATCAAATGGCCTGTGCCCTGTCAGTAACTTAAAAACAGTGACGCCCAAACTCCAGTAATCGACGGCTGCAGTGTAGCCCTTCCTCTGGCTGCGGCTCTGTCCCATCATCTTAACCATCTCAGGGGCCATATAGCCGTGAGTTCCCATGATACTTTTCCGTCTAAAATCTTCCCTGGGCGCCTTTGCCTTCTCGTCTTCATGGTATAATAAATCCCCGCCGAAGTCGGCTACCCCCCCCATATCCGCTAACTTGCAGTTCCCATCTTCGCATAGCAATACATTGCAAGGCTTTAAGTCTCTATACATCAAATGCAATTCGTGCAGGTGATTAAGTGCAAGGGCAATCTCTGCCGAGTAGAACATTGTCCTGGTCTCGTCTAGCCTGTTCTCAGGACTGTCATCGATGGCCTGCTGTAGATCCCCGCAAGTCGCTAACCCCAGAACCAATATAGCGTGGCCCTCCGTCTGGAAGGCGTAGTCCATATCCACAATAAATGGGTGATGACAGGCGGCAAATACGGTCTTCTCACTGTCCAGCCTTTTGGGGTTGTCCAAATAGGTCTCAACGAGGGCAGTTTTCAGCTGCGTCTTTAATGCGTAATGCTTCCCGGTGCTCTTCTTCTTCACATGAACCACCCTCCCGAACCCACCGACTCCTAATTTTGCTATGTATTCGAAGTCTTCCACGCTCACCTTGTTATAGGTCCCATCAAGCTTCTCGCTTAATTCCTTGAATTGCTCCGTCTTGTTGAACTTGATGAAGACATTTAGATACATTTCCTGGAAGCATACGTGCTGTACCGAGTCCAGTACATCCTCGGACGCAAAGTGCTTGTTTCCTTTCATCTCTTCCAGCTTAATGGCCCATTCCTCCTTCAGAGTCTCCGGGATACTCCCCACCTCTAGAACAGCCCCCGACTTGATGTACTTCTCGTAAATGTGCATGGCAGTGCAGCAGCGAAAGTCAGCCGTAGGGATACTCCTGTATTCTTGGATTTCTGTCCATGCGAAAAAACTCTCTTGGCTATAAATGCTTTTAGCATATTCCCCAATTGCCTGCTGCCAGATGGGCTCATCCAGAAGGCTCCTAAACTCCAAGTGAAATTTGTCGTGGTCATCAGCTGCCAAGCTGCCATCTTTGTGGTACTTGTTGTCCAAGCTTTTGATATCAGTAGCTTCCTTCCACTTTGTACTGTCGGACACTTCGATTTTACCTTTGAATATCTCGGCCGGATCTTTAGTGGACATCTTACTCACTGAACCACTAAGTGACTGCGGACTGAGCGGGGTTGGCTTTGAAGCATCACTTTCCGTCCCGGCGCTGCATCCAGCTCCCATAGTTTTTCAGATGGCGCGTGAAGGCCTTCGGTACTTTGCTTGCTGCTCGCAAGGAGATTGCAGACTGTCAGGTTCGGTTTCGCTGACGAGAGGAAGTAACCCCCTGAAGTGGTTCAACTGTGGCTTGAGCAAAATTCAGACCTTCGGAAACGATCTCTTTACTTCACAGAAGAGTTGAGGAAAAATTAAATATTATTTTGAATGGAAGTGCTTTATTTTCAATCTGCTGGGTGTTGGATTGGGTCCAGATCAGACAGCTCAAACTTCGGAAGTTGGAGAGCCTCCCAATCTCCATTTTTTCACCCGATTTGCTGCTAGATTTGAGTTACTTGCCAAATTTTTTATTTGCAGGGCCTTTAAATTCAAGCGCGATTACGGACTCGTCCACTATTGCACAACTCATCCCGACTAAGCCATGGGTGATGAAGAAAGCGGCTCTGCCAAACAATCGAAATTGAACCCTATCAAAGTAGCAAAAAATGCTAAGGGGTCTCTTGAATCAATGGGTGTGCTTCCCAAGATCCATCCAGTACCGCCCGGTACATTTGCTGTGCTACTGATTCTGACAGCAATTCCGTGAGTAGTGCTCGGGTAGCAACCCAACCAACTGTCTCCATAACCTACCTGCACTTTGTTTCTAACCCAATCAATATACACGAACGCTAACACAAACACAACAAACCAAAACTCGCCATCTCTACCCCATCTCTGTCCCATTTCCATCAGTCCGGTTGTGTGCGTTGGGCTCTTTAGTGCTTGGGGGTTTGGACTGGACTTTTTGAAGAACACTGAGCAGTACAGGGAAGCAGCAGTAAATTCCCGGAACATTGAGATTGTTCTCCTCTTCGCCCTTTACTTCCTGGACTGCGAGCAGTGGACCTCAAAGATTGGCGCCATGGTCCGAAGCACTACCATTGTAGTTGTGATGTGTTCCGCTGTCGTTTTCTTTGTGTCCGGAGGAATGATAAACCCGTACTGGCTGATTCTGCTTTACACTGTTGGCATACCTGCGTGGTTTATCATCACAAAGCACATCTTCTATCGAAATATTATCTTCCGGGACTATGTTGCTTGGCTTACCGGTCCGCTTTTGGCCGCTGGAATTCTCTGTGTCATTGGTTGGGGATACTGGATCAGCCTTTCCCCACTCAATGAATGGACTCCTGAGTTGAAAGTCAAGATAGCAGAATATGAAATCGACTGGCCAACCCGCTACAGTAGTTGGGAAGAAGATCTCCAAAACCTCCCCAGTGTGTGCCATGCTAGCGACGCCAATCTGACTGACTCTGGCCTGTGCTTCAAGTGGAACGAGACTACTCAAGAAATTGACATGCTCACTGACAAGTGTGGATTGCACTGCAGCAAGATATATGACAGCTGCTTCGTTGCTTTTGTTGTCTGGGCGACGCCACTTATTGTCGGTCTAGCCCTCATCTTCTGCTCTTTTATCTGCTCCTTCCTCAAGCCTGAGTCGTCTTCCAACGCCCCTAGAATGTTTTTCAAGGTGTTTATTTTGTTGCTTTTCGGGCTGTGGTGCACTGCTTCCCTTGCCGGGGCGGGAGCAGGGATCGGAAAGGCATTCGCCTACTTTATGTTCGCTGCGATGCTCGCCATCAGTATGATTCTGATGGCTACTTTCGGTTCTCCGTCTGGTGACCATGGCAAGGCTGCACTTGAGAACTTTAAGAACAAGATAGACGGGAAAGAAAACCTACTCAAGTCTCTTCTGCTAGTAACCAGCACCCCCCCGATCATGTTTTACTTCTTTTTGTCGATTATCAACCAGTTGGTTCGCCGATTGCGATTGCCCATGTCTGCCCCGGTGGAAAAGGAAGGCCCTGGCAGCGGCTGCTTGACGAAAATTGCCTCTACTCAGCTGTCAAACTTCAAAACGTGGCACCATGCCAAGGTCCTCACCTATATGATGTACTGGGGGATAGGTTATATTATCATGCAGGTAATTATGGCCAAGTTGACTGTTGTTTTGCTCTCGTGGCTCATTGAAGTGACGGAGGAGATGAACCTGGTAGTCGTGACATTCATTATTATCGCCGTCGGTTTGGCCCTCTTCCTTCTCCCTCCTGTCCCTGGAGTGCCGATTTACCTAACTGGGGGCATCTTGATCCCCAATGTCGGTAAGGAAGTGCTGGGAGGCATCGCTGCTGCAGTCTCGTATACGTGCATCGTCAGCATCATCCTGAAACTGGGCGCTTGCACCCTTCAACAAAAAGCCATCGGTGAGCCCATGTCAGGCAAGGTTTACATTAGACAGCTCGTTGGTATCAATTCAGTTATGATTCGTACCATGAAACTCGTTCTCGGCCAGCCGGGCCTCAACGTAGCCAAGGTGGCGATTCTCGTTGGAGGACCAGACTGGCCCACCAGTGTACTCTGCGGCATAATGCGCCTCAGTTGGCCACAAATTATGTTGGGTACGTTGCCGGTATTTTTCCTCATAGTACCGACCGTACTAGCCGGCACATTTGTGTGGATGGCAGGGTTAGAGATGTGCTCAGAGAAGGACATTGCTGAGGGGCTATGTGAATACTTGGACCCGAGCCCCAAGTATGACTATGCAAGCACCCTTTCGGCTATTTTTCTCGCAGGGGCAGCAACAGTACAGTCAGGAAGCATGGTTGTTGCGACAATTTATCTTGAGGCGGCCATGAGAACTCGCAAAGGGGAGCTGGACGCTATCCCGATAGACAAGGAGGTAGAGGAGGCGGATAAAAAAAATGAGGTTACCAACATTATTCGTAATGAAGTTACACAGTGGCACCTTGTACCATTCATAATGAAGGCGAATCTTGTTTTGGGTGCTTCTAGTATTATGATCTGCTGTTATTTAGTGAGCGTGATAGGAGGGTGCTTTGAAGTATTTCAGCTTGGTGGAGGGTATACTTTCAGCGGAACTTTAGGTGGGAATGTGTTTAACCTCTTTTTGAGAAATGGAGTCATTGCAATGTCAGCATTCGTGGCCAGCGGGTTGTTTTTACTAATTCATATGAAGTGGACGAACAAAAAAGTGCAAGAGTACGTCGATAGTGGGAAGCCGTTACCGGTACCGCCGGTGCCGGAAGAGGAGGTGGGAGAATCAGGACAAGATACTGTGGTCGGAAGCACTGCTGGAAAGAGCCAAATTGTCCCAGTGGACTTGTCCCCAACATCGGCAACTCTTGAGGGTGGCGATACCACTGGCTAGGAATCGACGGAGAACATATGTTTCGTCATGCTGTTAAAATAGGCTACGTTATCGGCTTTAAAATTTTACTACCCCTTTTGCGCTTTTTTCTCGCGAATCTCTTTGGCCCTCCTTTTGTTCTCCTCAATTTTCACTTTCATATCATCCGTCAGTTTTGGGTGGGTTTTTTTTAGGGTAGCGGCCCCAGTGGTGGTGGCAGTGGTGTCTTTGTGGAAAACTTGTTTTTGGGATATCGATCTGTTCTGGGCGTCGATGAGCCTTTGCGAGCTCTTGCTCAAATTGTTTCTGCGTATGGAGTCAAATTTTCGCCCTGCGCCGGCGACATTCGTACCGTTTTGGCTACACAGTTTAAGGGGATTTGTTTGTTTTCTTGGTGGGATTCCCAAATCTTCGACAGTCATCCTGCAGCTGTTGTCATTGCCATTGCCATTGCCATTGCCTTTGCTATAGCTATTGCTATTGCTATTGCTGTTGCTGTTGCTGTTGCTGTTGCTGTTGTTGTTGCTGTTGCTGTTGCTGTTGCTGTTGCTGTTGCTGTTGCTGTTGCTGTTGCTATTACCACTGCCATTGCCATCGCCGTCGCCGTCGCCGCTGCCATTGCCGTTGCCATTGCCGTTGCCATTGCCGTTGCCATTGCCACGACTAGTTACATTTATGTTGCGAGCCATGTTACCTCCCGTAATTTCTGCCTCCAATTCCTCCATCTCAAGCTCAGCATTTCGTCTCTTGGCTGCGAGGTCCAACTTACGTCCGTGATTTCTTTCATTTCGCAACAACCGATCCTTTCGCTCCTCCTCGTCCTCTCCTTCTACCTCCTCCGCGATCTCCTCTCCCTCCCCGTCCTCATCCCCGTCACTCTCCTCGTCAGTATCCATCAGCTCCTCTCCTTCAAAGACCTCGCCATTCTTTATAGCATGGTAAGCTTCTTCAAAGACACCGGTATCTCCGCCTGCGTTGTGGTGTTTAATGACCTCCCGAATAAAATTCATCTTCCCTAGCCTGTTCAAGCTGTCACTCCACTTTCCGTATTCGTCCTCATTTCGACTGCCTCCACTCTTGTCCATGCTGCTCCCACTTTCCATCTGCATTCTTCTCAGCACCGGAGTTGTCAGCCTGCCCTCGTTTTCTTTGTCGTTGTCATATCTTGCGTGTTCATGCGGATCGGCAAGATCGAGGCTATCCCGGAAGCTTCCCTGAGAGCTTCCGTCATTGATAAAGTCCTTCAAACTGCCCATAGACTCATCCAAAGCATGGTCGTCCTCGTTCTCGTAGCCCCGTTCCAGAGCCCTCTCGTGGTATAAATCATCCCCGTCATAAGAACCGTCCTCGTCGTCACTATCAATGTCCACGTCATCGGCGATAAACATGCGAGCGAGATTCCTTGCACGGGCATCCCTCTTAATTTTGGCGGCCTTTTCTAATCTGCTTGATTGCTTATCAGGCCCTTTTGCCGTCGTCATTTTAGCTCTCTTTCGGTTCATCTGCTTCAATTTTTTTTTAACGAGCTTTTTCTTCGTAAGCATTTTCTTTCCCCCGTCTCCTTCGCCATGATCTCGGCAGCTACTTTCCAGACCGTTATCGTTGTCGTCGCCGTCGCTGCCACCTTCTCCATCTTCGTTTTCGTCTTCTTCGAGTGCCTGACTCAAAGTTACGCATTGTTTCCTCTTTTTGGTAAATTTTGAGACACCAGTAATTTGGGCGCCTCCAAAGTCTACAATTTTGCTGCTCTTTCCCAGCATAGCTTTGTCCAAATGTTCATCGCAGAACATTTCGTACTTTGTGATGTCGCCCTCGATCTGGTGGGTAAAGTCCCGCGTCCTCATTAACCAGCGCTTGTGGACAGGGTTGCAAGTCCGAGCACAATGGGGATGGACTGCGCGTGTGCAGTCCGCAAAGGTGCACTGTACGGCACCACGTTTCCTGTTGCATACGACACACACCAGGTCTTTTCGTTCGAGGCACTGCAACTCAATTTCTTCAACCGTGGGAATGATAGAGAAGGTTTTTTTGCTAGCGGCGTTGCAGTTTTCATTCTGAATGAATTCGGGGTTAAACCGGAGACAAATCAGGTGCAAATATTTCTTCTCTGGTGCTCTCGTCCTGATTAGAGCCCCCTCGCTCTTCCGGCAGAAGGTACACTCAAAGTCAGCTCGTTGCTTCGAGCTGTTTCGCTTAATAACCTTGCAGGGATCGCAGAACCAGTCTGTCTCGGGGACACTACTCATTAAGTAACAGCTCATATGAACAGCCAAATTGCACCCGGGCCCGTCGCAAAGAAGAATCAAGTCATTTTCAAATTCTTCTCCAGAGTTGCATACCGCACAGACGACATTATCTTGCGTCTGGGTAGAAGGGATCGTTTCCTCGCAGATCGGTGCGGAATCGGCTAAGCTGCTCAACGTAGATTCGGCCAAGACATTTTTATGGTTCTGCTTTTTCTTGCGGCGGAAGATTGGAGAAAGTTCCGCAGATACTTCGACTGAGGGTTGTGACTGAGCAACTCTGGTCGTGCTGGGTAATTCAAGGTTTTCGTCGTCCGATGAGTCTGCCGAGTTGGAGGAGTCTGAAGAGCTTAATTGAATTTCCACTTTGAAGGGCTTTGGGACTTCGTCCAGCATTTTTGCACTAAGCTGAGGAGAGTGTAGAGGGGTGTTGATGGGGGGGGCTGATTCTTTTGAGGCGGCTACGGACCCCGAAAGAAGCGCTCGGACATTATCCAACTCGACATCTATTTCATCTTCTTCCGACTCAGTATCGGAGTCCGACCCCGCGCTGAAGGCAAGTGATAGCTTGATTTTGGCGTTGTCGTTCGTCGTGATAGTGGCAACAGGAGTGGCGCTGTTTTCTTCGTCTGAAGATAAATCAGATTCACAAAGCCCAGATAAAATTATTGGGACAGCAAACGGCTTCGTTGGCTCTTTTCTTTCGTTCACGTGGTTGTCACAATCTTCTATGCTGGCACTGTTGTCGTTGTTATGATTGTTCTGTTGACTCTGATGTTCGTTCAGTTGGTGTTTTTTTTGTTCCTGCTGTTGCTCCTGTTGCTGTTGTTCTTGTTGCTGTTGCTGATGCTGTTTCTCCCTTTCTACCTCCGCGCCTATCTCCTCCTCATCCTCCTTCTCCTCCTCGTCATCGTGGTTGCGCTGCTGCTGCTCCTGTTGCCGCTCAACATCCTCGACCATCTCCGGGGGTAAAACCGCCTTCCAGGACTTGAGAGCAAATGGAATATCCGGTACATTATTTGATGAATTCTCTCCGCTACACCAATCTTGCAGCTCAATCACGTGTTGTTGTTTTCTGACGGCAGCAAATAAGGGAGGAGAGGGGGGAGGGGGGTTGGAACTCGACTTTGGACTGTCGTTTGATCTCGGGTTCGTATCCAAAGAATCTCCCCCATCAAAGTCCATCATCATATCGTCGTCTTGCTGGTAAATTTCAGACGCAGACTGACTTAAACGAGCCATGTCAAAGTTGCCGTCGTCGTCGTCGTCGTCTTCAGCTGCTGGGACCGTTGTCGCCTCCTCGGTAATGTAGTCGTTCTCCTCCTCGATGATATTGCCGGGGTGCTCCTCGCACTGAAACCCACTGTAGCCGCAACCAGAAAGCTCACCGCTCAAAAGCGTGTCACATCCGCCGGCGCCGTAAACATATTGATGCATTTCTCTTATGATTCGACTCCCCCCCGATTGGCCCCTTGATTTACGGCTCCAGCTACTCTCGCTTTTGATATCGAGATTGCGGACATACCTCTTCTTGAGCTTGCCCCATTTACTGCCCTGTAAGACCTCCCCGTACAAGTCTTTCCTGTCCCGATTCTGGATTGCAGTAAGCTGCCAGCACGTCTGCTTGGCCTTCTTGACTCTAGCACCAGCGACTTGAGACATGTGGTAGACTTCGGGGATGTCAAGCTGCTCAAATTTTAATTTGGGTTTGCATTGCGGGGGGAATAAGGGGCTGATGTCGACAGTCCTGAGGGATTTGCAGAAAACAAGCACATCCTGTACATTCTTTGTGTTGCTCTTGGCACGATTCTTTCTCTCCATCTCTGCTCCTTCAAAAACTAAATTAATCACCTTGCCGGCACGCTTTCGGCCTGTCCTTCCAGTTCGCTGGATCATCCGCCCAGGAGAGGCAACGTAGTCGAAGTTGATTATGAGATCAACCTCCCCAATATCGAGGCCCTCCTCCCCAATACAAGTCGCCACCAGAACGTTGTAGGCACCCTGTCTAAATTTCAAAATAACATCCTCCTGCTCTGCCTGCCGCATTCCCTTCATTGTTTCCTTGTCTAAAGCTGCGCTTTTACTAGCCTTGACACCGGCGCTGCTAGTGCTTTGGCCGATGAAGCGGTGAGGACGCAGCAATTTGCTTTTCATTAGTTCTGCGACAATCTCGATCACACTGTTCCGTCTATCGGAGAACACAATCGCCTTCGTTGAGGAGTTCTTTTTATTAAAGTGATCGTCTAGAATCTCGCCTAGTTTGGCTAGCTTGGGGTTATTTTTCAAATTGTCGATCCCTTGGGAGTCTTGGGAGTCCTCCGTTGAGGACAAAATCGCCTTTTTAAGCTCTGCGTAGGGCTCTGAATTTTTGAATACATGGGCAACTCCAGATTTTGCCTTCTCGTAATCGAATTTGGAGAACCATTCCAGCCCTGAACCCACACCGTGAGACTGTACAATTCCTTTACAACCGAACAATTGAGAGAGAAGGTAAAAGTGACCGTCCAGACGACCCTCGAATTCTCCATAGCGAGGGTGCGCTTTCCATGTATTGAGAGCTTTGAGAGCAGTGTATGAACTCGCGTGCATATTTCCTCCTGTATGCTGAAGCCACGCCCCCTTCTGTCTGAGATACTGCAGAGGCTTATCTATGCACTTGTCGACAGCAGATAAAATAGAACGTACTGCTGTTGGTTGAGAAACCGTCACGGTTTCCTCCTCTTTCTCGTGTGTGTACTTCCGTATCTCTGGGTCTGTATCCACCATGGCCTTGACCTGCTGAATCATGAGATTCTCAATGACCTCGTTGATCTTTTGTTTATCCTTTCCTGGGGTGGCCGAAAGCGCCAGCACGCGGAACTTAGCGCCAGCTTCCCTGATGCCTGTCACCATCTGCACATATGCAGCATCGCCAACAGCCTTGTGCGCCTCATCGATTACGACACAAACAATCTGACTGACGTCAAAGATTTTGTTCGCGATGTCTTTCTGAAACGTTTGAGGCGTTCCAAATAGAACGCGCTTAGACTTGTAAAGCTCTTTGCGCTCCTCTGGCTTCGTTCCCCCATTCATTTCGGCAGTCTCCGTTACAGGCATTCCTACTATGTGAAAGCATGCCTCAATTTGCTGGTGTACCAGGGGTTTCGTTGGAGCGCTGAATATCACCTTCCCCTTTGGGAAAAAGCGGTAGAAATTGTACATCACGACAGCTGCAATGAGGGTTTTTCCCAGGCCTGTGGGAAGCGAAACCAATGTGTTCTTAAATATTGCTAGTTCCACAATCTCACGCTGGTAGTCACGCACCGGATAATCTTCCGATGTGGGATAGATAAAGGAATGTGCCTGGGACTGGTCGAGTTTCACCGGACCAGGGGTGTATTTTTGTATTTCAGCGCGTTGAAATGGTGTCATATCTTGGTTATTGCTTGTGACGGCGCCCATAATGGTGTTGCTGTTGTTGTTGTTGTTGTTGTTGTTGTTGTTGTTGTTGTTGTTGCCGTTGCCGTTGCCGTTGCCGTTGCCGTTGCCGTTGCCGTTGCCTTTGCCGTTCCTGTTGAGGGAATGTTGCGCCTGGGGCGGCATTAACCGCGGTGTCAGCTCATTCATAGGGTTAATCTGATTTTTTGAATGCAAGGGAGTCTTTGGGGGTGCATGCTGTTTTTGTGGGGATGCCAGAGGCTTGCTAACCACCTCGCTTATTGGCATTTTTTGATTCAATTTCATCATCCTTTTTTTTTCCGCCTCCAAACGCTTCGCAGCAAAGGGGTACGGTTTTGTTGCCGCCGTCACAAGCTGCTGCTGTTTCTGTTTCTGAGCAGGCGGGAGTGGGGCATTCAGTTCTTCTGGCAAGTTTGATGACTTGGTCATCGATTCACCCTGCACAAAATTTGCCATTTGCTCCCCTGTGTATTGCAGTTGTTCACACATTGTGCAGCGGGATGCTGGTGCGAAGTGCTGATAGCTGCAATGGATACATGACCAGGGCTTCATTACGTTTGAATGGGAGGATAGCTAGGGGACCGGTATGGATTTGTCAGTTTTCCAGAGAGGGTTGGTTTTGCGCACTAGAATCTGTGCCAGATGAAGATTTTTTGGGTAAAAGAAGGCTCTGGAGAGCAATAAGCGACAGGTTTGTGTTGGCGGCAGCTTTTTTTCGGACTTTTTTTACCAAAGGGTACTCTTTTACTTTTTTGGATTCATTTTTTTTCATTCATTCCTGGGTCCCACAATAAACCATGTGGCTCGTCCTACGCACTATCTTGTGTTCCATAATATCGGTCGCGGTCGTTATAATTGCGCTGCCGATTTGGTTGCTCGTGCGTCCTCTGTCCAGGTCAGCTTTTCGGCAAATTACTCTGCAGGTCCTCCAGCCGCTTTGGTTCCGCTCTGTGTCTGCCATCTTGCCGCACATGAATATTGCGCGATCGGGTGAATGGCCGACTTTCGATAAAAATAGACCGTGTGTAATCCTGGCAAACCACCAAATTGATTCTGACTTCTTTGTAATCTGGAGGGCATTTGAGCAAAATTCTGGCTCAATTAAAATTGTCCTGAAGGCATCTCTTTCCGAAATCCCGGTGATAGGGTGGGGTATCAAGGCATTCGACTTTCTGTTCTTGAGTCGAAAATTCGCGAATGATCAGGGAAATCTGCGTGATCATTTCACCTCCTTCGTTGTTGCTGATCAGTTGCCCAACATTGGAATTCTGATTTTCCCTGAGGGAACCACTCTGAATGCGCGCGATGCAAGTAAATGCGACGCATTTGCTCTCAGAGCGAATCGACCGCGGTGTAGCGAATTCCATAACCACCTGTTGCTGCCGAGGAGCAAGGGCTTCGCGACCATTCTGGAATCATTGAGTGTTGCCATGGGGGCTGACAACGTCGACGTTTTCGATTTAACTGTAGTTCATGAAGGTTATGGTGGTGAGGTTCCTACTTATGAGATGGGGTACGACAGAAAATATGACCACCACGTCCCATCGATGGAGAAATTGCTGCGGCATCCAAGCCTTGGGCAACTTCCTGGCGTATTTATTCACTCAGTTAGGCACACCGCTTCAGAAATCTTGCAAGGAGAGATGTCTGTAGAGGAGTGGCTCGATAAATGCTGGGTTGAAAAAGGTGAAATTGTCGACACAAGACTGAGAATGCGTCGCGGTGAGCATCGCGGTGAGCATCGCGGTGAGCATCGCGGTGAGCATCGCGGTGAGCGTCAGCGGCTATTATTGTCACGCCCTC
>ENA-OWPI01003650-OWPI01003650.1-marine-metagenome-genome-assembly--contig:-NODE-3650-length-12897-cov-4.882683_pt1 | contig 12897 bp, 11 predicted proteins | sample MGYA00238138_ERZ651775 | MGnify/ENA primary metagenome ERZ651775 (study PRJEB26906, sample SAMN06265043) | marine metagenome | isolation source: Helgoland LTER site | place: Germany:Helgoland, sampling...
GCTTTCTTTTGTTAAGTCAGTATTACCAAGCCTACCTCCCGGAGCTACTATTAATGCTATTGCACCCGGATTAATTCAAGATAGCGCAATGTTTAAGAATATGACTTTTGATAAGCAAGAATCCCATAAGAAACAAGTAAATTCTGGTAAGTTATTGAATCAAGATGATTTAGCCAAAATTATTTATGATCTATGCCAAGATCATTGGAATCACCTAAATGGCGCTTGTATTGATTTAAATGGCGGTCAATATGCCCGTTAATAATTGCAAGCGTACTATTAATGATAAATTAATATCACAATTTAATAATTTTTGGTTTGCGACTACAGAACCAATTAAGGTTAAATATGCACGCTTTCGATTCGAAAAAGATTATATACAAATAAACAAAAAACCACTCGTAAGTATTTGCGTACCAACTTTTAATCGAGGATCTATCTTGATTGAGCGAGCAGTAAAATCAGCATTGTCTCAATCGTATAAAAATATTGAATTAATTGTTGTTGGAGATTGTTGCACAGATGATACGGAAGAATTATTATCAAGAATAAAAGATCCAAGATTAAAATTTTATAATATGAAAAAAAGAGAAAGACGTTATCCGCAAAATATTGAAAATCATTGGTTTGTTGGCGGAGCTGCTCCTGCTAACAAAGCTATGGATTTAGCTACTGGATTATGGATAACCCGATTGGATGACGACGACACATGGTCGTCGATCACGGTCCGCGAAGGATCTGTCCAGCATCTGGATTTCCTGTCCGATGATGAAAAAGACACCTTCAAGACCGCGTTCGAGATCGATCAGCGGTGGTTGATCGATCATGCGGGCGACCGGGCGGAATATATCTGCCAGTCCCAGTCGCTGAATGTCTTCCTGCCGGCTGACGTGGAGAAAAAGACGCTCCACGATGTTCACTGGCGTGCATGGCAAAAGGGCGTGAAATCGCTTTATTACTGCCGGTCACGGTCGGTTGCGCGGGCGGAAAGCCATGCGAGCCTGTCGGTTACGGGTGCCACAGCGGCCCCGACAACGGGCGGGCTGGGACTGCCCGTTGATGGCGCCATTCAGCCGCTGCCGCTGGCCGCGTCGGATGAAAACGATAACGATTATGAAGAATGCCTGAGTTGTCAGTAGCCTGACGGCCATTCGGGAAAATACCCTTCTCCTATGGGGGAGAAGGCGAGGGAGTGAAGTGAAGAATGTCGTTACTTGAAGCCAATCCGGTCTACAAACCGTTCCGTTATCCTTGGGCATATGATGCCTGGCTTATGCAGCAGCGTGTCCACTGGTTGCCGGAAGAGGTGCCGCTGGCCGATGACGTCAAGGACTGGCACAACAAGATGAAAGCAGAGGAACGCAATCTGCTCACCCAGATTTTCCGGTTCTTTACCCAGTCCGATATCGAAGTGGCCAACTGCTATATGAAGCAGTATTCGCGCGTCTTCGAGCCGACCGAAGTGCAGATGATGCTTTCGGCGTTTTCGAACATGGAAACGGTTCATATTGCTGCCTATTCGCATCTGCTTGATACGATCGGCATGCCGGAAACCGAATACCAGGCGTTTCTTCACTACAAGGAAATGAAGGACAAGGTCGATTATCTGCACAAGTTCGACGTGTCGACCAAAGAGAACGTCGCGCAGACACTGGCAGTGTTTGGTGCCTTTACTGAAGGCCTGCAGCTCTTTGCCAGCTTTGCGATCCTGATGAACTTCCCGCGCTTCAACAAGATGAAGGGCATGGGGCAGATCATTTCGTGGTCGGTGCGCGATGAAAGCCTGCATACGGAATCGATCATCAAGCTGTTCCGCACCTTTATTTCGGAAAATCCCGAAATCTGGACCGAAGAGTTCCAGCGGTCGCTTTATGTGACCTGCTCGGAAATGGTCGAGCACGAGGATGCGTTTATTGACCTGGCGTTCGAGCTTGGTGGTGTTGAAGGCCTTGCGGGTTCGGAAGTGAAGCAGTATATCCGCTATATTGCCGACCGCCGTCTTACCCAGCTCGGTCTGCAGCCGATTTACCGGCTGGAGAAAAACCCGCTGCCGTGGATGGATGAAATGCTGAACGGCATGGAACACACCAATTTCTTCGAAAACCGCTCGACGGAATATTCGAAGGCAGCGACCCAGGGCTCCTGGGAAGATATTTGGGCATAGCGCCTGATTCCTGTGCTAGTCCCACAGGTAGAAAACCCGGCGCTTTGCGCCGGGTTTTTTGTTTGTCGGGGGCAACATCTACGAAACCTTCGGATAGCCGCCTCCGCGAGCGGGATTATCTAGCCGCCTGAAACCTCGGCCAGAAACACCAGCGTCCGTTCCCGTGCTAGCGCGGCGGCCTCGGCGTGATAGCGAACCGGGCGGGTGGCGTTGTCAAAGCCATGCTGGGCACCGGGATAAACGTACCAGCGCGGTTCTGGGCGTTTTTCGCGGAAAGCTGCCACATCGGTGGGCGGCACAGCCGTATCCATATCGCCGACATGGCATATGACAGGGCAGTTAGGCACCTCTGCCGGGTAGTCACACATGTCGGAGCCGTAATAGATAACGGCTCCATCAACCCCGCCGCGGCACGCCGCGAGCCAGGAGACGGTCCCGCCGAAACAGTACCCGGTTATGACAGTCGCCACGCCCGGAGACTTTCCGCGCAGGTATGCGGCCGAGGTTCCGACATCCATCATCGTATGAGCGTGATCAGTGCGGGCGGAAAGCTCCTTGCCGAGCGCGCTGCCGGCGTCGTCATACGGCGAGGTGAGGCCGGGTTCAAACCGGTCAAACAGCGCTGGCGCCAGGACGATGTAGCCATCCCGAGAATACGCGTCGCAAACGCCCTGCAGGTAACCGTTTACGCCGTACATTTCCATTCCGACGACGATATTACCTTTCGGCTTGTCGTGCGGGACGGAAAGATAAGCTTTGAACGTATGCCCGTCAGGGGATTCAAGGTCGATAAACCCGCCCATCATTAAGCCGCAGGTCGCCACTCTGCCATGCCGCAGCCGATATAGACTTCGGGAATAGGCGTGTAATCTATCAGGTCGAAGCCCTGGCTGCCGGCAACCGCATGGGCGATCACCCAGTCGCGGACTTCCTCTGCGCCATTGCCCGTCGACGCCAGCGCGCGTTCCAGCCCGTCAGCCAGCGCGTCGTCATCGGCGTTGGTGAACAGATCGATGCAGACCCGGTCGAACGGCTCGTCGATTTCACCCATGGTCGGTTCACCGATCGAATGGCTGAGCCCGCCGGTGCCGAGGACTGCAACGCGCAGATCCCCCGGAAAACTCTCAATGGCCTTGCGCAGCATCCGGCCCCAGGCGATGCAGCGTCGCAGCGTCGGCAGGGGCTCTTCGAGCTGGTTCACGGTGATAGGCACAATCGGGAGTGCCGGGTCGATACCCATGCGCCAGAGAGGCACGCAAAAGCCGTGATCCAGCGTCAGGCGGTGGGAGATCGCCGGGTCGAAATCGCTGCGCAGCGCGGTGTCCAGCAGGTGGCGGCCGAATGCCGGGTGACCGGGCAGTGTTTTATGCGGATAGACGGGTTTCATGAACGGTTCCGGCGGGCCGTCATGTTCTTCCCCGATACCGATACAAAAGCTCGGCAGGTTGTCGATAAAGAAGTTTACCCAGTGATCCGGTGACAGCATCACGAGAACGTCCGGTTCCAGCGCTTTCAGGCGCCGGCCGGTTTCATCAAAAGCTGCCGTGAGCTTGGCCTTCGGCCCTTCGGGAAGAACGTCCCATTCGCGGGCGATCAGTGGGCCGTGAGAGGTGGCAAAGGCGCCGACGAATTCAGCCATGTTGAGTGTTTTCCTGGTTGGGGCGGGCGGCATCCGGTTTCATCGCATGCAGCCGGGCAAGCATTTCATCGTCTTTCATGCCCGAAATGCTGAAATAGAAGCGCAACAGATAGGCATTCACGTGGGGTGCGATCGCTTCAAGATTGTCGGACAGCACCGCCGCGCGCATATCGTCGCTGAGCGGGTAGTCCTGAAGAACGCTCTCCGGGTCTGCTTTCCATTTCGAAAGATTCGCGGGGGCCTGGATATCAAAGAACAGTTTGCTCAGCCAATAATCGGTCATGTTTTCTCTTTCGTCTTGTGGGCGGAGTCTAGCCGGGTTTCGGCGGTGGGCAACCCGATTTTGCGCTTTGTTGCCGATAGGGGCAGTCTGCGGGCCGGTAAACAAAGAGGAAATAGACGATGGCGCTTAAACGCATGGTACTGGAAATAGGCATGGGGAATGATCTGCATGGCGGCGATTATACGAAAGCCGCTATTCGTGCGGTCCAGGATGCCATTCATCACAGCTCACTTACGATGCTAAAATCCCTGGAAATAGCGCCGGACGATATGCATGTGGAGGTAACGGTAGGGGTTCAGGACCCGGCGGCGGTCGATATCGAGGCGGTTGCTAAAACGCTGCCCTACGGTCAGGTAACGGCCAATGCGGTAAGTGGCGGACAGGATGTGCCGACCGAAACCGGGGATGACAGGGCGGTGATAGCGACGGCGGCTATTATCGTTCGGCTCGATCTTCCCTGACTATCACCCGGTGTTCATCTATGGGAGCGCCACAAAGGCCGTGTTTTCGGCAATGTCTGCCAATCTATGTTGGTCAAGATTGCATTGATGAACATGCTTTCCGGAAAATTTACCAATCGAGGGCAGGTTGCCCGAAATCCATCCGGTATGGTTTGTCCGAAGGCTGCAGGGTTTCGCGAGAGCGATGGCGACGAAGAAATCTGCCGGAAAATACCGGGTATTGCGTGTTAGTATAAATCTGATAAAAATTAGATAAAAATTTATATAATAACTTTATTTAATGTAAATAATAAAAATTTATCCAATTTTGAATAGTCTTGGATGCGATAGTTCGCCTATTTTCGATTTAATACTTGAAATTGTTAGTTCCAGAGAATAAATTTATTCTGTTAGGTGGAGTTTTTGCGTTCTTTGCGGTTCAGGATGTTCCGATAGATCGCGTTTACTGAGTAACGAGTAAAGCAAGGCAGGTAGCTATGTTCTGGAATTTCAACTTCGGCAGTTTCTTCAGCAGCTTCAACAGCTATGTCCGCAATCTCATTGAGACGATCAAAGCCCGAAATGATGGCGGGCAGCCGGAACAGGCGGCTTCTCCCAATGAGATCAATGGAAGTCGTGGGAACGACAAGCTGAATGGCGACGAGGCCGATAACCAGATGTCGGGCGGTGCGGGCCATGACCGGATGTATGGCCGCGACGGCGAAGACAATATGGATGGCGGTTCCGGTAATGACCGCATGTATGGCGGCAATGGCGCCGATACGATGGCTGGCGGCAGCGGCCACGATAAAATGTATGGCGATGCCGGTGACGACAAGCTCGATGGTGGGGCTGGTAACGACCATCTGAGTGGTGGCGATGGCAAAGACACGCTGATCGGCGGTACCGGCCATGACAAGCTATATGGTGGCGACGGCGCCGACACTCTCAATGGCGGTAGCGGCAACGACAAACTGTATGGCGGCGACGATAACGACATTCTTCAGGGTGGCGCAGGCAACGACCGGCTAACCGGTGATGCTGGAAACGACACTCTCGAGGGTGGCTCCGGGAATGATAACCTTAGTGGTGGCCGTGGCGACGACATGCTCGATCGTGGAGAAGGCCGGGATCGCATGTACGGTGGTGCCGGGGACGATACGTTTATAGTCGACAACGTGCGTGACCGGGTTTCCGAGCGTAAGGGCGAAGGTACAGATACGGTGGAATCGTCTGTCGACTGGTCTCTCCAGAATAATATTGAAAACCTTACCCTGACCGGTAACGCCGATATCGACGGCAAGGGTACGTCCCAGGACAACGTCCTGACCGGCAATACAGGTGATAACGTTCTCACCGGAGGCCGTGGCAACGATACCTTTGTCTTCAACTCAGGTTTTGGTGACGACACGGTTACCGATTTTGCCGTCGCGGATGACAAAATCGATGTGTCCGGAATATGGCAGGGCACTTTTGGTGAACTGATGGATGCGGCCACTGAATCCGGCGGTAGTACCGTTATTTCTGTCGATGGCGGCACGATCACGTTGAACGGCGTTGCAAAAGCCGATCTGTCGATCGCCAATTTCCCGGGCATTCCCGAAAAACCTGCAGCGGTCGAGGTCAATGGCGATGACGGCGAGGCGCTATCGCGCGGCATTTACAACACATATCAAAATTGCAATTTGCGCTTCTCCCAGCTTGCGGCACATACGATGTTCGATGAGAGCAATACTGCCACCAACCTTCCGGCGCAGATTGAAATTAACGCCAGCAAAGGCCTTGAATATAAATTTGCCTTTATCCAAAAAGGTGGTGGATCAGCAAATAAAGCCTTTTTGCATCAGAAAACCAAAGCTGTTCTCAATCCTGATTCGCTTCGTGACTTTATCCGCACCGCCATTCTAGAGCTTGGCACATCTGCTTGCCCACCCTATCACCTTGCCATTGTGATTGGCGGCACGTCGGCCGAACTTACGATGAAGACGGTCAAAATGGCGTCAATCAAGGCACTTGATAATCTGCCAACCGAAGGCAATGCGCTTGGTCATGCGTGGCGCGATCTCGATTGGGAAGCCCAAATCCTGCAAATCACCCGCGATCTTGGAATTGGCGCGCAATTTGGCGGTAAATATTATTGCCATGATGTGCGCGTCATTCGTTTGCCGCGTCACGGTGCTTCTTGTCCGATTGGCATCGGCGTTTCCTGCTCGGCCGACCGGCAGGCCTTTGCCAAAATCACACCCGATGGGCTGTTCATCGAAACTTTAGAGCGCGATCCGGCAAAATTCCTTCCCGACCTATCTGACCAACCTGAAGATGATGTTGTTGCTATTGATCTGAACAAGCCGATGCGCGAAATTCTGGCAAGCCTGAGCGCCCATCCGGTTGAAACACGGCTTGCACTCACCGGCCCGTTGATTGTGGCGCGTGACATTGCCCACGCCCAATTGCTGGAACGGCTGGAAAGCGAGGGCAAATTGCCCGATTATTTCAAAGACCATCCTATTTATTATGCTGGGCCAGCAAAAACGCCAGAAGGCATGGCATCAGGGTCATTCGGCCCAACAACGGCTGGCCGTATGGATTCTTATGTTCCCACCTTTCAGGCCGCTGGCGGGTCAATGGTAATGCTTGCCAAGGGCAACCGGTCACGCGTTGTTCGTGATTCCTGCAAGGAACATGGCGGTTTTTATCTTGGCTCGATTGGCGGTGTTGCTGCCAAGCTGGCGCTTGAATCGATCAAGAAAATTGAAGTTCTGGAATATCCAGAGCTTGGCATGGAAGCCGTCTGGAAAATCGAAGTTGAAAATTTTCCGGCCTTCATCGTAATGGATGACAAGGGCAATGATTTCTTTGATCTCGGCTAGCCAGGTCAAATAACACCGCATAACAAACCAGCCTGCCCTTTTTAAAATGGTGCCAAGGCTGGTTTTTAGTTTTGACGAAGATATTATACTGATCTTTAGGCGGCTGCTTCAGACGATTGTCTATCAGAATGAAACCGTCGTTGCCGATCCTGCCTCAACCGCGCGGCGCATTACCACTGACGCCAACGCCAGATCTTGTAACCCAACACCGGTACCGTCAAAAATGGTAATCTCATCATCGCTTGTCCGGCCAGCATGATCTTTATTGATGACCCTGCCGATTGGCACAATTGCCGCTTCATTGATAAGACCCGTGGCAATGGCATGCTGCGCCTCGCCAATTGTCACTGATTGCGCCACCTCATCGGTAAAGCTGGTGCCAATTGAAAATAATGCCGGATCAATTTCCTGTTTGCCCTTTGTATCGGTTCCCATACATACAAGATGTGTTCCCGGGCTGACATGATCGGCCATCAACAAGGGCTGATGCGACGAGGTGATGGTGATGATAACATCGGCTTGTGTCATTGCATCTGGCGTGACAGCTTCAAACGGAATTGCATATTCATCTGCCAGCTTGGCAAGACGAGGCAAGGCATCAACTGACCGGTTCCAGCCCAGAATTTTGCTGAACTGACGCTGCTGTAACGCGGCTCTTAATTGGAAAACCGATTGATGGCCAGCCCCCATTATGCCCAAAATCGAAGCATCGGGGCGGGCAAGATGACTAATCGAAACCGCTGCGGCGGCTGCCGTGCGAACCGCCGTCAAATAATTGCCGCCGATAATTGCTTGCAAGCGTCCGGTATCAGGGTCAAACAGAAACACGCTTGATTGGTGGTTACTCACACCTGAATTGGCCATATTTTGCGGCCAATATCCGCCTGATTTCACGCCAAGCGCCATGCCAGCCCGGTCAAAGCCCGATTTAAAGCCATAAAGCGCGTCAGCATGGCCAATCGCCTCGCGCACAACCGGAAAATTTACCGCATCGCCCGCCGCCATCGCCGCAAAAACACCTTCAACCGCGACATAGGCATCCCTGTCATTCACAACATCACGGCACACATTTTCACGAACGATGACAACGCCGTCGCTGGTTTTCATCATGATATCAAATTTCCTTTTTGCGGTGCCTTTGACCGTTATTTCCAAGCCTAGAACGCCTTGCCGCGTGCAGTAATTGGCCAAAGAGCTTCGACCTTGCCATTGCGGACACCAACATACCAATCATGGACATTGCAGGTCGGGTCACAATGACCTGGCACCAGCTTTAACTTGTCGCCAACTTTCAGCACGCCGTCAGGATCAGCAATCACCCCATGTTCATCTGAACATTTGATATATTCGACATCGGTTCGGCCAAAAATAACCGGCAGACCACTATCGACCGATTGGGCTTTTAGACCAGCGTCACAGATCGCTTTGTCGGCTTTGGCATGACTCATCACCGAGGTTAGAAGGAAAAGCGCATTTTGCCATTCGCCCTGATCAATCCGTTTGCCGTCACGATCCAGAATACGGCCATAATCAGCATCCATAAAAGCGTAGGAGCCGCATTGCAATTCGTTATAGACGCCCGATTCACCTTCAAAATAATATGATCCGGTGCCGCCACCGCCAACAATATCACATTCCAGCCCAACTGATTTCAGCGCCGCAACAGCGTCGCCCACCATCGCAACCGCAATCTCAATCTTGGCTTTGCGTTCCTGATAGTCATCAAGATGCTGCATTGCGCCCTGATAGGCCTGAAGTCCGGCAAACTTCAATCCTTCAGCCGCATCAATTGCCGTTGCAATCGCAACAACATCTTCGGTCGATTGAACGCCGCAACGCCCTGCACCACAATCAATCTCAACAAGACATTCAATTTGGGTTCCGTGCTTTACCGCGGCTGCCGACAAATCATTGATATTCGCCAGATCATCGACACAGCAAATCGCCCGCGCACCCAGTTTTGGCAGACGTGCCAACCGGTCAATTTTGGCCGGATCACGAACCTGATTAGACACCAGAACATCCTTGATACCGCCGCGCACAAACGCCTCAGCTTCGCTGACCTTCTGGCAGCAAACACCGCAACTGCCGCCAAGCTTTTCTTGAAGCAGCGCCACATCAACCGATTTATGCATCTTGCCATGAACGCGGTGACGCATGTTCTTATCTTTGGCGAATTGACCCATCTTGATGATATTGCGCTCTAGCGCATCAAGATCAAGAACAAGACAGGGTGTCTGGATATCGGCCTCATCCATGCCAACCATGGCGGGAATATTATAGCCAACTTCTAATTCTTCGGGTTTTACCTGCATATTCACTGTTTATCTCCTGTAGCTGTGATCCAGGGCAATTTATCCAAATCAACATTTCCGCCCGTAATAATCACACCAACCTTTTTGCCGCGAAATAGATTGGGATTTTTTAAAATAACCGCCAATGGCACGGCGCAGCTTGGCTCAATCACCATTTTCATACGCTGCCATGTCAGTTTCATCGCATCAATGATTTCCTGTTCACTGGCGGTTAGAATGTCAGTCACATGGTTTGATACGAAATGCCATGTCAAATCCTTGAGCGGCACTTTCAACCCATCTGCAACCGTTACCGGCGCATCATCGGCAATAATATGCCCTGCCTTGAAACTGCGATAGGCATCATCCGCCTGTTCAGGCTCGGCAGCGTAAATTTCAATTGATGGCGCAAGATGGCTTAAGGTCAGGCAAGTGCCCGAAATCATGCCGCCGCCGCCGATTGGCGCAACAACACAATCAAGATCCTTCACCTGATCAATCAATTCCAATGAACAGGTCGCCTGCCCGGCAATCACCCGTGGATCATTATAGGGATGCACGAAATCAGCGCCCGTCTTGGCAACCATTTCGGCAAATACCGCCTCGCGGCTTGTGGTTGACGGCTCGCATTCGACAATTGTGCCGCCATAGCCGATAACCGCATCTTTTTTTGCATGTGGTGCGGTTCTCGGCATAACAACCGTACAGGGAATTCCGCGCCGTCCCGCCGCATAGCTTAGCGACAGCGCATGATTGCCCGATGAATGCGTGGCGACCCCTTTCGCCGCGGTTGCATCATCGAGGCCAAAAACAGCGTTTGACGCCCCGCGCACCTTAAACGCGCCTGCCTTTTGAAAATTCTCGCATTTGAAAAACAGCTCGGCACCCGTTTTCGCATCAAGAAACTGGCTTGTCACAATTGGCGTGCAGTGAATATGCGGCGAAATCCGCTCATGCGCTTTTTTGACATCGCTCAATTCAGGAATATTCAATTTTTTCTGATCAGTCATTTCGATCTCAAACTTCAAGATTTATGTCGGCTGTCGGCTGTCTGTTACGGTAATCATCAGGAACAAAACACATCTAAACCTATCCCAAGCAAGCTGTGGTTCATTTACCAATAATTTCAACCCGAATGCAGCAAGATGATATCTTGGATTAACTCGGATTAGACCCACCTGTTGCCCAATCAATAAATTGAACCGTATGGCGTACCGGCAAATCTTTCCGGTTTAGCTGCGTGATACAGCCAATATTGCCAGCGGCGACAAATTGCGCGCCGGTTTTATCAAGGCTGTCCAATTTACGGGCTTTTAATTCATCAGCCATCTCGGGTTGAAGGATATTATAGACCCCTGCCGAGCCACAGCAAAGATGGCCATTCAGCGGTTGCACCACATCAAATCCGGCCTGACGAAGCAAACGCAAAGGCAAATCATGGATCTTTTGCCCATGTTGAAGCGAACAAGCCGAATGATAGGCAATCTTGCCGCGCCCCTCGGCAGGCGCTGGCTGCAAAATCGACTCGACATCAAGATTATCAAGCAATTCAGAAACATCAACGCATTTATCCGAAATCGCCGTAGCGATACTAGCAAGCTCGGCGTCATCTTTCATCATATGGCCGTAATCCTTGACCATTGTTCCACAGCCAGACGCATTCACAACAATCGCATCAAGACCGCCCGATTTCATTTCATCATACCATGCCAGAACCGCCGCCCGAACCGTGTGATGCGCCCGATCAGTTTCGCCAATATGATGCGCCAACGCACCGCAACAATGCGCCTCGGACCGCACAACAACCTCGACACCAAGCCGATTGAGAACGCGGATCGTGCTTGCATTGATCTCGGGATCAAGCGCGCGCTGCGCACAGCCGGCCAGCAAGGCAACGCGCTTTACCGGTTTTTGATCGGGCGAAAATACCGCATTCTGGCCACCAACCCGATCGAATGGCTTTAACTCGGCTGGAATCTTGGCCAGAGCCGCGCGCATGGCCGCCGGCATCGCCCAGCGAAACAACCGCCCGATCCGCGCCAGCGCAATCATCATCCGAAACCGGCCAGCATAAGGAATGATCATGCCAAGCATGCGGCGCATCATCTTGTCGGCAAATGGCCGCGGCACCAGCTTGTCCAGCTTTTCGCGACCAATATCGAGAAGATGCGGGTAATCCACACCCGATGGACAGGTGGTTGTACAAGACAGACAGCCAAGGCAACGGTCAATATGATAGCCGGTGTTAGCTGATACGGTTTCAGGGCTTTCCAGCACTTCACGCAACATCCAGATTCGACCACGCGGGCTGTCACGCTCATCGCCCGTAATCACAAAGGTCGGACAGGTGGCCGTGCAGAAACCGCAATGAACACATTTACGAAGAATGGCATCAGCTTCGGCGATTTGCGGATCGGCAAGCTGGTCAGCGGTAAAATGAGTTTGCATAAACCTTGCCCCCTAGATGCCGTCGTGCATACGGCCAAAATTAAGAACCGACCGCGGGTCAAATGCCGCCTTTACCCGCTTGTGAAGCGCATAATGCGCTGATGACAGGGGCTGCAAAGGTGCAATGACATTTTTGCTATTGCCGCTGTCGCGGATCAATTGCGCATGTCCATTGCCATTTGCCGCCAATGCTGATCGCATTGCCGTGCCAAATTCCGCCCCTGACGGCCCTGCAAGCCATAATAGCCCGCCAGCCCAGTCGGCAAAAAACTGAAAATCAAACTGGTCAAAAAGCGTGGCAATGATCGCTGGTGCCGAAGCCGGCGCGCAGGATAATTTCCAGATATCGCCATCGGCTTCTGCCAGCAAATCAACATCGCGGATTTGCTGCCATAGCGCGGTGCTGGCATCGTTATCAAGCTTTACACCCTCTTTATGCGCTGCCAGTAAATGCGCGGCGCGATCAGCAACCGAAACATCAATCCCCTCAAGCCGGATGATGGCCAGCATCGCACCGGCAACATCAATACCCGCTTTTGCCGCAATGGCTTGTGGCAGAATGGCGGCCGCATTGGGTTCATGTGGACTGGCAAAAATACCGGCAATGCGGGCAACAGCCGCGCTAAGATCATCACAAGGAAATAAAAGGCTGATATTGGTTTCCGGCTTTGGCAGCGTTTTCAGCGTCACCTCATCAAAGATGGCCAATGTGCCATAAGACCCGCAAATCAATTTTGACAAATCATAGCCAGTGACATT
>ENA-OWPI01003651-OWPI01003651.1-marine-metagenome-genome-assembly--contig:-NODE-3651-length-12896-cov-10.014042_pt1 | contig 12896 bp, 15 predicted proteins | sample MGYA00238138_ERZ651775 | MGnify/ENA primary metagenome ERZ651775 (study PRJEB26906, sample SAMN06265043) | marine metagenome | isolation source: Helgoland LTER site | place: Germany:Helgoland, sampling...
GCAGGTGGAACAGGTAAAGAGTTTGCTCAACCCATGTATGTTAATTCACCCTATGGAATTAGCATGGTTCACAATGGTAATTTAACTAATTCAAAAGAGCTTGGTGTTCAACTGTTTCATGCAGAAATGAGACACCTTAATACTGATTCAGATTCAGAAGTCCTTTTAAATATTTTTGCTCACGAGCTAGGTAAACAAAGAGAGATCTACCCATCCGCAGAACATATATTTAAAGCTGTATCAAAAACACATAGAAGATGTGACGGCGCTTATGCGGTTTTAGCTTTAATTACAGGTCATGGTATCTTGGCATTTAGAGATAATAATGCAATCAGACCATTAAGCATTGGTATTAGAAAAGGTGAGACACGAGATGAATATATTATTGCATCTGAGGATGCTTTATTTGAATCTCAAGGATTTAAAAAATTAAGGGATGTTGAGCCTGGCGAAGCAGTTTTTATTGATAAAAAAGGTAATTTTCACTCTCAACAGTGCTCTGGGGAACCCAAAAAAAGACCTTGTATTTTTGAGTACGTATATTTTTCAAGACCTGATTCAAAAATTGATGAAATATCTGTATACAAAGCTCGTATGAGAATGGGATCAAAACTTGCAGAGCTCATTAAAAAGAAAAATTCTGATCATGATATTGATGTTGTAATTCCTATACCAGATAGCTCAACTACCGCAGCCTTGCAACTCGCGGTTGATTTAAACGTCCCTTACAGGGAGGGATTTGTGAAGAACAGGTATATTGGAAGAACATTTATTATGCCGTATCAAGAAGAGCGAAGAAAGTCTGTAAGAAGAAAGCTTAATATTCTTGGTCTAGAGTTTGAAGGTAAAAATGTACTTTTGGTTGATGACTCAATTGTGAGAGGAACAACTAGTAAAAAAATAATTGAAATGGCCAAAGAGGCAGGAGCTAAAAAGGTATATTTCGCCTCAGCAGCACCAGCAATTAAATATCAAAATTTATACGGCATAGATATGCCAGCAACAAGCGAGCTCATAGCTGCCAATAGAACAGATGAAGAGGTTGCAAAAGAGATTGGAGCTGATTGGCTTATCTACCAGACGTTAGAAGATCTAATCCATGCCTGTCAGTTTGGAAATCCCGATATCAAGGAGTTTGAAACTTCTATCTTTACAGGCGAATACATAACTCCACTTGGAGATACCTATCTTGAAGACCTAGAAATAAGTCGACAAGATGAGGTCAAAGCTCAACGAGAAAAAGCTAAAGCTTAGATTGGATTAACAATATTTATAGCAGGTATATTTGCTGAGTTTGCGCTCTCAACATAGGTATCTATCTCGTTGAAGTTTAGATATCTATATATCTCATCAGAAAGAGGGTTAATGTCCTCCATGTACTTATGATATTCCTCTACTGTAGGAAGTCTTCCGATAACTGATGCTATTGCTGACAATTCAGCAGAGGCTAAAAATACGTTTGCACCATCACCAAGTCTATTTGGGAAATTTCTTGTAGAGGTAGATACCACAGTGGAGTTAGCTAACACTCTAGCTTGGTTACCCATACATAACGAACACCCAGGTAGCTCAGTTCTCGCACCTGAAACTCCAAAGATATTATAAATACCTTCTTCCATAAGTTGCTTTTCATCCATCTTGGTTGGCGGTACAACCCAAAGCCTAGCTTTTGTTCCGTTATATTTTTGTAATAATGTTCCTGCTGCCCTGAAATGACCAATGTTAGTCATACACGAGCCTATAAACACTTCTTGAATTTCAGTATTAGCTACTTCAGACAAAGGTTTAATGTCATCAGGATCATTAGGACATGCTAATAATGGCTCGGTTATTTCATTTAGATCTATCTCAATGATTTCAGCATATTCAGCATTTTCATCCGGTTGTAATAGTTCTGGATTTTCTATCCATTCTTCCATTGCCTGAGCTCTTCTTTCTAATGTTTTTGCATCTCCATAACCGCTAGCTATCATCCATCTGAGCATGACAATATTAGACTTTAAATATTCAATAATTGGTTCCTTATTAAGTCTAACTGTACAACCTGAGGCTGATCGCTCAGCTGAAGCATCTGATAATTCAAATGCTTGTTCAACTTTCATATCTGGCAGTCCTTCGATTTCAAGACATCTTCCAGAAAAAACATTTTTCTTACCTTCTTTAGCAACAGTCAGTAATCCTTTTTGGATTGCTGCATAAGGAATAGCATTAACAAGATCCCTAAGTGTTATGCCTGGTTGCATTTCACCTTTAAATCTTACTAAAACTGATTCAGGCATATCCAATGGCATCACTCCCAAAGTTGCAGCAAAAGCTACAAGCCCAGATCCGGCTGGAAAACTAATTCCTATTGGAAATCTTGTGTGACTGTCTCCACCAGTACCGACTCCATCTGGTAACAACATTCTGTTTAACCATGAATGAATAATTCCATCGCCTGGTCTAAGTGATACACCGCCACGATTCATAATAAAGTCTGGAAGGTTGTGTTGAGTTTCAATGTCTACTGGTTTTGGATAAGCAGCAGTATGACAAAAGGACTGCATAACTAAGTCAGCTGAGAAACCTAAACAGGCAAGTTCTTTTAATTCATCTCTAGTCATAGGGCCGGTTGTATCCTGGGAGCCAACCGTAGTCATTCTTGGTTCGCAATAGGTTCCAGGTCTTATGCCTTCAACTCCGCATGCTTTTCCAACCATTTTTTGAGCTAATGTATATCCCTTATCTGAAGCATCTTCTGCATCAGGTCTGGTAAAGATATCTGTTGGCTCCAAATCTAAAGCATCTCTCGTTTTATCGGTTAGTTGTCTTCCTATGATTAATGGAATTCTTCCATTCGCTCTTACCTCATCAAGAAGAACTGGAGTCTTTAATTCAAAGGTTGAGATTACTTCATTTGAGTTAGCATCTAAAACTTTGCCATTGAATGGTTCAAGAATAATTTCTTGACCCATTTCCATTTTTGAAACATCTAGTTCAATTGGAAAAGCACCAGAATCTTCGAGGGTATTAAAAAAGATAGGAGCAATTTTTCCACCAAAACAAAATCCGCCTTCTTTTTTATTTGGGATTGAAGGGATTTCATCGCCCATATGCCATAGCACAGAATTGGTTGCAGATTTTCTTGATGAACCTGTTCCGACCACATCTCCAACAAAGACTAATGGATTTCCTTTTTCTTTTAATTCTTCAATTGTTTCAAGCGGTCTCTCAAGACCTTCTCTTGGCATTTTAAACATGGCCAAAGCGTGAAGTGGGATATCCGGTCTAGACCATGCATCTGTTGCTGGTGATAGATCATCGGTATTAATTTCTCCCGGAACTTTGTAAACAGTTAATTTGATTTGCTCAGGCAGTTCTGACTTTTCTGTAAACCATTTGCCCTCAGCCCAATCATTAACAACTTTCTTTGCATGCTCATTGGTTTTAGCTAGTTCAAATATTTCATTGAAAGCATCAAAGATTAATAATGTCTTTCCTAAAGCTTCAGCAGCCTCATTGCCTAATTCATCTATTTTTAAGCACTCTATTAATGGTTGAATGTTATAACCACCCAGCATGGTCCCTAAAATTTTGACAGCATCAGTTTTAGTTATATAAGGGCTAGATGTTTCACCTGTTGTAATATCAGCAAGAAAAGCAGCTTTTACGTATGCAGATTGATCCACTCCAGCTGGCACTCTTTCTTTTAATAGATGAAGTAGTAATTCTGACTCCTCATGTTCAGATTTTAATAAATCTACTAATTGAGAAGTTTGATCTGCATCTAATGGAAGAGGAGGGATGTTTTGTGCTTTTCTTTCGTCTACGTGAGCTTTGTATTCGTTTAACATATGGTTTTTCCTTGTTTACGATGGCTTATTTTACTCCTATAGCTAAAAGGCTTCTACTAATTCAAAGATTTTATTTAAAAATGAGTTATTATTTCGATTAATTATGCAAAAAAACAGATCCACAACACCTTGCCTAGGCATTTGCTCTACAACATACGGAGATGATGTGTGCAAGGGCTGTAAAAGATTTGTTCATGAAATAATTAGTTGGCCAAAATACTCTCAAGACGAGAGGGCATTAGTTAATGATCGATTAGAAAAATTTAAAATACTCATTCTTCAAGAGCGATTTAAAATTCATGATGTTGACTTGCTTGCCATCAAACTTAAAGAGAATGCAATTAACTATAATAATTCAATGGATCCATTAACTTGGATTTTTGATTTATTAAGAGCAGCAGGGTCACAAAATTTAGACCTTGAACAGTTTGGTATTACCAGTCTTAAAAATTATGATCCGATGACAATAAGAGATGAAGTAAATAAAGAGTTCTTAGATTTATCAGAAGCTCATCATCAAAGATATTTTAAAAAAGTTTAACTATTTTTTATCCGTAATCTTTTAACATTCTTTTAAGTTCTAAAGAATGTTGTTCTTCTTCTCCGATCATTCCTCGAGCATACTCTTCAAGATAGATTGATTTATCTTCAACTTCTTCGAGAAGTTTTTTATACAAACCCACAGCATGTAATTCATGAGCTAAACTTTCTTCAAGAATATCTTTTATAGAATGTTTTCCTGTCTCTTCAATTTTTGCAATCCTTTGACTAGGGTGACCGTCAAGACCCGCTATCAATTCACCTGCTCCCTGAGCATGAAGAAGTGATTCAGTTGCTTGCTCTTTTAAGAAGGCAACAATAGGAATTCTATAGGGTCCAGTTATCATCATTGCTGAGTGAGTATAGCGAACAACACCAGCTAATTCGTACTCCATAATTTCATTTAAAATTCCGCAAGCTTCTTTTGTATCAAGTGGTTTCATTGCCATATTAACGCTCCTTTAAGCAGTATAGACTGATTGAATCTGAATAACTATAAAACAATCTTATTATATTGTAAACTATTGATATAAGGTATTTTTTTAATGCAAATCATTCTGATAATCATTCGCATCTACATGAATGAATTCTCATGAACGATTAAATATTTTAAAGCGCCAAAATAATAAAAAAGCCAAAATTGAATAAGCAAAAATAGCGCATTGTTTGATAATCGGAAGGCCAACAAATTTACCCAACCATCCATATCCTTTTGTTCTTTTCCAGATATAAATAAAGGCATCAACACCAACCAATTCTTTTTCGTCATCGAAAACCACATGAAGTTTTTTTAGATATTTATCTTCCATGTGACTGCAGTCATCAAAAGTTAAGTGTGATCTTTTTTTATAATGCTTAATCTCAAAATTGCAGATAGAACATTTTTCATTGAAGAGAACTTTGCCGTTATTATCCATAAAATTATTTTATCAACATTGGTGCTGGATATCTTTGTTTTTAAATAATAAGATTTGTTTCAATGGAAACTCAACAAGTAAATATTTTTAATGAACCAATAGAGGAGTGTTGCTCCAATCCAATTACTGGATTTTTTAGAGACGGGTTCTGTCACACAGATCAAATGGATAGAGGCCTTCATATCGTATGTTCTTTAATAACAGATGAGTTTCTAGATTTCTCAAAATCTAGAGGCAATGATCTTTCAACTCCAAGGCCAGAGTTTAATTTTCCAGGATTAAAAGCAGGAGACTCTTGGTGTGTTTGTGCAGAGAGATGGAAAGAAGCATACGAGCATGGCCGAGCTCCTAAAATATATTTAAAGAAAACAAATAAAAAAACTACTTCTATAATCGATATTGAAATACTAAAAGAATTTGCTATCGATATGAATTAAGTTTTACAGAGTGAAGTAAGTATCACCTATAACAAAACCACAAAAGAAAAATGCTACAGCCCAAAGAGGCTCTTGCCTGCAAAATTCATAGACTCTTAAACAATAATCAATCATAAATACCTCCTAAATACCTCATTTATTGCAATATCTGTGCCAATTTTTTTGCTGTAGTAGAAGCTTTTGCACTTAGTTTGCTATTGGTAGTTCATACCAGCTAGTTGTGTATTTGGGTGAGGTCATATTCTGTTTCATAGGCGACCATCTTTTTGTATTTTGTGAGGCAAAGTAGATCTGAGTCTCATAGGCATTGAGTTGGTCTATATACTCCATAAATTTTGAATTCTCTTTAGGTTCATTTGGATCTTTAAAAAGAGAATATTGCTTTGTAGTTTCATTGCTAAATCTGCTCAAAAGAATACCCGCTTTTGCATAATCGTAACCAGATCTAAAAATAGGCAAGAGAGCTTTTTTAGCTGCTACTAAAATATCTCTAGTGTCATTGGTTGGGGTAAAAAGCTCTATAGTTTTATATCCAGTATGCTGAGGCTTATTATCACTAAAAGGACTCGTTCTAACGAAGACTGAAACTTGAGAGCACTTTTGTTTTTCATGCCTTAATTTTTCAGAAGCCCTTACTGCGAAGTTGCTAACAATTGGCCTCAAGGTTTTTAGGTCTGTAACCCTTGTGCCAAAACTCCTACTGACTACGATTTGTTTTTTTGCTGAAATATTCTCTTCTATATTAAGACATCTTTGGCCTCTAAGTTCTCTCACTGTTCTCTCAAGGACTACACTGAATTTTCTTTTAATATAATTTGGATCTAGATCTGCTAATTGCAGTGCATTTGTTATCTTGGCTTTATTAAGATGTTCTGTGAGTCTTCTGCCAACTCCCCAAACATCATTGACCGGAGTATTAAGAAGGGCTTCTCTGATTTCTTTTGTTGTAGATATTTGATAAACCTTGGTTGGTACGTTCAGTCTTTTAGCTTCATTTAAAGCTATCTTAGTCAGTGTCTTTGTTGGAGCTATCCCTATCCTGACTGGAACCCCTGTCCATTGTTTAACTAGGCTTCTTATATGGCATCCAAAGTCATATAAGTTGTAATGCTCTTCTAAAGAATCTAATCCCAGGAACGCTTCATCGATGCTATAAATCTCAACCTCTGGAACAAAGCCTTCTAGAATATTCATCACTCTGGCTGACATATCACCATAAAACGTAAAGTTTGATGAGAAGACTTGTCCGCCCTGGGAAAGAAAAGAATTTTTTACTTTAAACCATGGAACTCCCATACCAACACCCATCTTCTTTGCTTCGCTGCTTCTGGCAATCACACAACCATCATTATTAGAAAGAACAACTATAGGCGTATGTTTTAAATCAGGACGAAAGATCCTTTCGCATGAAGCATAAAAGCTTTCGCAATCTACCAAAGCAAGTGCCATTAGAACTTATTAATAGCTGCTGTAACAGTTCCTACTATTTCTAATTCTTGACCATGATTAATAAAGATAGGAGGGTAATCGGGGTTATCTGGCATCAAGCACATTTTAGGCTTGAGCTTTAATCGTTTGCATACAAACTCTCCATCAATAGATGCCACAACAATACTGTTATGCGCTGGTTTAACACTGCGATCAACAACCAATACTGCCTGATCGGTTATTCCAGAGCCAAGCATAGATTGGCCTTGGGCTCTAACTAAAAAAGTAGCTGCTCCATTTTTTATAAGATGTTTATTTAAGTCTATTGGACTTTCAATATAGTCGCTTGCAGGGCTGGGGAACCCTGCATGCACAGACTCAAGAAAATAAGGGACAAATATTGCCGGCAGATTTTCTTCAGAAATTTTTCCGATATAGTTAACTTTCATAAGGATTTTTAAATACTGTATAAATATACAGTATAAATTGAAAGAGGACAATATTTTCTTTATCAGCTAATGTGCAAAATTATCTACACTCTATATATATGATTTATGTAAAATAGAAGTATGTTTAATTTTTCTAAAATCTTACCTAAGACAGCTACTAACGAGCTTGATAGCCCAAAGATTGCTGTATGGGCATTCATATTATTCACAGCATTAATGACTTGGCGATCTATAGTTCACATGTTATTTGAATCTTGGGGCCTACATGGAATTGCAAACTTTGTAGTTTTAACTGGCGATCCAGACCCTATGCCGGTTATTTATAGATTTTTTTCTTTATGGGGTGCATCACAGCTTCTTTTTTGCCTTGTCTGTTGGGTGGTTGTCTTTAAATATAAATCTCTTATCCCTTTAATGAATGTATTTTGGCTTATTGATTGGGGTATAAGATTATTTGTTTATCCTCTCATTAGAGTTGACGTTGGGATGATAGGAACTTATACAACAGATAACACACCTGGAATAGATGGGGCGCCAGTAGCCTTTGGAATAACAGCAATAGTATTTTTACTATCCGTAGCAAATAAGAGAAATAAATAATTATGAAGGTTTGGATTTCTTTACTAGTTATTTATTCATCCTTTTTTATTTGGTACACAGACCTAGGCGGCAAACTAACTGATGATGAGATTGAATATTATGCAAATAAATTTGAAAGCAATGCATTAAAAGACGGTCGTGTTTTAGAGCCTCGAATAAAAGAGTTACTTCAAAAATTTATGGAAGAAGATTCAGGCAAGCAATTCATAATGGTTAATGTGATTGATATGTCTGAAAATCCAACTTTTCCAGACGGGACGGTGTCAGAAGAGTCGCCAGATGTGCTTATGAATGAGTATATGGAACATATGTATGGTGAACTTTTAAAAAGAGCATCGCATCCAGTTTATATGGGCAGTGCGGTTAATAATTCTATGGATTTAGTCGGTATAGAAAATGCAGAGGTTTGGGAGAGAGCAGCATTATTTAGGTATAAAAGCAGGCGAGCTTTTTTAGAGATAGTGACTCATCCAAAGATGAACAGCAAACATAAATACAAGATTGCAGCATTAGAAAAAACAATAGCCTTTCCTGTAGAGAACCAGCTTTACTTAGGAGACCCAAGACTATTGCTTGGCCTCATTTTTTTAATTATTGGTTTATTGATAAGACCTATAACTAGGCGATAGAAAATTTTTCTAAGTTAAATTCTTGCTCATTGATAGTGAGAAGCCAACCATAATCTCCCCAATCTCCAAGAACAATTCTTTTTGAAGATCCAACATCATGAATATTCGGCCTATGTGTATGACCGTGAATAAAAAGGTGAGGTTGATGTTCGTTAATAAAGTCTTCAACTGACTGATTATTAACATCAGTTATAGCATCTGATTTTTTTGAGGTCGCTTCTTTGCTATCTTCCCTCAAGCCTGCGGCAACTTGTTTGCGTTCGTCTAAAGTTTTCTTTAAAAAGTTATTTTGCCAATCTTGATTCCGTACTTGGTTTCTAAAATTAATATACTCCTTATCGTCTGTACACAAGAAGTCGCCATGACTAAGAATGACTTTTTGGTTGTTAATTTCAAGAGTATAGGGATCTGGCAATATAGTAATGCCAGTCTCTTTGGCAAAGGATTCGCCGACTAAAAAATCCCTATTGCCATGCATAAAGAAAGTTTTAGGTCCGTTAGTAGTAAATGATTTTAGGGCTTCTTTGATTTTAAGATGAAGAGGTAGATCATCATCATCTCCAACCCAGGTCTCAAAGAGATCTCCAAGAATAAAGAGGTGAGTACAAGCCTCTTTTGATTCATCTAAGAATTTAAAAAAGGCTTGAGTAAGTTCTGGGTGTTTATCGCTTAAGTGTAAATCTGAGATAAAGCGAGGCTTCATTCAGCAACAGTTACCGATTCAATTGTAATCACTTCAAGAGGTACGTCTTGATGTCCGCCTGAGGAACCAGTTGCAACATCAGCAATAGCATCTACAACATCCATACCTTCTGTAACTTTACCAAACACCGCATAACCCCAGCCTTGAGGATTTTCACCTGTATGGTTTAAAAAACTATTATCTTTATGGTTGATAAAGAATTGACCTGTTGCAGAATGTGGTTCCATGGTTCTTGCCATAGCAATTGTTCCACGATCATTAGCTAAGCCATTATTAGCTTCATTTTGAATAGGGGCTGTACCACTAGACTTGTTGCTCATATCAGCATTTAAACCGCCGCCTTGAACCATAAAGCCATTAATAACTCTATGAAATATAGTACCTGCGTAATAACCAGAATTAGCTATCGATACAAAGTTTTCAACAGTAATAGGTGCTTTTTCACCATCTAATTCTAATTGAATATCTCCAAGGGAAGTTTTTATAGTAACTTGTGTCATGCTCGTCTCCTCAATAATTGGCATTTCAGCTTCATCATTTTTTTTAGAACAAGAATTAAGAACAAATACTATTGCTAGAGAATATATAGCTATTTTTAATATATTGTAATTTTTCACAGATTTAGCTTTAAATTAAAAAAGTTGATTTTATCATTAAAAATCGAAGTTGAGCATGTAGTCCTTAAATTGGCTTTTAATAATGGATTCATTTAATCCATATTCATCAAGAGAATATGTGTGTTGAGATTTTTTAACCTCTTTATCCTTTAAAAGATAGTTTTGAATTTTATTTTCAGTCTCTATGTTCATATCAAAATTTAATTGCATGTAGGTATTTTTAATCAGTTCTAGTGGGTTTTTTACAAATTCCGAATATTGGATATCAACTATTTGATTATTAGAAAGAGATTTTCTATCCAACATACCTTTCGTTAAATTATGATTCCAGAAATCAATTACAGTTTCGCCAATATTATGAGTATCAACCTTTTTTGAGAAAGCCAGCCTTACATTTTTAGTTAGACTGCAAAAAGAACCAACTGATTCAACAGGATCTCTGTGAATATGAATAAATTTTGCATTTGGATACTCTTTTAGAATTTGAGGTATATGGCCTATGTGACTTGGATCTTTTAACAACCAACGAGTAGGTTTGCCATTAAGTTCCAAAGCCTGATAAAACCTTTTGTGCCATCTAAAGACAGAATCAAAAGAAGTATTTTTTAGATATTCAATATATTCTGGTACATCTGCCATACACATATATACAAAGCTTCTTATATTCATGGTTGCAATTTGTTGGCATTCTTCAGGAGTTGAAGCTCTTATAGTATGAATTGCTCTTAATTTTGGAATAATAGTTTTTGCTAGCTTAAGTTCGGCATTGGTTTTAAATTCTCTTCTTTGTCTTGCTGCTTTAGTTTTTGTAAGAGGCATTAGATGCATAATTTCCCAATACATCGGTGATCTGTGAGCTACGTCTAAAGATAAGAGATTAAAAAGTAATGATGTCCCAGATCTTGGCAAGCCTATAACAAAAACTGGATCAGCTGGCTCATCAAAATTATTATTTAAATGAAGTTCATTGAGCATCTTCCTCATTTTCAATCTATTTTTTAATTGATGGTTGAAAGCTATTGTTCCAAATCGATTAAATTTATTGTGTTTATTAAGGGAATTAATGAGAATTTCTAATGGTTCAATATAATCCTCATCACCTAATTTGCCATGAAGACCTTTAAGCATCGAATTAACATCGAATTGTTTTCTCACAATATTGATTACTCCTATTAACTATAAGATACTCTCTATTAAATTATTCCTCAATTAAGATTATGAATATACTTTTTTTATGTGTTGCAAATTCAGCAAGAAGCCAGATGGCAGAAGGTCTTGCTAAATCCATGTTTGGAAAAGAGCACAATATACAAAGCGCTGGCTCAATACCTTCAGGAGAAGTTCACCCAAATGCAGTGATTGCTATGGATGATATTGGAATAGATATTCGCGATCAATCTTCTAAATCCACAGATGATTTAGATAAAGATTTTATAGATAATTTAGATTATGCAATTACTTTGTGCGCAGAAGAGGTTTGTCCTGTATTGCCAAGTAAAGCTGAAAGCCTTCATTGGATGAATGAAGATCCTGTTAACAAAGATTATTCCAAAGTTGAATTAATAAATTCATTTCAAATAACAAGAGATAACATTTTTAAATTACTTAAAAAGCCTTTGATATCCATTACACTTGTCCTGCTGATAGTGTTCTAGCCAATATCTCTAGTGTTTCTTGAAAGCCTTTATCTAGCTTTTTAGCTGCAGCAGCAAACTTCCTTGGGCTAACCTCGTCTGATTCAAGACCTTTTGATTTTAAAAATTTCTTAGCAGCTCTTATTTCAGCGTTAGCTACTGATTTTACTTTTGCTCGTTTAGCCATTATTTTACCTTTACTTTATTTTTCATTTAAACAGACGAAAAACACGTTCGAAGTTACGAATCCCATCGAACACATGAAGAAAGCGTATCCGGGTGTACCGTTATGGGTATTCGCTATGTACGCAGTGGGTGCTTCGAGTATGTATAAAAAGAAATGTTAAGCTATGCATTCTTTTTTATGAAATTTTGTATAGCGCGCACTAACTGTTTATCGCGCTTCACTTTAGGATCTTGCATTCGTAATATATACGTCAAACGATCGTTTATTTTAGGGCTGTCACGATACCGTTTTTTTGAGGGTGATATAGGTGTGAGCTTTTTTTTAGCCTGCTTCACCTGAGGTGATGTAGGTGGCATTTATAATATACACACATTATTATTCCTCTTTCTTGCTCATAACTCGGTTATACACTTTTACTGCGACGACACACGCGGCAAATCCCGTGACGGCACCGAGAAGGAAGGTCTTGGTATCACTCATATTTTTATGTATACACATTGTAAGATACCTTTAAGTAAAATGCCTCAGAAAAAAAGTTTTTTTACACCCATAAGTAAGCGTCCAAATAAGACCGCACAAAATAAGATAAATAAATTGGTCAATTTATCTAATTTAAAAACGAACGTTCAACGGGAATTGAATATCCTTACCCCAAAGTTCGGTCAGTTATCACTCAAATCAAGGCGTGAGAAGGAGCTTGAACTTGCCAGGAACATCATTAACCGGGTTCGGCGTTCAAGTCCGGTATTGGAGAGACGAGTTGATAAAATGATGCGTAAAGAGGGTTATCAACGGCTCGACAAACGCAAATCCAAATCCAAATAAACAAAAATCTCAGTGAAATATAAGATGCCTCTCACCGATGCTCAAATTGCTCGAAAAGTTGGGCAACTGCGTAGAACAGAAGGTCAAATCTATGCAC
>ENA-OWPI01003653-OWPI01003653.1-marine-metagenome-genome-assembly--contig:-NODE-3653-length-12896-cov-2.749278_pt1 | contig 12896 bp, 9 predicted proteins | sample MGYA00238138_ERZ651775 | MGnify/ENA primary metagenome ERZ651775 (study PRJEB26906, sample SAMN06265043) | marine metagenome | isolation source: Helgoland LTER site | place: Germany:Helgoland, sampling...
GCGCCCGTGGTGCACGTGGTGCCATCATCGGCCCCGATAACGGCCGTTGTTGTATCGGCCGTTGTTGTATTTGTTGTATCGGCCGTTGTTGTATTTGTTGTATCGGCCGCTGTTGTTGTATGGGCCGTTGTTGTATCAACGGTGTTATCGGCCGTTGTTGTATCTGCTCCCAGCCTGGGGAGCGGGCGCCCGGGCGCCGTGGTGCGCGAGGTCGCGTGCTGCAGGTCGACGACGCCGTCGGCGAGCGTGCGGATCGCCTCGCTCATGCGGGCGACTTCCTGCGCCATGGCGTGGATGCTTACCGGGTTGCCACCGCCCACGAGGAGGACGACGCTGCGGTCAGTAACCTGACTGCAATGATCGTGACGAAGAGCATTGAACTCGGGACAGAATCTATTCCTGGAGGCATCTTCCAGACTCACGTCTTCCTAAGGAATCCCGGTCTCGGTGCTACCGCCCTCACCTCGATCGCCGTCAGTGCAATGTGCGTGGGCTACACCTCCGCTACTATATGGTTCGATTTGGACGCCGACGTCCACAGACGACGGCGGCAAAAAAAGTTTTACGGCATTCTTCCGGACGATAATTCCAGGAGAGGGAACTGTTTCATTATCATGACACTCATCTGCGCGCTCCACAACATTTCTCGGACCGTCGGCGTGGCTCTTCTTGCGGAGACGGACAAGATGTTACCGGTGAAGTTCATCGGAGGCGAGATGGCGTTGTACTTATTGGTCAAGATTGTTAGGGGAGATTTCATTTGGTGGCCCAGGATCGAGGGTTTTGATGTGCCTGCAAGTAGTTTGCTCAGCCGGGTCATTGTAAAGCTTGTAGTGGACTTTAGCGGGTGCCTCCACTTTCGGCACCCTTACGAAATGGGCGGCTTGATGTTCACGATGTCCGTTGTTTGGTCGCAGGCTATGCCTTTCGTGGCGCTCTTACTTTACGCCGGCGACGACGATACGAGGAGTAACATCACGATCGGGCTGATCGTCAGTATCACTTTGTGGCTTCTACTGGTCCTGAAGTTCTTTTGCTCCATCGATTTGGACTTTCTCCACACATTTACTTCCACAAAGACGGCACCGCAGTATGTGCAAGATCTCTTCTTGACGAGCGAATTTGACCTGGAGAAATTTGACGCAGCTTTCACGACACAAGAAAGCTACACGAGGGCGATTAAGGCGGAGGTGAGAGCGTGGGTGGCGGCGAATATCGAGGAATGGAAGCGAAAAAAGTTTGATTGGTTCAAGCTTGAGATGATCCCTGATGAGTTCTTGCCGAGGGATTTGTTGGAGGCGGAGGGTGGTGCGAAGAGACGGAGAAGCAGCGTGAGCATACGGGAGATGACCGGGGGCGGTCTAGAGGGCGGAAGCGTACCGGTCTTTCCCCCGCCGGGGGATGAATCGATCGCTTTGGTCCCCGCCATCAATGATCCTGAGGTGAATGAAGCGAAGGAGGCTTGGAGGAAGATTGCCGAGGAGGTGTACGCTGTCCGGTCGAAGAACTACAAATCCAATCTTTTGCACGTGCGGAGAGTATTCAGCGAGAACGCAGAACGCGTGGCGCCGTTGGTGGCGCTATGTCCCAAGTTCGAGTTGATCCTCTGCCACATCCTCGTCGACAAGTTCGGGTTCCGTGTGAAGAAGGTCGACTGGACGAGCAGGATGAAGGACTGGAGTATAGACGCCTGCACCCGCGTTGGTTGTTCATTAGCGTGCTTCCTCCGCAACCGGAAGACTGCGGACGTGGCGGTGGATTCTTGGCGTCTCCATTACACTCAGCTGAACGATCTCTTTACCAACATTGTTGGCTTCGAGGAGTTTATAGTGACAATAGCGAGGAGCACCCTCCGCGACTCCGTCTACGGGACCGTCTATCGCGTGTCAATCGGCGCTGCCTTGAGCATGCTGGACGCGATGACTGACATCAGTGTCGTGACCGACTACTACCGGAAGGGACTGAGAAGTCGAGCGAACGCTCTCCTCGCCATGGTCGCACTGAATCTGATTTTTCAGCTCCTGATCGTTTCTCTGCAGGAGAAGAAGAAAACGATTGGCGTGAAGCTCAAGGAGGCATTTATCACGCTCACATTCCTACGGCCTGCCGTTGACGCATATCGAGTGAGCACCAACGTGGAGGACAGCGAAGCTGGCCTTGCCATGCCCTTACTGTACGTCATGGGTATCAACAAGTGCCTGGAGCTCGCTTGCGAGAGCATACCGGGCTTAGTCCTGCAGTTGATCGTGTTCTTGAGCAATCCCGCAGATGCGAGCGGGTTCGCTTTGGTGTCAATCGGCATCAGCGCTTTGACGACAGGATACACTAGCGCCAATTTGAGCCTTGATTTCGAGCTAGACGTCGATAGTCGCAAGGCGCAGCCGACATACTACGGATACATGCCAGACGATAGCGGCAAGCGGTTCCGTTGCTTCCTGCTGCTGACGATGGTGAGCGCCTTGCACAATTTGTCGAGGAGTGTTGGGGTGACGTTGCTGGCTATAAGTGACGGGGGGGGGCAATTGGTTGCTCTCTTCATGGGCGGGGAGATGGTACTGTATTTTCTGTTCAAAATTGTGAGACGAGACTGGTGGCATTTTGTTTCAGTCGATGGTATCGCGTTGTATGTGATTACCCCGATAATACGATTTTTCGTTAAGATCATCGTCGATTTCAGTGGATGCATCCAGTTGCGCCACCCCAACGAATTGGGGGGGGCGGCATTCGCAGCTACTATGTTGTGGTCGCAAGTGATGCCGTTTGTGGCGTTGTGGATGTTTGAGGAGAAGGAAGATGAGGAGGGGACGAAGAGAACTATTATGATTGCGCTGATTGGGATTGCGTTGTTGTGGGCGGTGCTGATCATTGCGTTCTTCTGCAACATAGACCTGTCCTATTTGGGCACCTTCTTCGGGACGAAGACGGCGCCGCAACACACCTGCGATAACTTTTTTTTGGTACCGGACGATGCTTCGAGGTTCTTTAACGTCTTCTTGAACAACCTTAAACATACGAGGGCGATCCGCCCGCAGGTCAAGCAGTGGGTGGCGGAGAACATCGAGCGGTGGAAGCGCGAGGGGGAGGAATGGTTTGTCATTGGATTTATTCCCGACGACTTCCTCCCGGGCGAGGTGTTGGAGGCGGAGGGTGGAGCGAAGAGACGGAGAAGCAGTGTCAGCCTGCGTGAGATCGTCGGGTTGGACGCCAAAGGGGGGAAATCGAGTGCTAGTAGTGCAATTCACCCGATATAGACAACGGGGAGAGTAGGAAAATTGCTATGGTAGACGTGATAAAGCCGCGTGTTTGCAGCTTGGTAATTAGAGGAGGGGGGGAGAGTAGGAAAATTGCTGTGGTAGACGTGATAACGCCGCGTGTTTGCAGCTCTACGTAATTGCTCATTCAAAAAACGTTCATTCCTATTTATTTATTTTTCACAATCTTCCATTTCAATGCCTCCTTTGCCTCGGTGATTGCATACTTAGGGATGTTTGTATAATCATCCAACCGATCAATCAGCTCTCGCTCAGCTCTCGCTCGGCTGCTCAAGCCCAAGTAGCGTACTGTGAAGGTGCTGTCATGGTCAGCTCACCTTCCATCCCAAGCTCGAGCGCTTCGATCTCGGCCTCCGTTATAGCTGGTCGGCCGAAATCGGGGGGCAACGAAGAAGGGCTCATGTCGAAATTGGCGTCAACAACAATTGGTGATTGAACTTCACCTGCCAATCGCCTTGCCCACCCCGCCTTCCCCATGAACTGAATACTAGGCTTACGCCCCAGTGAAGTGGGAGCGGGAGCCGCAGCAGCAACGGGAGGCGAAGAGGATACGTCTATTCCCTCCCCCCCGGCTGGCTGCTCGACAGCAGCGGGGGCGGCGGCCTCTTGCACTGGAGCAGCCGCGACTGCTTCAGCATCAGCGTCAAGAGTATAAAAATCGGCACCGACATCGACATTGTCATCGACTTCGCCGAAGCGCGCCACCATCACCCCTGCTACCTCAGCCTTAATATCCACTGTAACCTTATCTGTTTCAATGAGGGCCACGACATCGCCCTCATTTACCATGCTCCCGACTTCAACATTCCATTCCACAATTGTCCCCTCCGTGATGCTGTCCCCCATGGTGGGCACCTTGATGATCATTTCGTCCAGCAGAGAAGCGGTGCTGTGAAACCCTTTGCCGAACCTACCAAGACCTGACAGGGAAGATCTAACCTGGCCCATGGTGAGCGCAGAACCTGAGCTAGAAAGTGCAGATCTAATCGACAACCGCCCTGAAGAAAGCTGGCCAAGACGCAGTGACGACCGCCCAATCATAATCGAGTAGTAGCTGAGGGTGGGGAAGGATGCACCAAAATGGCTGACTGGGGGGTAACAACAACAATAGGTACCCAACCCAAAACAGGCGAAGTGCAAAAAGGAATTGGGACATACAAGCGCGTATAGCGGTCTTTTTAGGGTACTCTCCGCCCCCCATATTCGAGCTCTCTTCGAGGAGAGTTGAATTTGAACCCTCACGAAAACCGAAAAGCCTTTTACTGCCTCTTCCAAATTCTTATGACCCCTTGCTCTTCTCTACCCCTGACATCTCATTATTTATCAATACACAATGGTGTCCAAGGCTAGTTGCAAGAGTGTGTTTGTCACTGTTGGTACGACACAGTTCAGTGCGCTGACCAATATTGTATCGTCTGACAAATTCCTTGATGTACTCAAGCAGGCAGGCTATTCCAACATCACAATTCAGCACGGGTCAGCTGTAATGCCTTCGCCCCCGGCTCATAAAGTGTCCGTTTCGAGCTACGACTACAAAAATTCGCTTGCTGAGGACTTTTCTCGGGCTGACTTGATTATCACACACGGTGGTGCTGGGAGCATTATGGAGGGGCTGACAAGAGTTCGGGAATCTTGTGGAAAGGTGAAGATGCTCGTTGTAGTTAATGCCGATCTGATGGACAATCATCAGACGGAAATTGCGGATAAATTAGAACGAGATGGCCACATCCTTTACGCCACTCTTGGTGAGAATAGCTTGAATAATTCTGACAGGCAATCGGAAGAGCAGTCTCAATTGATAGAGGTGATGGAAAAGGTAGAGATGTTCGAGCCGAAGATTTATGAGAAGCCGCAGCCGCTTGTTTTCGCCAATTTTGTTGATAAGCTGATGGATGTTTGACCCGCGCGTTGGAATGGTGTGATGGTTGTGAGAAGAACCAACACTGAAACTGCTGCAGGGAAAGAAAAAAAGGATAAAAGAATAAGGTAGCAATGACAGAAGTGTGGTGGTCGTTTAAACTGAGCAACATGTGAAGAAGGCGATCAAAATCGGAAAGGCGCGTCAGAGATAAACGTAGCATTTGGCATTACTCATCTACGGTCATACACGAACATGACAATTATTAAATTTTCACAATTTCACACCACCACCCTCAGTCCTTCTTAGGAGCATCTTCAATGCTCTTCTTGACGTCGGCCTTTGCTGCAAGCTCATCCTTCCCTCCGCCGTACTCGTATTGAAACCACCGCGAGAGCTGAAAAATTTGTGCCGCTTCATTGCTCGCGTGACAACTAAAGAGAAGAAGATTTCTGGGTTGAACCATCCAAGCAAACCGCATGAAGAGCATACTGTAAACGCACATAACACCAGTCATTTTCCCTGAGATCATATCGGCAGATTTATTCATGTCCATCATGGCCGCGCCAACAAAACCCCAATTAGCCACGGGTCCCCAAAAGTGTGTTGTCATCTACGCCGACAAAACAAATTGTGTTGTGTGAGTGGGACAAAGAGAAAAGGTCCTGGAACGCTCATCGTTTCCTCCACGGCGTTCCCTCAAGTGGGATCTTCCCTCGTTACACTCTTTCACCCTCCCTCCCTCCCTCCCTCCCCCCTAGCTTGGGATTTGGTACGCATCCAGGAAGTCTTACCGGTCCTGTGGGAGAATTCAGAAATGCTCGAAATGCCGACGCCATCTCGCAAATACAGTACACTGCTAAGTGGGTGGCTTTGCGTAAAAAGGTTATAAAATTGGAAGTTTTAACGCAGGACGTTGAATCCAACCTGCCTCCTTGATATCACCTCTATAATGCAATTTTATTTTCTGAAAATAGCCCTTCTGGCGAGTGCAGTGCAGGTACGTGATCAACACGACAAAATATAATCGCAGAAATCTCACAGGGGGTATATAAGCTACCTGCTCCCATCTTGCTACCCGATCTGGCACCCCAATCGGGCGCTTCTCGCGACGCTCTCGCGTGCATTGGTTTTGAAAAACTGTTTCGCGGCGAGATTTACGACTCTATTAAGCAATTTTTCAATTGTAGTTGAAAATTATCGTTTACTTACGCCTCATTCCACCCTGCCACGAAACCTTTCCCTCTCTGCCCCAATCCATCATAGGGATTCTCTGCCCCTGCGTCAGATCCTATGCCTCCTCGGATGTGGGATAAGATGGTCGACAAAACGCAGCGTTCTGAATCACTTCCGTGGCTTCCCCGTCCGGCTGCCCTTGATGGCAGCATGGTTGGTGATGTTGGTTTTGACCCATTTTACCTAAGTTCTATCCAGAAGAATTTCGCTGGTTTTGTGCAGCCGCCCCAGTGGGAAGATCAGGGCGAGGGTATTGCGACGCTTTATTGGATGAGGGAGGCTGAGCTCAAGCACGGCAGGATCTGCATGCTTGCATGGTTTGGGTGGGTTGCAGCTGACGGTGGTTTTGGTTTCCCCCTCCGTTTCCCTGCCGATATTTATGATGTGGCACATGTGCCGTCGTCCTATATGGCACATGATGTCATGGTTGAGCAGGGTAGTCTTGGTTTCATGCTCCTGGCGATTGGTTTCGTAGAGGTTGTTTGTGGTGCTGTGCTTGTTCAGGTGTCCAAGGGGGAGAGTGACCGTGAGGCCGGCGACTTTGGCCTGGACCCGCTGAAGTTCTTGGAGGGTAAGGACAAGAAGGATGTCGATAGGATGAAGTTGGCAGAGCTAAAGAATGCCCGGCTGGCCATGCTCGCCTTTGCTGGCGTCGTGACGCAAGCTGGCCTTGGCGAGGCGACCCAGTCTTTCCCTTACTTTTAAGAGTGGTGGTTGTGGTGGTGGTGGTTGACCGGATAACAATAATTTCTTAGTAGGTTGGACATTTTTGCTTTGCAAACTTGTCATTTTTTCGTTTTTTTTCTCGTTAAAATTCTTATTTCACTTCTTTACTGCGTCGACAGCAACGATATAGCGCTAGCCTGGCTTGAGGCGGTGAGACAAGTCAAATATCCCTCGGCGCTATCGTCGTCGCCGCACTCAGTCGGACGCTGAGTCCATGACGCACCATATAAATGGTCCTCATCGTTACTACTGTACCTCTTCAACGAAGTTGCTGATGAGGAGAGAAAGTCCGAGAACCTTGTTCGAGAGTACAAGTCAAGATTATCCTGTAACGGCAGTTTCGTTTTGTGAGCTGGCTAAATCGCACATCTCGTCGTAAAGGTGACGCTTACAAGCATCTATCGCACTCGCTCACTCACCTCCTTCAGCAGGATTTGCAGGTTGCGAACAAAGATCCCTTTGAACAGCTGCCCGTCTCTATCAACCACGCCGGCGATCTCTTTCAGCACCTTCAGCCCGGCCTTCTCCTCTACTAACAACTCCATGACGCCATTCACAAGTTTGATGGATGTGCTCAAATACTTTGCATCCCCGCTGATGGAATAAAGATTCACGAGGCCATTGAGAACAACACCTTGTGTGTAAGACCATGGAGCATAGTCCGGTGTAGATTTGCACTCATTCCCGACAAAATCGCTGATCAATAATTCTAGGTCATTGTTCAAAAAACCGCTTTCGAACCAATCGTAGATCTCCATTGCGGTGGTCAAATAAGTATCGTCCTTCATCCTTCCGCTGAGATGGAGTCCGCTTGCAACGGTGAAAGCTAATTCGTTGGTAATGCTGTTCTTGTAGCAGTCACTATTTTTTGCCGTTCCTTGTTCATGCTCCCAGCACATCCCCCCGTCGCAGTTGATTGGAGACGCATTCCAACTCTTTTCATAAACCCAGTCAAAAATAATTCGCGAAGTATCAACGAAGTGGTGATTGTCGAAGACTCGGCCTGCATTGAGGTACAACAGACTCCACCACAGCGGATCGTCGTAGGATGCATCTTCGTAGCCGCTGCTCGGCCAGGATGCAAAGGAGAACTGCTTAACAATCCAGCTGCTACGCCGCCTATGTACCGCAGACACAAGATTCTCAATCATGCTGCTGCAGGAGTCATCACATTCTCCACTGTTCTCAGCATAGTCCACAAGAGTCTGGATCGTTACAGCGTCACCCCAGAACGGGTTATCCTCGTACAACGCGTAGGGCCCGCCGTCAAAGTATTTTTCATTGAGTTGATTTATGGAAAAGCAGGCATCGTCACCATCAGAGCAATCAAGCATTTTCATGGCAGGGCAGCAGAGAAACCAAAAGATGTATGATAAAATACCGATGGTAATGAGCAAGATCGTGACACAAGTGCACCTACAAGAGCAGCAGCGCCGACACGAGCGTGATATTTTTTTGGTCGTCGTATCACCGCCATTATCCTCATGAGATGTTGTTGGTGTCGTCGCGACATCGTCGGTGTTTGTGTCTTCGATGACCTCTAGAAGCGGCTGCTCCATTTCCTGCCTTCCTGTCATGTTAGGATGTTAGGGTTGGTATAAAAGAAGAAGATGGGATCAAGTGACGAGAATACTCTGGCTTCTGAGGAACCTTTTACGCATCAAAACAACAATCTGTACAGTGCAAGATTGGTATATTCCCCAGCTAAATAAGGCCCGGGAGAGTTAATAACCCTAGGCACAAGATACAAAAAGTGAATATGTTACATTACTTCGAATACGTAAATAAATACTTCTCTCAAGATTAATCATTTATTGAAGGTGATTAAACCATGCCGACCGTCTCTCCGCCTGCTTCGCCCCCCAGGTCATCGACCAAAAAACGTCTAGTTGATGCTATCCATACTGATGCCTCAATTTCACTGATTTTAGACTCCCCTGACAAGCCCACTACTCCGTCAACCAGGTCAACCTCTAGTCAGAGCAATTGCTCGTCAAAAACAGGCAGTAACTTTTCTGTTCCGAAGCCACCCCCTCGAGAAGAGAAAAGGGAGTACAAACAGGCCGTAAGTAAGGTATCAAGCTCTTTCGTTGGGAATTTGTTGGCAAGCCACAACAATAACAACTCACGAAAATAAATTTCCCCACTGTTAGTGGTAGTGGTTGGTTTAAAGTGGTGGTTTCTCATTAGTTAACAAGGAGTTTGTGCACGGGGCCAGGGGGGACTGGGGCTGAGAGGAGGCTGACTGGGCAGGAATTCCTGCATCAATGGCAGTTGCGATGGAGAATTTTCCCATCTTAAGTGTTGTCCTCCTGGTTTCGCTTCCGTGACCAGTTTTAAAGAAATGGGGGGGGGGATTCGATGAGTAGCTGAAAAATTGTGAGATATAATTGTAGATGATGAGAAAGAGTATTTTTTGGCCCCAAAAATATATTACATTTTTTTCAGCTCATTGCTTCCCTTTCTTCTTCTTCTTCTTCTTCTTCTTCTCTTTCTCCGATGATGACGGTTCAGGTGGTGGAGGCGGTAGCTGTCTCGCCTCCTCACTTCCGTCATCATCATCATCCTTCTTGCGCTTCTTTCCTTTTTTTACATGTTTAACTTGGCGAGGGGGGATGTAGTCGCTGTCGTTGAGGCCGCCCGCATCGTCTTCATCGTCTTCATCGTCTTCATCGTCGTCATCGTCGTCATCGTCGTCATCGTCGTCGTCATCGTCAGAAGCACTGACTTCGATTTCGATGAAAAAGTCATCATCTCCATCTTCATCTTCATCATCATCCTCATCACTATCATCGTCATCCATGAACTGGTCTATGTCACGCTCCTCTAGCCTTGTGAATTCTTCCTCCATATCGCGCCTATCGTTGCTTAGACTTTTATTCACAGCATTCTCAATGTAGTCCTCCTCGTCGCCCTCACTATCGCCGTCGTCACCATCCAGATAACCGTAGCCCTCGTGAGGAAGCATACCAATTGGTCGTCCGTCATCATCATCATCAGAGGCGTACACATCTTCATCTTCGAAAACAGTTTGGTAATAGCCGCTGATCTCCACCATGAACCGCTCCTCTTCCTCATTGTCATCGTCATCATCACTCCGACGCTCCACTCTGAATCCAACCTCATCGTCGTCCCCGAACGACAGATTTACCTGCGCATTCCTCGCACCATTCGGGGACAAGGAAGCGACGGTGGACGATACCAACATCTCGTCGCCGCTGACGGTCGGAAGCGACTCCACGGAACCCTCGTACTCATCGTCATCCTCGGCACCCTCAGCGACGGTAAGCTCTTTGTCGTCGATGTCTTCGTCTTCCTCCACCTCCACAGAATAGGAGGGAGGGACAGAGCCACCACCAAGACTCTCCTCGTCGTCCTGGGAATATTTTTTGTGAGTTTTGGGTTCGTAAGATCACGACAACAACAACGCCGTCGACTTTAAATTTACTCACCTCCCATTCAGGGGGTCCGCTGGAAAATTCATCAGAGTTCATCGTCGTGTTGAGGTGTGGGGTCATAGTCTTTGTCTTGACGAGGTATGTAAAATTTGTTTTCTGCTTGACCGTCTTCGCACCCTTTTTTTTCTTCTTCGGCTTGCGCCTCCGCGGGACCAGCACCACATTTGTCACGTTCAGTACCGTACCCTGCGGAGGGAAAACCCAGACACTACGACGTGCTTGGGGCTCGTCCGTCGGTGGAGGTGTTGAGGGTGCAACATAGGGCAGAAGCTTCAGCGAGAAAAAACGGATAGACATTGCTATCGAATCAAATTCGCGATACTTATTTATCTTGCAATAAAGGAAAAGATAAAAACGCGAATGAATCCGAGCGAAACAAAAGAAACGCGAAACAAACGAAAAATATTGGGATAATTTTCCTTGTAAGGACGGTTCAACGTATTAGAAATCGCCTGAAGCATTGTTTAGAACACTTGATCTCCCTTGTCGCTCTGGAAAACACCCGACTCACTCAGGTGCTCGTGTTCTCTCTGTAACGCTGCCTACTATAAGTGGTAATGGTGACAAAGACAGCAGCAATCCGCAAATGTGTGGTTTTCCTTTTGCTGGATGTGATTGTCTCGGGAATATGCCCTTTCCTTCCTCCTCTTCAGCCCTTCATTTCCTCGGATGACCTGTCCTTTTCTAACTACTCTATGAATGAATCAGTTGTTGATTTTCCTGTACTCCTCGTCCTTCGCCTCCTCGCGATTAGCTTAACTGTGATTGTCTCCCTTCTCTCGACGCACACCTCGGTCTCTATCCTACACAACCTTCCTCAGGAGACTCACACAAGAAGTGGGGTGAAGAAGACTAAGGAGGCACTTGAGGAGGAGATTCTGGAAGAGCCTTGGAAGTCTTACATATCGAGAACGATCCACCGACCAATGCTTTACACGGAGATTGTCTGCATTTTGCAGATTCTTTTCATTTCCTGTAAATGTTTCGATCGAATTTTCGCCAAGGATGTAACAACGAGTGTGTGGATCTTCTGGGGAGGGGTCATGAGCTGTTCCCTCTGCTGCACCGCGTATACGTCCCTGATCTCAGACGTTTGTGTGGAAGCTATTAAAAGCCGCGATAATTTGCGGGAGCGGCGAAAGAGACGGAGGGAATCGGAATCCCCCTATAGCCGTTTCAACGGCGAGTCTCTGGAGGACCCACTACTCTCTCAATCCACCACTTCGCCGAGGGCGAGCACGGAGTCCTCCATTGCCCTCCCTGAAATTACTGCCGACACCACCTATAAGGCCGGTTGGTTTGACCTCTTTAAAGTGTGCCGTCCTGACGCGTATTACATATTTATGGCCTTTGTGTTTTTGGTGCTGGCTGCTATTGCTCAGGTGAGGCGAGAGCTTGAGCTCGAAGCGACATAAAGTGAAGGCAGAGAGATAGATGCGCGTATTCGAGAGCTCACTAATGTCGGAAGCTTGCTAACACACCAACCACCCCACAAAGGTCTACATACCACAATTCACAGGCAATGTCCTAGATGCGGTTAACAAAAACAGCAACAGCGATGATAAAGGCAATGTCTGGGAGATTCCTGGGTTTGTCGAGAATGTGACGAAGCTGGCAATCGCTGCAGTCGCCTGTGGAGTTTTTAGTGGGTTGAGGGGTAGCATTTTTACCGTAGTGGGTGGGAGGGTCAACGCCAGGCTGCGGAGCCTTCTGATGGAAAGCCTGTTCAGGCAAGAAATCGGGTTCTTTGACACGACGAAAACCGGCGACATTACCTCGCGACTCTGCAGCGACACGACTCTCGTTGGTGACCAAGTCACTCTCAACGTGAATGTTTTCTTGCGGAGCTTTGTACAGGCCGTCGGAGTTTTGATTTTCATGTTTTACATAAGCTGGGAATTGTCTCTCCTTGCCTTTGTGAGCATTCCGGCAATCACCGTCGCTTCGAAGGTGTACGGCCATTTCATTCGTCGGCTGACTAAATTGACTCAAAAGAAACTAGCCGACGCGAATTCTGTTTCCGAGGCTGCACTTTCTTCCATGAGTACGGTCAAAATTTTTGGAGCAGAGAAGAGCGAATACGATGAGTATCGCGTCTTTATCGATCGCTACTTAGATCTGAACCTCCGAAGCGCGTATGCTTACTTAGTCTACTGCAGCCTGATCACATCTTTGCCTCAGCTAGTAACCGCGCTCGTCTTGCTTTACGGAGGAATGCTCGTGCAGCAGTCCGAAATCACCTCTGGAGAGCTCGTAAGCTTTCTCCTGTACCTCTCCTCCCTTTCAGATGCATTCAATAGTATGGGATCCATCTTCTCCTCCCTTACCCAAGCCGTCGGTGCTGCA
>ENA-OWPI01003660-OWPI01003660.1-marine-metagenome-genome-assembly--contig:-NODE-3660-length-12881-cov-2.809200_pt1 | contig 12881 bp, 10 predicted proteins | sample MGYA00238138_ERZ651775 | MGnify/ENA primary metagenome ERZ651775 (study PRJEB26906, sample SAMN06265043) | marine metagenome | isolation source: Helgoland LTER site | place: Germany:Helgoland, sampling...
TGCGCTATGTAAAAGGGCGACGGAGCTTCACAACACGGGCTCTTGTTGGTGCGAGTTGGTGCGAGTCTCGTCCAATAATTGGTCGGACACTTCTTGTTAAATTAACTCACGATGGCGGTCTATTTACGTTTGTTCAACCGACCGAATTGAGCCAAAACCTGGTCAGACCGAATGCCCATAGCTGCTCGTTTGATGAATCTCGAACCGTCCATCGCACCACCTCTCGGCTTTGGCCGCCGCTTTTCGATTGATCGAAGAGGCGAGAGCCGACTTCTCGATCGCCCTCTTTCGTCCGCGCAGCCGGCCACACAGACGCCAAAAACCAAAGATGCCTACCCTTCGGTACGTCTCCGATATACTCCGTCTAGCCTGCGCCGTACCTCGCGCGCGCGCCACCTCACAGCGCGTCCCACCAGGCCGCGGATCCCAATTTCCCCTCGCGTTTGGCCCTATCCCCCGAGATTCACTCCGCTGACGACGCCGTCTCCCCCTCCTCTCTCGACTCGACAGCATTCACCTCACCGCGTGCAACATCAAGAAGCTCGATGTCAAGTTCTACAACATCGAGCGCCCCCGCTGCTGGGTGAACGTCAAGATGGGCGAGCAGACCTACACCACCAAGGTTGGCATCGGCCTCGACCCGGAGTGGGAGGAGACCACCGAGTTCACGGTGGAGGACCCCGCCACGCAGAAGGTCGAGGGCACCTTCTACGTCAAGTGCGAGAAGAACGGCAACGAGCAGCAGCTCGGCGACATGCAGACCTTCGCCCTCAACAAGCTCCTCAAGGGCAAGCAGACGTTCAAGGGCCTCGTCGTGCCCGGCGGCAAGGCGGACATGATGTTCACCGCCCTCGACTTCGGCGACGACGAACCCGAGGAGGACGACGACGCCTTCATGGATTTCCTCTAAGCGATTTACGTACGATAACCTTAGCGGATGATTGATGTCCCACCAGGAAGGGTTCGATATTCGGGCCTCGACGCTTAGGGGATACTCGGGTCCCGCCGCGAAGTTTTTTTAATTTTGAAGCTACGTCACGCCAGTCTTACTTGACTCTCACATGTAACCGAAGTCGCCGGAGGGCCACCGAAAGGGCTCGGGCACGTCCTCCGAGTACATCGTCTTCAGGAACTGGCCGATACCGTCCAGGTCCGCGGGGTTGACGGTCTTCCCCGTCTCCGGGTGCTTGAACGGCTCCCGTCCCTCCGTGTCGTCGCCGAAGTTGATGGCCATCAACTCGTCAGCCTGTTTTTTCATGTCTCTACGCCATTGCTCGCGCTTCTCCTTCGGCCAGTCCTTCTGTGCCTTCTCGATCTCGGCCTTCTCCTCCTCCCGGAGCTCGCCCTGGTATTGGCGAAGGTTCGTCAGGTCCCTCACGAGCTGCTCGAACGCGGGCTTCCACTCCGGGCGCATCTCGCCGATCTTGTTAAAGTCGAACCTGCCCGCAGCCTTCTCCTCGGGCTTGTTCGGGGGCACGTTGAAGTGGTCGCTCAGGTGCGGCACACCCTTCTCGCCCCTCTTCTCCGCCTCGCACCCGGGGCACACCTGATCCTCGTCGTCGCTCACCGTCTCGCCCGCCTCCCTCCGTCGCTCCCGCTCCGTCTCCTCCTCGGCGAGCTCGCGTATGTACCAGTCCGGGTCGTGCACGTCGTCAAACTTGAACAGCTCGGGTGGGGGCGTGCGGACCTTGCCGCAGTCGTCGCACTTGGCCGCCGTGCGCATGTGCTCCTCGTACTGTTTGATGAGCTTCTCCTGGCGCTCGCCGGCGCGCTGGAAGAAACCCTTCCGCATCCCGGACGGCATGGTCCCGAACGGCGTGGCGTGGGTTTGAGCCGAGATCGTGAATTCAAGGTGAAAAAGAGTTCTCAAGCAAGACAAAAAACTCGGAGAGTGACAATGATTTGCGTCTTGCAGTATTACAAAGGACAAGGCGCGGGCGGCGTCTCCACCGCCGGCGCTCCTGAAAAAACAAAGAATCGATCCCCTAATAAACCCCCCCACCACCTCAGCGCGAGTTCGCCCCGTTCACCTCGTCCTGCTGGTGCTGCATGGACGCGATGACGGTGGCGACGTTTCTTTCGTAGTGGTCCAGTTTCTGGTTGGCATCTTCCAGCTCCTCCCTGGTCAGCAGGAGCTCCTTCAGCGACGCCTTGGTCATCTCCTTCGCCTTGACCGTCTCCAGACGGAGCTGCACGATCTCCTTCTCGTAGGAGATGACCTTGGACGCCAGCATGTTCTGGCTGCTCCTGCTGAGGCCGCTGAAGTTGTCGTCCACCACGAACATGGCATCCTTCGGAATGTCCCACTCGTCGGGCAGCACCAGGAGGTTGTTGGCGCCCTCCTGCCACCTGTACTCACCGTCCGCCTGCTTCACCACGTACTTGTAGAACACGACGCCGCCGGCGGGAAGCTCCAAATCGGTGTACCAGTTACCCCCGTCGCTCCACTGCAGGGGCAGCGCCTGGTGCTGGTTCCACTCCCCCATCTGCCTGTGCGAACCCACGATGAACAGATCTTCGCCAACCTTGGTCTGGTACCCAATCCTGAACTGGACCCTGCACAGCACCTTGGACCCGATAGCTTCCAACGATTTGGGGTCGTTGACGTCGATGTTCGCGAGCGTGTTCGCCTTCTCCATGATCTCCATGCGCTCGCGCTCCAGGCTTCCGCTGCCGTGGTGGTGCGCCACCTGGTTGTTCTGAGGAACCGCGAGGCCCGGAGGACCCTGAACCAAGGCTGGGGCCTGGACCGGCCAGTCAGCGGCACTAGACTGAACGATGAGCGCGCGCGAGCGGGGCGCGCGGGTCAAAACGGGCGAGCGCGCCGCGGCGAGCGACGCGCTACGATTGCCCACGACGGTCCCGCGGCGCGCGGAGAGGCGCGCGGGTGTCGTCGCGACGTTGGCGGCGAGCATCTTGCAAGTAGCCGTGCGTGAATGCAGCCGGAAGCTGGTTCCGGGTCGACGGAAAAGATGAGGCGGTTGCGCGGGCGCGGCGGCGTCCGGGTGAGACGGACGCGGGACGCTGGAGATCCGGGAGGTCGGATAAGGCAGTCGACGAGGTCTGTCGGCTGCGTGACGCGGGTTTCGTCGACGGTGTCGAGAGGCGCGCGTCGATTTCTGGCACGGGGCGTTCCGCGTGACGAGGCTATCTTTTGACACCGAGCGCTGAGAACCACGGAAAGTCTGCGGGGACGTCGACGTGATTCGAAGGCGCGAATGGACCCAATTTACACGCGGTGAGTGGTGGTTTGGGGGTTTTAGGGACGTTTCATTGGCGGATCTGACTTTTTGGTATCCTCTGCGCCAATGAAATCGTGTAAATGTTCACTCCCAAAACCAGAGTTTTCGCATAATACGCTGTGCGGTAAAACGGGGGAGTCGAAAGACGCTGACTAGGAAATCAACGATTCTCACTTTGTAAAGTACGAGTTGCCCTCACCACGTTTTTCAGTGCTTGGGCGAAATAAACGGTCGAGTCGCGGTTAACAGTGGCCCAGTCATCAAATCCCGAACCGGTGTCAACCATGGAAAAGCTCTCCCGCACTTCCGAACCGCACTCCCGCACTGGCTCCAAAAAACGCGGTCCGCTTGAAGAGCTCTGTTCATCGCGAACCTCACGACCGCGGAGAGACGCGCGGAGTGTACACGACCGCACCTGCGCAGGATCTTCGGGATCTTTTTCACGACTCGTCGCCCGACCGAGTGTTCGGACACGACGACCGCGTCCGCCCCCGCTCGATGCTCGGCTGGCTCCTCGGCGGTCGCGCGACCCCGGAGGAGCGCCGAACCGCCGGGTCGAAGTGCGCGACGCGAGCGAGCGCGCTGAGGCAGTGCGTCGGTGCCAACTCCGAGGAGACCTGCGACAGGCTCGCGCAGGATCTCGACCTCTGCAAGGTGCGTATCGCGCGATCGGAACCCGACGTTGCGTTGGTTCGTGTTTCGTCCCCGGTGGCCATCGCACAGGCGCCGTGCACCGTCGTTGTTACGTCGCGCGCGCCGATCGTCATCTCGGCTCACGACGGTTGGGCACCGCGATTTTGTATTTTCAAAAGCGCCCCGCCGCGATCTCGTCCGCGATCCACCCGACTCACCCGACTCACCATTTCCCGCACCTCCATTCCACAGGGAAGAGTAGTGTGCCCCGACGCCGCCGCCGAATTCTCCCGCTGCGCGCACCTCGTCATCAACCACACCGGCAAAGAGGCCGATACCCCGGATTGCTCGAAACAGCTGCGGAAGATGCGCGCCTGCTTGCGACGTAAGCGGGTTTAGTTTGGTGCCGACATGGGGAGTATGAGGGATGTCATAGTTTTGGATAGCAGCGACGACGAAGACGACGTCTCGGAGGATGCGGACGACTTCAGGATGGTACCCTCCATGCCCGCCGTCCACCCCGAGGTGAACGGCGAGAGAGATGCGCCGGCGAAGAAGGAGCCGGGTGAGGATGCGGGTGTCGCCGGGGGTGAGCAGGAGGAGGATGCGAAGATCGAGGATGAGGACGAGGCGTTCGATTCCGACGAGGACGAGGACGACATGCCGATCGAGAGGCGCCGCGCGCGTCGTGAGGCTCGAGCCGCCGCGCTCGACCCTCAGAAGCTCCTGAGGGAGGCCACCCCCGAGGACGTCGCGCCCGAGGTGGAGACGCTGAGGCAGTACTGGCAGCTCGCCGTCGTGCTCGACTTCTTCAGCGTGTTCGGATCCGAGGTCTTCAGCGAGGAGACGCGATTCGAGGCGGCGGACCTGGAGAACGCGTTGGTGGATCCGTGCTCTGATCCGAAGCTCTGGGGATTAGTCGTGAACACGCAGGTGGACTTGCTCAACGGGTGCGGCTTCCGCGTGGACCGCGGGGACTTGTTCAGGCGGAGGCGCCTGAAAGCATCCGACAAAGACAACGGCCTGATGGTCAAGGATAACTCGTGGGCGTGGGTGACGAACCGGGTGATATGCGAGTGGTGGCGCACGTTGACGGGGAAGAGATCCGACGAGGCGTCCAAGCCACCATTCGCGCCACCCGTCCGCGAGGACCTTCCGGATGGGGCGCCTCGGAAGAAACACGGTAAGTCATTCAACTCGTTCGTCAAGGCGGTCAGGCCCGAGGTCAAGGCTAGGCGCCCCGGTATCGTCGGTAAGGAGTTCGAGTGGCACCTCCGCGTCCTATGGAGGAATCTCACCGACGCGCAAAGGTACGACCACGATCTGCGTCACGAACCCGACGAGAACGAGGTGGCCGAGCGGTGGTACGTCGACGAGATGACCCCGTGCCAACGACTGATGACGCTCTGGGGTCTGTGCGAGCTGCGTCTCATGATCGGTGCCGACCACCTCGGTCCCCACGACAACGCCTACGAGATGGGCTTGAAGGTGAGTTTCTTTTTATTCTCGTACGGGCGATTAGATTGACGGCGTGTGTGTTTTGTTCACAGGAACCCCCGGGCAAGTTCCGCCCGACTCCCGTCGGCGCCGACGTCGGCGGGAACCAGTACTGGTTCCGAACCGATACGCTCTATCGAGCCGGCCAGCCCACGTACCACGAGACGGATAGCGTGAATATTCCCCTCCCCGCCGCGCACCCGCCGTACTACGACAAAGACGCCGGCACGTGGGCGGAACAGCTCGCGAGCGTCGACAACGAGGGCAAGGACTTCTCGCATCTCCCGTGCATGCAGTGCGGCCGCAAGGAATACGACGCGCGGGAGATCGACAATAGGTTCCTGCTCTGCGACGGGTGCATCAACGGAGGACACGCGAGGTGTATGGGCGTCAGCGTCATCCCCGGCGGCGACTGGTTTTGCCCCGTGTGCGATGGACAGGCGCGCATACAGGCTGCGAAGGAATCGGCGGTGCAGAACGAGCTAAAAAGAGCCGAGCGGGAGAAGGCTGAGGAGGAGAGGGCCGAGCGAGAGAAAGTCGAGCGAGAAAAGGCTGAGCGGGAGGACGCCGCGGCACGTCGCATACAGACAGCCGCTCGTGCCTGGTTGCGCCGCAAGTCCGCGCGAGACGAAATCGAGAGGCTTTTAGACGAAGTCAAGAGGTCCGCCGCCGAATGCATCCAGGCGAGTTTCCGCGCGTGGAAGCGCCGGCGGGCTGAGAAGGCTGACAAACAAGAGCGTATGACCGGGTGGAAGCAGGTGGAAGCGGCCGCCGATCAACCCGCGGCGATGAACGACTCCGAGGTGATCGATCTTACGACGGCGGAAGCGGAAGAAGAGCACCCGGGACCGGTCCCTCGGAGTCCACGTACAGTCCATACTTCCACAGTGAAGATCCATACTTCCATACTGAAGGTGCACCAAGAGCAATTTCGGCGAACACTGGCACTTTTCCGGATGCAAGTTCTCAAGATCAATCCAGCCATCGACCCAGGGCTGCTCTTTTTTGACCAGCCCAACCCGTTGAACCCGCTCCTTCCCATAAAGCGCAGATTGCATATCGACATTTACAAGCTTTGGCACGAGGTATCCCGCTTGGGCGGTCACGTCAGGGTGAATGAGAACAACTGGTGGGGGATCGTGTCGGGGATATGTCTTCCACATATGAACCAGTTGGATACCCTTCGCCGATCATTCGCTGATTTGAATGAATCAGCGAATATGAACCAATACCCTTCGACGTTGCAAATCTGCTTCCTTAAGTACCACGAGGTACTGAAAACTTTCGATGACGCCTTAATTCTGATCGGTGACACCTTCAAGCTTGACGTTGGGTACACACCGAACCAGTTGACCCACGCGAAATGGCAGACGTGGGCTTACCTCCAGATGAAACAGGGGAACTTCGCCGAAGTGCGAGAGCGCAATGATATGCTTACGCAGCAGCCCTTGTTCGTCGAGTATCAGACCGATCGCCTCAGGCGGCAGCTCAACCTATTCAGGGTACTCAGCAGTCAAGCCTCAGGCTTTCTCGGCGCATCGCCGCACGAGTTCGCCACCATGATTTTGGGGATGAAAACCCACGGTGTCAACAGTCGGATGTCGCTCGTGAACAAAGCCGGGCTCATCACCGGTCTCAGCACGGACGACGAGAATTTGATTTACAAGATGAAGACCCAGATGGCCGCCACGCCGACCGAGCCCCAGCACAACCAGGTCGAAGCCCCAGCACAACTCACTGAACTCAGAGCATACTTCCAGATTGGTGTGCAGCAAACGCCCCAGTCCGTGCACGCTGAGCCCGAGTACGAGCCGCCGGATCCCTTTCCCATGCCCCCGCCGCCCACCGCGGGATCCTGGGAGTGCATCGCCACGACACCCGCGCAGATGGCGACCCTGTCCGAGGCGCTCCGAGGCATCGATGTCGGCGGACTGCCGAAGCCTATCGACGCGGTGCCCTCGAGCGGGTCCTTGCCGTCGGTGGAGAAGGCGATTGGCTCGTCGGACCAGCTTCGCCTGGCTGAGGTTCTGAAACGCGTCGCCTCGATTTGGGCGGTGTCGCAAGAGCTCGTGAAGCAGGACCGCGAGCGCGAGGCGAGGAAGCAGGCGAAGCTCAAGGAGGAGAGGCGGCTGGAGGAGGAGAGGCACGAGAACAGGCGCCTGAAGGCCGTAGCGGACAGGGAGCATGCGATCTTGAGGGAGGAAGCGAGGCTCCGTGTGTACGATATGGAGGTGCGAGCATCCGGTAGGGGAAAGCGGGCGAGGAAGAAGGTCAACTACGACGAGCGCGCCTTCGACCGGGAGCTGAACGACGCCATCACGGACAGACCGACGAGACACGCGGCCGCGCGCCACGACTACGAGGGCCACGACTACGAGGGCTCGCACGATCTTCGAACCAGAACGCTGGTCAACTACAGCGAGGCGGACCGGGCGCTCGACGAGAAAAACAGGGACGGAACGACCACCAGGGATGTCACTCCCCCCGTCAGCACCGCGCAGGAGAGCCCAAGATCCGACGACGGCCTGGGTACCGACGACGACAGCGAGGACGAGACGTACTGGCGGCGCTGGGAAAAGAACCGGGCGAACTCGGCGCAGGTCACCCTCGCGCGTCAAACCAGCGCCCGCATCTCGAGCCCGATCAAGCCGATTTCGACCAAGCCCGTCGACACCGACCCGGCTACGAGTCCATCGAAGAGTCCGAGGAGCAGGCTCAAGCGGTCCGCAAAGGCCGCGGTGCTCTCCGAGTCCCCTGAATCTTCCGACGACGACGACGACGACGACGACGGCTCCGATGACGGCTCCGATTACGAGGAGGAGCTCGGCATAGTCCCCAACGACGGCAGGAGGCGAAAGAGGCGCCGGCGGCACGTCAGCATCGAGACCCTCACCGACCGTTCCGATTCCCCCGCCTGGCTGGAGGTTCTGGCCGCGGATGCGAGGGCCAACCTCGAGGAAGACAGCGACGACGCGGGGAAGAAGACGACGACATTCGCGCGGCCGATGCGGGGCGCCGCGGCGGCGGCGGCGGCCATCCTCAATGACCCCGCCGATACCGCGAAGCGCGCGGCGGCGGAGCCCGACTCGGAGTCCGATCCCGCGTCCGAATCCGACGAGCCGGTGGCGGACTCCGAGGAGGACGAGGAGGACGCCGGCGGCGCCGAGCGGGCGGGCGCGCCGAGCGCCGGACGGAGGGCACCGGCGCGAGGCGACGTCAATCGAGCCTCCGTCAACGTCGCGGGGGTATCCGCTCGCGCCGGCGTCGAGGTTGACGCGGCGCGACACTCGCGACGGAAGAGCGAGGTGGTGGCGTCGATATCGCCGGACGATTCCTCCGATTCCGAGGAGCTGGCCATGATCGGGTCGGATGACGACGACGACGACGACGAGTACAGCGAGAGCGAGTGATTTCCACTGTCTCACAATAATGAAACAAACGTCAGAAACAATCCGGTTAAATATTACACATCGCATCAACACACGCAACGCACGCGTCGCGCCCGACCCACGACCCGAACCACGTAATATCGTGCTCCGCCCGCCGCATCGCCCGTCGGTCCCAACGTCCAATTCACAACCGCATATAGGTCCACTTAACGGTAAACACAACACGACGTCAGTCTAATTGCCCGTAAACTTACAACCGCATATCCGCGGCGTCTCCGATGAAAGGGAGCTTGTACGTCTGCCCGCTGAGGCACCCGATCGCCGCGAGCGCGAACGCGAACAGCACGAACAGCCACACGCTGTTGTAGCACATTTTGTAGAGCTCGAATCCCGCGCCGGCGAGCCGCCCGGGCGACAGCACGTACTCGATCATCCCGGGTAGCACGAGGCAGATGTCTAGGATGATTGCTTGCATCGCGTTGAAGCGGACGAACCTGGACAGCGAGCGGTTCTCCGCCATGCCCATGTAGATGGCGAAGAAGGAGATGAGTCCCGCGAAGGGGATGCGGAAGTACATCGACGCGATGGGCTGCAGCGGGGTGAGCAGCACGATGGCCTGGGGGAACTGGCTGAAGAAGAATCGCGAGTACCGGAGTCCGTCGAGGAGCGGGACGAGGTAAGGGAGGAGCGCGACGATGCGGTCGGGGATGGGGACCATGCCGCCGCCGCCGCCGTCGTAGCTGCCGTAACGCGCGTGGGTGGTGACGCACGCGCGGCGGGACCTCACGGAGGTCGCCGGCGTCGCCCTCAGCGCGCTCGGCGCGACGGAACCGCCGAGGAATGCGACGCTGGATTTTACATTCACGGCCCGGACGACGCGCGCGACGTGGGGGGCGCGCGATGCGACGGGCGCGGCGCGAACCCCCGCGCGGGTCGGCGCCGCGGTCACGCGCAGCTGAGCGTGCGCGATCATCTCTCCCACCGGCTGTGGACGCCCTCGCTCCGCGCGGTGTGAGTGTGTGCCGAGTAGGAACCCTAACCGCGATTGGGTCTGCGACAGCTCACCACTGAGATAAAGTTCCACGTCGGCACACTTCGGATAGCACGCGCGAGATGGCCGCATCGACGGCCGCCTTGGGCCTCGCGGCGCCGCGCGCATCGCTCGCGCGCATCACCCACGCGCGCGTCACCCGCCGCGCCACCTCGGCCCGCGCATCCGTCCACCCGGCCGCACGCGGGGCCCACTCCGTCCGCCGAGCGTTCGAGGATCAGGATGCGCCCACGAGTCCGGCCACGTTGCCCCCCACCGTCGCCATCGCCGAGGACGGCGTGGAGGGCTACGTCGCCGTCCTCGAGGCCGCGTACGGCGACGAGTCCCTCGGCAACGCCGTCCGCGACCGCATGGCCGACGACAGGCAGTTCAGCATCGGCATCAAGCAGGCGATGCAGGACCCAAACTACACCGAACGACTCAAGACAGCCATCGACTCATCCCCGTACATGCAAGCCGCGGTGAACGAGGCGACGAAACGACGGGCGCAGACGGACGCGGTGCAGGCCGTCATGGGCGACGACAGCGTCCAGGGGCAGCTCGCGCAGATGAGCGCGAACCCCGAGCTTCTGCGCCAGACGCAGGACCAAAGCGAGACGCTACTCAAGAAAGTCGCGTTGGAACTCGTAGACGGAGTCGCGGAGTTCAGGGAAGAGTTCGAGCCGGACGCGGACGATCTCATCCAAAAGTTTGGCGAGATTGCGGAGAAAGGGTACGAGAGCTTCGTGAGGATCGCCATGGCGGACGCCAAGGTGAAGAACGCGGTGATCAACGCGCTGCTCGACGAGATGGAGGAGGCGCAAGGAGTGAACGGCGGCGGGCCCGGGGGTGATGACGGCGGCGCGGGGCTCATCCGGGAGACGGAGTGAGGTTGTTGTCGTTCAATAGACCAGTTTATCTTTGACTTGATACGTGTCGTGTTATTGCAAATGCGTTCTATTGCGTCGCGGTGCTAAGTGCTTATGCTGCTGCGGTCCGGCCGAACAGCTCTGTTCGGCCCGGACAAAGAATCTTAATTTTTGACTTTTGACTTGACGGGTCACCGTTCATTCGCCGCTTAACTCTTTAGAAGATGGTGGCGGTGGCGATGAAGACGGCCATGCCGAGCATCGCCGCGCGGCCGTTGATCATCTCAGCCTTGGCGGAGAAGACATCGCCGAGGCCGGCACCCTCGTACGCCTTCATGGTGGTGTCCTTGATGCCGTCGGGGAAGTAGCCCTGCGGGTTGCAGGTGGGAACCAGGGAGGCGCCCGCGATACCCGCGACGGTGAGGAAGACGAGGAGCGGGTACTTGGCGATGAGCTCGAGGACGTCGCCGTTGAAGGTGTTCTGGACGGCGAGGACGAAACCGACTTGCTGTTGAATCGAAGGGGGGAGGAAAGGGAGGATCGGACGAAGGGTCAGCGGATGGATCGATTTTGGATAGCGCGTTTGTGGGTGGGGGGAAAAGGCGCCGCGGAAAAGTTTCACCCCCGAACCGGCGCGCGTCGCGATCTTCCGCGTCGCGTCGCATCGCGATTCGCCTCGCGATGCGACGCGGCGGTCGAGGATGGATGGGGTCATGTCATGCGGAGATGGATACGTCGGGGGATGGAACGTGGGGAATGTACGCACCGCGAGACGGCCGTTGATCTTCTCGGCGGTCTCGGTGAACCCCGCCTCCCTGTACAGGGTCTCGCCGAACTTCTCGACGAAGAGCATCTCGGATCCAGGGCCGGTCATCTGGTCGGATCCGAGGAACTTGAAGCCCTCGGTGAGGGGCTCGATGCCGAGGTCGGCGATGAACTTGGGGACGGAGGCGCCGCCGTCAGCCTTGGCCATGATGTCCTCGAGGTCGCCGAGGCCGATCTCGCCCATGACGTCCTCCTCCTCGGAGGTGGCGGAGCAGCGGAGCGCGGACTTGGCGGCGCGGCGGGTGGAGCGGGTGGCCTTGGCGGGGGCCACGGCGCGCGCGGAGAGGACGAGGGGGTTGAAGGTGAAGGCGGCCATTTTGTGACGTGTGCGGGTGAATGTGTGCTGAAGCGCGTGAGCGATCGGGGTGAGGGCGACGACGGTTGGAGGCGCTCCCCGCGTTTCGTTTGTCACGCTCAAATCAACCTGAGCCACTGGTTGCTGGGCCACATCGATGTGGCGAGTCTTCCATAAATACGTAGCGTTGCGAGATAGGAAAAAAAATCGAGTTTATGGTTAACAATGTTTTGTACCTACGTATGGAAGATGTGTCACGACGATAATTCATTTCAAGGCAAATAGAAACGGTGTTGAACTCGGTGGTGACTCGAGCAGAGTTCAGGGCGCGGGGTCGGGCGCCATGGAGAACGGGGAGCGGGAGGCGCTCCTGGGTGAGTCTCCCGCACCGGACGCGGGAGTCGGCGACACAAAATGGTCACCGCACGCGGTGGCGGTGAAAGCCGGGGACGGGTGGCGCGCGTGGGCGGTTCCCGCGGGCTCGAGCGCGGCGCTCGTGCTCTTCGTCGTGGCGCAGAGCAGCGCGATGTGGATCGCGGAAGGGGGCGCGGACGTCTCCTTACCCGGCCATCACCCGAGTAACTCGCACGCGTCCGTGAGCTACAACCTGCCGGACACGGTGCTCGAGCTGTTCCGCACGAACGAACACCTGCTGGGTACGCGCGTCCTACGTTCGCACACCCCCGTCGCCTGTAACCGACAGATGAAGTCACCTTTTTTACAGATGGGACGAACAGAACACCCTCCATTGACCGCTGACCGTCTTTGCCAATCTCCACCCGTCCGTGTTCACAGGCGCGCTCGTGCTGGTATTCTCGGGGATATGGCCGCATCTCAAGCTCGTATCCGCGCTCGTCGCGTGGTTCACGCCCGCGTCCGAGCAAAATCGAGCGAGATGGCTCCATTGGTGAGTTTCTTTTTATTTCCGTACGGGCAATTAGAATGACGTCGTGTTCTATTTATATTTAACAGGTCGTCGATCTTCGCGGCGTGGTCCTTCCTGGACGTCGCCGTCGTCATCCTCTGCTCCATCGTCTTACGCGCGTCGATCCACGAGGAAGTCGCCGGGCTGGCCGCCGCCGGGTTCACGGTCGCAGTGCA
>ENA-OWPI01003662-OWPI01003662.1-marine-metagenome-genome-assembly--contig:-NODE-3662-length-12877-cov-3.486328_pt1 | contig 12877 bp, 12 predicted proteins | sample MGYA00238138_ERZ651775 | MGnify/ENA primary metagenome ERZ651775 (study PRJEB26906, sample SAMN06265043) | marine metagenome | isolation source: Helgoland LTER site | place: Germany:Helgoland, sampling...
AAATCAGGCTTAACTACCCTATTAATCTCGTTAGATTTTGCTTCATAAATAAAAGAAAAAACTAATAAGGTGGTTAAAAAATACTTCATCTCAAATCTCCTAAATACAAATTTACTATATGATCTTAAGAAAAAATTACAATTATCCATATTAATTTTACATCATAAATAAAAGTGAGGTATATCAATTGCTATTCTTGCCATTATTTTACCAATCTAAGTATGTAAAAAAAATCTTAATGTAATAATTACACTAATATAGATTTATACTTTTTATTATTATAATTGTTTTTTTATATTATGCGTGTAATCTGTTAAGATATAATAAAAAGGATTAGTTATCAATAATTGGCAAAAATTCATATGGGTCTCAGAGAGATCAATTTTAATGATAATAGCAGTTGCTACATTATATGCTACTGGAATTGAGATTTATAGACTAATCCAATCTCAAGTTGTAAACTTAAGTGATTTATTTTTATTGTTCATTTACGCGGAAGTTCTTGGAATGGTTGGATCATTTTATGTGAGTAGTAGGCTACCCGTAACTTTACCGATAATAATAGCGATGACAGCATTAACTAGAATGATAATTTTACAAAGCAAAGAAATTGATGCCGTTAATATTATTTATGAAGCTTCAGGAATACTTATATTAGCACTAGCAGCTTACATTATGACCCTTAAAGACAAAATTAGTCTGGAGAAGCTGCAGTATAGAAAAGATATGACAGATAAATAGTTACCTCTTATTTATTTTAAAATTCTTAAAGAATAACAATTTCAAAATAATTCAAATTTTATCAATCCAGTTAACCTCTTGTTATCCAAATCAAGTGCAATGATTCTTTATATAGTTTTTAAATAAAGGAATTGATGTGAGTAAACTGCCATTTAATAAGATTATTCAAGGAAATTGCATTTCAAATATGAATAGTTTGCCAGAATGCAGTGTTGACTTGGTATTTGCTGACCCACCATATAACCTTCAATTAGGGGGCGACTTATCACGACCCGACAACTCACAAGTTTTGGGTGTTACAGAAGATTGGGACCATTTCGACACAATGGATGCTTATGATCTATTTACTCATGACTGGTTAAAAGCTGCTCGCCGAATACTTAAACCAAATGGTGCAATTTGGGTTATTGGTAGTTATCATAATATATTTCGAGTAGGTGCAATATTACAGGATCAACAGTTTTGGATACAAAATGATATTATATGGCGCAAAACGAACCCTATGCCGAATTTTAGAGGTACACGTTTTACAAATGCGCATGAAACACTAATATGGGCAACAAAAACAGAAAATGCTAAACCCACGTTTCATTATGATGCAATGAAAATGATGAATGATGGAGTCCAAATGAGATCTGATTGGACGCTTCCAATTTGCACAGGATTAGAACGTTTAAAAAAGTCTGATGGGAAAAAAGCGCACCCAACACAGAAACCAGAAAGTTTGCTTCATAGAATAATTTTATCCACTTCAAATCCTGGTGATGTCATAGTAGATCCATTTTTTGGAACAGGAACTACAGGAGCCGTAGCTAAAAAACTTGGTAGGAAGTTTATTGGATTTGAAATGGAAGAAGAATATATCATTCATGCAAAAAGAAGAATAGCGAAAATTAATGAAGGTTCCCTTAGTGATGTAGATTTTACTAAATCAAAACGTTCAGAACCTAAAGTACCATTTGGCACGCTTATAGAAAGAAACTTACTAAAACCTGGTACAAAATTATTTTCTCCAAATGGAAAAATATCTGCTCGTATTAGACCTGATGGTAGCCTTTCCACGTCAGATTTCAAGGGCTCTATTCATAAGGTTGGTGCTTTTGTGCAAGGTGCCCCAAGTTGTAATGGTTGGACATTTTGGCACTATAAGACAAATATAGGGTTAACTCCGATTGATAAAATTAGAACGGAAATTCGAGCAGAAATGCTTATAGATTAGAACTATGACTCAAAAATATTTTTGAATTTATTTCATTGATATTTTTAAAGCTTTCAACATTACCGTTGGCAAAGCATAAGTTTCTATAGTATTTAAATCAGCCCAAATTCCTTGATTATCATCTGCTTTTCCGTAAGCCCTGTAAACCTCAAGCTCTAATTTAAAGTGACTAAAAGTATGGAAGACTAGCTCAGGACATTTTTCCCAATTTTTTGCAGCAGGTGCTGACTGTATTGAAAGAGATTTATTTTCACTCCATGTAGTACCAGGAAAGCCCATCATTCCACCCAATAGCCCACTGTCAGGTCGTTGCCTTAAGAATACTGAATCATTGTTACTTAAAATAAAAACAGCACCATATCTGATTGGTAATTTCTTTTTTTTTATTTTTTTGGGATATTGGATTTGTGATCCATCCGTTTGAGCTGCGCATTCATCTAGCCAGGGGCAATCAGAACATTTAGGAGCTTTAGGAGTGCAAATAGTTGAGCCTAAATCCATTAAAGCTTGACCATAGTCACCTGGCCGATCAGTGGGAGCTAAAACTCCTGCTTTAATTCGATAAATATTGCGGTATTTAGGTAATGGATCTTCAATTTTAAAAATTCGGCTGATTACCCTCTCAACATTACTATCAACTATGTTCGTGGGCTCGTCAAAACAGATGGCTGCTATTGCTGCTGCTGCATATGGTCCTATACCTGGTAATTTTAATAATTCAAATTCATGTTTTGGAAAAAAACCACCATACTGATCTCTTATTAATTGCGCGCATTTATGTAAGTTTCTTGCTCTAGCATAATAACCCAGGCCGGACCACATTGCCATTATTTTATCGCGGTTTGAATCAGCTAAATCAATTACGGTAGGAAACTCAAAAATAAACTTTTCCCAATATGGAGTTGCATGAGCAATTGTTGTCTGTTGTAACATAATTTCAGATAGCCATACAGCATATGGGTCTACTTTTTTACCCGCAAGTTTATCTTCAGGTCTAATACGCCACGGCAGAGAACGGCCATAATGATCGTACCAAGCTAGCAATTCAATTTGCATTTGGAGGACTTTATTATTATTTTTCATAGGATTAACAAACTGAACACTTTACGTTAGCGGCGCAATAGGCCAAATAAGATATGTGGATAATTCATACAAACAAAAAAAAAGCATTAACGATTGGCTTTATCAAAAAAGAGGTAAAGCTCAGTACAGACCTGCACCTACTGTAGCAGTCTCAGTAAGTAAGGTAATAAAGCCATTTTCTAAAAAATTTGGTAAAGGCGGATCTTCAGCATCTACATTAACAAGATATTGGCCTGAAATTGTTGGTGAACGATGGGCTAAGATTTCTAAGCCTATCAAATTTACAGGAACCCACAATAGAAGAACACTGGTTATTGCAGCACCAGGAGCAGCGGCAACATTAATAACATCTGCAAATCAAACTATAATTGAACGACTAAATGCGCACTTTGGTGAAGAGTACATACATAAAATACGCGTATTACAAACAAAATTAATAAAAGCTGATAAACTACCACCCATATCAAGACGAGGCCTAACCCCAAAAGAAGAATGCAAACTAGCTAAAGGTCTTGAAACTATAAAAAACAAGGAATTAAAGCTAGCTTTAGAAAAGTTTGGGAGAGGAGTAATATCAGATGATTAAGTTTTTTTTGACACTTTCAATAACATTACTATTTATAGCTAATGCTTCTGAGGCTAAAAATAATCACTATGGACATAACCACGATATCAAAGAACAAAGTATAACAACTAATGGGGTATTCACTTTAAGTGAAGCGCCAGATGATCATGTTTTAGGTTCAATTTCGGCTCCTATTACATTTATTGTTTGGGCATCAGTAACTTGCCCTCATTGTTCAGATTGGTTTAGTAATGAATGGCCAATATTTAAAAAAAATCTAGTTGAAACAGGTAAAGTTCGTTTTGTTTTTCGTGAGTTGCCCACACAGCCTGCTCAATTAGCTATGTTAGGTTTTATGATGGCAGAGTGCGCAGCGCCTGAAAGGTACTTTGATATAATAGAGTTTCAAATGCTAAATCAAAAAGAAATGCTTGAAATGGCGAGTAAAGGCGAGGCTCTTTCATTTTATAAAAAAATTGGAATAATGTCAGGCCTTAAAGATGATAATGCTATAAATACGTGCATGCAAACTGAAGAAAAATATAAACACATAATAAATAATGGTAAAAGAGCACAAAGTGCAGGCGTATCTGGAGTACCTTCTTTTTACATAAATGGTAAAAATTATAATAAAGAATTGGATGCAATAAATTTAATAAATTTAGTAGAAAAGATGAATCAAAGGGGCTCATCTGATTTTACTGATTTAAACTAAATAAACTTGAACACCACAATTAGAAAGTTATTTGCATAACTTCGAAAATATAAAGTCTAAAGGCTTATAACTATATGCAGTATGGTCAAAACATCCTTTCTAATTATATTAATGGAAGGAAAGTCTACAAACGTAGCTTTAAGAAGATCGATGGCCGTAATCTTAGCTTATATGGTTATAAGCGGCATGATGAAAATCCATTGAAAGAGGATAATTTTGAACAAACTAAAGCTGGTGAACTACGTTGGCACCCTCTTAGGCGCGAACATGTAATATATACGCCTAACCGTCAAAACCGTATATTTAAGCCGTCTATCACAAGTGATCCATTAAATCCATCTGTTAAAGGTAAAAAACCTACTGAAATTCCATTTGAAAATTTTGAATTAGCCATATTTGATAATAAGTTTTCTAGCCTTTACTCTGATGCGCCTTTACCCTCCCAATTATCTGGAATAAATACCAGTAGGGCAAAGGGACATTGCGATGTTGTAGTATATGGACCTGAGTCCACAGGTAACTTATACTCAATAGGCCAGTCCAAAAGACGGTTACTTATTGAAGCTTGGATAGATCGATATGAAAGTCTATATAATGATGGCTATAAATTTGTATTACCATTTGAAAACAGAGGTGATGCTGTTGGTGCAACATTAAGTCACCCGCATGGCCAGATTTATGCCTTCCCATTCATTCCTAGAGTGCAAAATGATGCCTTGAAATCATTTAATAATGGTTATGATTTATCTGATTACATACAAACTAATAAATCGGAATTTGGAGTTACAGAGTCTGATGGAATTGAAGCATTCTGCCCATCTTTTTCTAGATTTCCATATGAAGTATGGCTAGCCCCTAAGGTAAGAAGAGAAGGATTATGGGATTTAAAAGATATTGAAAAAGAAGGGTTTGCGTTCTTACTTGGAGATATAACAAGAAGGTATGATTTACTATTTAATGAACCAATGGCATATATGTTATCCCTGCACTCAGCCCCTCTAGGTGAAAGTGGTAACTGGCATTTTACAGCGCAGTTCTATCCAATAATGAGGGCCAAAGGTAAAATTAAATACCTTGCTGCGGTAGAACAGTCATCGGGCACATTTACTGTTGATGTAATGCCAGAAGTTTCTTCAAAGGTATTAAGAAAATTATAATGTCGTCCAGTCTAGCATTCAGAAATATCTATAACTCTCAACCAGACATTTCGTCTTTTACACCAGGACGTGTAAATTTAATTGGGGAACATATTGATTATAATGGTGGCATGGTACTACCAGCCACACTCGAAAAAGGAATTTTTATTAGCTTAAAATCTAGGAGTGACAATCGTATAAGAATTTATTCAGACCAATTTTGTAGAGTTGAAGAATTGAACATTAATGATTCAGCAACATCTAATTGGTCCGATTATGCATTAGGAAGTATTGTTTTTGCGAATAAAGCTGGTTTTTTGAATGGAGGTGCAGACATTGCTATAACAACTACATTGCCTTTAGGAGCAGGGCTTTCATCATCTTCTGCATTAATCGTTGGAATCTTAAAACTAGCAGCAAGTTTATCGAAGAGACCTTATGATAACATTAAAATCGCAATTTTAGCTAAACGTGTAGAAAATGAATTCATTGGAATACCTTGCGGTATAATGGACCAAATGGTTATATCATGCTCAGACTTAGGAAAAGCCATAGCTTTAGATACTAAAACTTTAGATTTCGAAATACTTACATTACCAAATGCCTATCATATGGCAATTTTGCACTCAGGAGAATATAGATTAAATACAGACGGGAACTACAGAAAACGTAAAGAGGAATGTGATAAAATAAAAGAAATTATAGGTCACAATGACATATGCAATATGTCGAACAATGATTTTGCTTTATTAAATAATATTTCAACTGATTTGAAACAACGAGCACGTCATTGTGTTACGGAGCACCAAAGAACATTAAACGCCATTAAAGCTATTAAAAAGGATAATGTTTTTAAATTAGGCCTTTTAATGACAGAAAGCCACATTTCAATGCGAGATGACTTTAAAGTGAGTTTACCAAATATCGACAGTTTAGTTCATGATGCTATTGATTTAGGCGCGGTCGGTGCAAGACTAACGGGAGGAGGCTTTGGGGGTTGTATCGTTGCTTGTGTTTTAAAAGAAAACTTAACAACCTGGCGACAAAAATTATTATCACGCCATCCAAGAGCTTTTAGTGTGATCTAAGGATATCTATGAAACTAAAGAACTTACAAGGAAAATCAATAATTGTTGTCGGTGGAGCAGGTTATATTGGTTCACACGTCTGCAAGAAAATTTCTTCTAAAGGAGGGCTACCCATAGTTTTCGATAACTTCAGTGCTGGACACAAGCATGCGATAAAGTGGGGGCCATATGAAAAGGTGGATTTAAGAAATAATAAGGAAACATCAAAAGCTTTTGAAAAGTACAAATCTGTTGAAACAGTGATTCACCTAGCAAGTTCTATTGAGGTTAATACTGGAGAAAAATTTCCCTCTGAATTTTATACAAATAATGTGCTCGGCACTTTAAATTTACTAAATGCTATGAAAAACACTAACGCAAGAAAAATAATATTTTCATCCACTTGTGCCACTTATGGAGAAATTGAAGATGTTCCAATTTTAGAAACAGTTATACAGAATCCTTTAAGTGTTTATGGTAAAACAAAATTAGCCATGGAACATATGATCGAAAGTTTTCACAAAGCATATGATCTCAATTATATTATTCTTAGGTATTTTAATGCTGCAGGAGCAGATCCCGAAGGTGATATTGGTGAGGAACATGATCCTGAAACCCATTTAATTCCAAACGCTCTGAACGCCGCAGCTAGTGGTAAATCAATGAAAATTTTTGGAACTGATTATGATACAATTGATGGGACCTGCATTAGAGATTACATTCATGTTAATGACATAGCACAAGCCCATATAGACTCTATTCAGGCTCAAAAAAATGGTCTTAAGTCAGCTGATGTAAATATTGGCACAGGAGAAGGTTACAGTATTTTTCAAATTCTAACTATGATCGAAAAAGTAACAGGTTACAAAGTTAAATATAAAATATGTCAAAAAAGAGCGGGTGATTTAGCAAAAATTTATGCAGATACAAGTAAAGCTGAAAATGTTTTAGGTTTTAAAACTAAATATTCAAATTTAGAAAATATTATTCAAACTGCCTGGAATTTTTATAAGAATAAAAAATGAATCATATCTCTATCCATGCTGCCATCCCTGGGTGATCACTCATCACATGCAGCGAGCTGTAAAGCCTATCATAGGATCACTCCAATCAGAGCATTACAATCGAATTCTAGTACGCAGCATTTCTTGCGACAAGGTCCTGGTAAAAATCCATTTCAAGAAATGGCGCGAGTGACGGGACTCGAACCCGCGGCCTCCGGCGTGACAGGCCGGCGCTCTAACCAACTGAGCTACACCCGCTAAGATGTCAGCGCGGTTTAGCCACATAGAAGGCATACGTCAATCAGAAATAAGCTTATATTTAAACTAAATGAAATTTAATTGGTGGGCGGTAACGGGTTCGAACCGCTGACCCTCTCGGTGTAAACGAGATGCTCTACCAGCTGAGCTAACCGCCCCAATTAATTGTCGCTTAATGCGCAGAAAATGAAGGAAGGTCAACACTTGTCTCTAAAAAAAACTCTTTTTAGTACAATAAAGCTAATGAGTTGAAGCTTCTCCTGCCAATGGGTTGTTTTGTGAAGATAACATGCTCGAGAGCGCTGCCTCATCATTCAATGACCATTCGATCTTTTCTGGCATTTTCACAAGCGCATTAGTCAATACTTCATCAATATTACTTACTGGTATGATATTAAGAGCACATTTAACGTTATCGGGAATATCAGCAAGATCTTTTTCGTTGTCTTTAGGTATTAAAACAGTCTCTACTCCAGCTCTTAGTGCAGCTAGCAATTTTTCTTTTAAACCTCCAATAGGTAGAACACGCCCACGCAAGGTTATTTCTCCTGTCATAGCTACTTCTCTTTTTACAGGTATTGATGTTAACACAGAAACAATCGCTGTAACCATACCTACACCTGCACTAGGGCCGTCCTTAGGCGTTGCCCCCTCAGGTACATGGATATGTATATCTCTACTCCGAAACTGAATAGGGCTTATACCTAAATCTGGAGCTTTTGATTGAACATAACTATTAGCAGCTGATATAGACTCTTTCATAACCTCTTTGAGATTTCCTGTTACTGACATTTTCCCTTTACCAGACATATCTACTGCTTCTATAGTGAGTGTGTCGCCTCCAACAGATGTCCAAGCTAAACCAGTTACAACTCCTATTTGATGTGCATCATCAATTTCGCCAAATCGATATTTTCTTACCCCAAGAAAGCTATGTATATTTTTAGATGTAACTTCGATTTTAGAAGTTTTTTTAGATATAATATGAGTAAGAGTCTTTCGGGCAAGAGTGGCTAATTCTTTTTTTAATCCGCGTACACCAGCTTCACGGGTATAGTACCTAACTATATCTATTAAGGCCTCATCTTTTATAGTTAATTCACCATTTTTTAGACCATGATCTTTTATTTGATCCGGAATTAAGTGAAGTTTAGCTATTTCAATTTTTTCTGCTTCAGTATAACCAGGAATACGAATAATTTCCATTCTATCTAATAACGGCTGCTGCATGTTTAGGGAATTAGCAGTTGTTAAAAACATTACATCTGAAAGGTCAAAATCGACATCAAGATAATGATCGTTAAAAGTATTGTTCTGCTCAGGGTCCAGTACTTCCAATAAAGCAGATGATGGGTCACCGCGGTGATCAGACCCTAGTTTATCAATCTCATCAAATAAAAATAAAGGATTGTTGTACTTTGCTCTTTTCATTGATTGTATAATTCTTCCAGGCATAGAGCCTATATAAGTTCTTCTGTGACCTCGAATTTCAGATTCAGCGCTTACACCGCCTAGTGAAACACGTACAAATTCCCTGCCAGTAGCTCTTGCAACAGACTTTCCAAGTGATGTTTTTCCAACTCCAGGGGGCCCTACTAAACAAATAATAGGTCCCTTAACTCTTTTAGTTCTTGTTTGTACAGCAAGGTGCTCGATAATTCTTTCTTTAATTTTCTCTAATCCGTAATGATCTTCATCCAATATATATTGAGCTTTTTCTAGATTTCGTTGTAACCTTTTCTTTTTATTCCAAGGAACTGATAACATCCAATCTAAGTAATTTCTTGAGACATTTGCTTCAGCCGACATAGGACTCATCTGGCGTAATTTTTTTATTTCTCCATCAACTTTATCCTTAGCCTCTTTAGTCAATTTTACAGCATCAATTCGCTCTTGAAGTTCTGAAAACTCATCTTTACCCTCAGACCCTCCAAGTTCGTTTTGAATGGCCTTCATCTGTTCGTTTAGATAATAATCTTTTTGTGTTTTCTCCATCTGCCGCTTTACGCGTCCTCTGATTTTCTTTTCAACCTCTAAAAGAGCTAATTCATCACTTAAAAGCTTGATTACATCTTTAAGTCGTGAAGTTACTGATATTGTATCAAGTAGACTTTGTTTCTGAATAATTTCAGCATTTAGGTGCACAGCAATTAGATCAGTTAATTTAGATGGGTCCTTGGTTTCAACAATAGAATTTATAATATCTTCAGAGATTTTCTTATTTAGTTTTCCAAAAGATTCAAATAGTGTCCTAGCTTCCCCTGTAATCATAGCTATTTCATCTTCAGGCTCAATAACTGAGTGAGTAATAGATACATCAGCTTCCATATATTCCGTATTATCGGTAAATCTATTTATCTCAGCTCTGTACTCACCTTCAACTAATACCCTAACTGTGCCATCCGGTAGTTTCAGTAATTGCAAAATTTTAGCAACTATACCCTTATGAAATACATCGGAATATTCGGGTTCATCGCAATCAGGATTTTTTTGAGTTAAAAGCATTATCTGCTTATTATTAGACATTACGTCTTCTAAAGCTTTGATAGACTTACTTCGACCTACAAACAACGGTACTACCATGTATGGAAAAACTACAATATCCCTTAATGGTAACACTGGTAATATAAGTTCTTTAGTCATAAATATTCTCGTCTTTAAGATATATATATACGTATCAAAGTATTAGGTGGGATGCCATTCCATGCGTTTCAAGTATGAATTAGTAATAAAAAAAATTTCAATTCTATTTTTAATTAGTTTGACTATTTTTTTTATAAAAAACGTAAATAGAATTAATACTGAATTGAATACCTCAAATAATAGTGATCATAATTTTACCAATTTTCCATTTTATTGGGTTCAAGATGTAAAGTATGAACCAATTTACATAAATGGTCACAAATTATTTATAACTAATGGGAAGTGTTGGAATATTCCTTCAACTTGTGTAAGAAGTAATTCTTTAAAGGTAAATCAATATAGGAATTATATATTTTACTCACTCAAATGATTTATAAAGAACCCTTAGTTTCTGTTATAATTGCGTATTATAGAAAAAAAAAATATATTAGCAAAACTTTAAAATCAATCCTTAATCAAACTTATCAAAATTTTGAAATAATTTTTATTTATGATGATGCTAACAATGAAGACTTAAAGTTGATAAGAAAATTATTATCTAAATTTAAAAAAAAAAAATTAATTATTAATAAAAAAAATTTAGGTGTTGCAAAATCTAGAAATTTAGGACTTAGATTTTGTTCAGGATCATATGCAGCGTTTATAGATTCTGATGATATATGGGAAAAAAAAAAACTATCTGTTCAAATAAATTTTATGAAAAAAACTTTTTCAGATTTTACTTTTACATCTTACAATATCATCAGTGAAAATGATAAGCGTATAGGCAAAAGAAAAGCAATTAAGGACGCAAAATATATTGATATGGTTAAATCAAATTATATTGGCCTGAGTACAGTTGTTGTTAATTTAAAAAAAATTAAAAACCTTAAATTTCCAAATCTTAAAACTCAGGAAGATTTTGCGTTGTGGCTTTTATTATTGAGAAAAGGTTATAAGTTAAATTGTTTAAATCAATTCCTAACAAGTTGGAGAAAAACCAACAACTCATTATCATCAAATATTTTTCAAAAAATTTCTGATGCATTTAAATTATATTATTTATATGAAAATAAAAATTTTATAATATCTGTTTATAGTGTATTAGTATTATCTTTTAACAGAGTAATTAAAAATTTATAACAAATGAAAAAAATTGCCCTTATTACAGGAATAACAGGTCAAGATGGATCTTATTTAGCTGAGTATTTGTTAGGTAAAGGTTATGTGGTTCACGGGATCAAGAGAAAATCATCTTCATTTAATACAAGCAGAATTGATCATATATATAAAGATATTCATTTATCATCTAATTTATTTTTACACTATGGTGACTTAGCTGATGCAAATAGCTTAGTTAATATAATAAGCAAAGTTAAACCTGATGAAATATATAATTTAGGTGCCCAAAGTCATGTTGGGCATTCATTTGAAATACCAGAATATACATCAGAAGTAACAGGTTTGGGTACCTTAAGAGTCTTAGAAGCTATGAGATTCTTAAATTTAAAAAAAACAAAATTCTATCAAGCTAGCACCTCAGAATTATTTGGACTAAAACCAAATCAATCAAATTCATTTAATGAAAACTCAATGATGGTCCCTAAGTCTCCTTATGGCGTTTCAAAACTTTATTCATATTGGATTACAAAAGTTTATAGAGAGGCATATAATTTTTATGCTTGTAATGGAATTTTATTTAATCATGAAAGTCCTAGAAGAGGTGAAACTTTTGTTACAAGAAAAATTACAAGAGGATTGTCCCGTATAAAACTAGGTGTTCAAAAATCCTTACATCTTGGAAACCTTGATGCATTAAGAGATTGGGGTCATGCCAAAGATTTTGTGGAAGTCCAATGGCTAATGCTTCAACAAAAAAAACCACAAGATTTTGTAATTGCAACTGGTAAGCAATATTCAGTTAGAGACTTTGTTAATAAAGCATCTAAAAATTTAGATATGAAAATAGTTTGGAATGGAAAAGGTTTAGATGAGGTGGGTACATTTAATGGTCAAAATATTATTGAGATAAACTCAAGATATTTTAGACCAACAGAAGTTAAAACTTTATTAGGTGATGCAAGTAAAGCAAAAAAAAAATTAAACTGGGCTCCCAAAATATCATTTGAACAGTTGGTAAAAGAAATGATTGATGAAGATTTAAAATTAGCAAAAAATGAGCAGCTCATTAACAAGTAAAGTTTAAAGAATTATTAATTAATAATGTCCAAGCCAAAAATATTTATAGCAGGCCACAAAGGTATGGTTGGTTCTGCTTTAGCTCGATTACTTAATGATCAAGATACTGAGGTTATCACCAAAGATAAAAAAGAACTTGATTTGTTAAACCAAAGGAATGTTGAAAATTTTTTTAAAAATGAAAAAATTGATCAAGTTTATTTAGCAGCAGCAAAAGTTGGTGGCATTCATGCAAATAATACTTATCCTGCAGAATTTATTTATCAAA
>ENA-OWPI01003666-OWPI01003666.1-marine-metagenome-genome-assembly--contig:-NODE-3666-length-12871-cov-3.090589_pt1 | contig 12871 bp, 6 predicted proteins | sample MGYA00238138_ERZ651775 | MGnify/ENA primary metagenome ERZ651775 (study PRJEB26906, sample SAMN06265043) | marine metagenome | isolation source: Helgoland LTER site | place: Germany:Helgoland, sampling...
ATCACTTCCCAAGTCAAGTCTTCAATATTTTTTTGTTTCATACCATAGGCTGTCTTTTCTTTACCCCAACCTTTTTGTTTTGTACCAGACATACTGAACGGTGGACAAGGTGGACTTGCATCAAGAATATCTATCTCACCTTCTTTAAGACCAGTCATTTCCATAATCTGTTTGCCAGTTACATTTTTGATATCACCACATACATGAGGAGTATTAGGCCAGTTTGCAAGATAGGTATCTACTGCAACTTGTTGAAACTCATTAACAAACTTACAATCACCACCAGCTAGTTTGTAACCAGCAGATGAACCACCACCACCAGCAAAGAATGATATGTAATTGAATAACTTACGATTCGCAGACTTTTCTAAATCATCTAAATTATATCTAAAATATTTTTTACTCATACTAAAAGAAATCCTCAAGTGTTCCTTGTTGGCCATAACTCTTGTCAATTAACCAATTCATCTTGTCTGTGATAAACTTTAATGGTTCGACAAAACTCTTCTCATACTGTACATTATAGTCTATTAGAGAGTGTATGTCAAGTTCTTTTGGTAACTTAGTTATAAAGGTCATGGCTGTACATTGATACTTGTTTGGTAGTTTTAGATTGAGAAACTTAATCTTATCACCCTCTTGAATAAATGGATACTTGTGTCCTAGTTTCTTTTGTTTGACAAGATGATTATACAGTATTGCACCCTTCACATGAATAGGAGCACCCTTGTTGAATAGGTTTGCACTATTAGACCATTTACTTAATCCATTCACACTTCTTGGATATGCAATTTCTTCTGGTGGTAAATCCATAAACTCTTTCCTAAAATCTTGTATGAATGTATTTAGCATTTTCTCATCACCAGACATAATTATTTTTATACCTTCTTTGAGTTTCTTACGACAAGGAGCAGGAGTAGAACTTTTGATAGCCTCGATACCCATAAGTTTAAGTTGTGGTTCTTTGTATCGAACACCTTCGATATCCCACGCATTAAGAATGTATCTTTTCTTTGCAGTCCAGATTGCTTTGTCTGCAATCACTTCTCGTTTCATATTCATTCTTTGGGAATAACAGTTGAGATATTCAGACAAATCTTGATAACTCTTATCAATAAAAGGTTCAATCTTTTCCTTAGCGATAGTGTCCAAGAAGTCGGTAATCTTTCCAACATCTGACTGTGATTTAAACACTTTATTAACAAGTCTGTCAAATGTAATGTACACCGAATCGGTATCACTTGCAACCACGAAATCTTCGTTAGTCGTACCCAAAGTCTTATTGAGATACCTATTAAGAGCAAACTCAATCCAGCGAATAGATAACTGACCACTCGTAGTAATACCTTCAGCAATGAGTAAATTGAAATACCTAAAGTATGCATTACCGATAGCACCATACGCAGAGTTGAGTGAAATCTTTTTAGCCATTTGAATATTGTTGTATTTTGAAATGTCTTTGAGTAGTTTTTTATCTTTAGTGTTTTCATATTCTTGTTTAGCCTCCAACATCTTTCTTTTGTATTCAGTTCTGGTATTATACATATCTTCCATAAGTTGTGGAAGAAAACCTTTCTTGTCAGTTCTGAATATTGCACCGTTAGGTGTCATAGTATGATTCTTATCTAGTTTACTTGTATCAAACTCTTTATGTAGTAGTTTATCTACTTTCATATTAGGAACTTTGTTTTGTGATACAAGTGTTTCTGTTGATATATTATATTGCATAATCAAATGTGGGTATAGTGAATTTAAATCAAACGACATTACCCATTTATGTAGACCCACTTGTGGGTCTTTTACATATGCACCTTCAAATTTTTCAGATTTGTTTCGTTGCACTTTTTGTGGAATCACTATATTCTTTTTTCTAAGTTCATTATAGATTAGTATATCCCAATATTTAACTGAACCAAGTACATCCATATAATTAACTTTGGCATCATAAGCCATAGTCAAACATAGTTCAATCAATCTCATTTTATCTTCTAGTCTATCAACAATTTCTACATCTTGTATGTTATAGTCAATGAACGATTGGAAGTCCTTTAAGTACCATTCTCGGAATGTTTCGTATGGATTGTCATCTTTACTCTCACCGAGTTCAACATGGGCAATATGGTCAAGTCTATAACTCTCACGATTGGTATATGTAAACTTCCTATACAAATCATAATAATCTAAATGTGATACACCTTGTATATCATAGACTTGATGTTTTCTACCCATTTGATAAATTTCTCTACCTGATACATTACCCCATGGTGATAATCTATTCACTTCATTTTCATCATATAAATTTTTAATACGATTACATACATATGGTATATCAAAAAATTCTGTGTTCCAACCTGTAATAATATCTGGTTGATTCTTTTGCCAAAAAGATAAAAACTCTTGTATTAATTCTTTTTCATTTTCACATTTTACATAAGTAACATCTTCTCTTGTGTTTTTGTATTCACCTGTACCCCAAACTAATATTTGTTTATTTTGATGATTCTTAATTGTAATTGATAGTAATGGTTCAATCGCATCTTCTGGGTTTGGAAATCCATTTTCACATGCAACTTCTATATCAATAGTTACAATAAGAATTTTATCTACATCCCACTTTACATGATTAGGATACTCATCTGCAATATAATTATATTGAAATGTAGTATTACCATAGATAAGATGTGGTTGGTCTTCATAAGACTTTAACCATTCTTTTGCTTCTTTAATTGTATTATGTTTTACAGGTGTAACATATTGACCATCTAAGGTTTTATGTTTTGTTTCTTTAATTACTTTACAGAATAGAGTAGGGGAATATTTAACCTTTCGATTAACTCTTTCACCATTTACATATTCTCTGACAAGCAGATTATTGCCCCAAGGCGTTACATTTGTATAAAAGTTCATAATTTAGAGTCCAGTATAACTGGTTCAACAAGTTTTGTCCAATTCATCCTTAATCATCAATGCGATGTTAAAACTTTAAATGAAAACCATTCAATTAATAAACCAAACCAAAGATTGAATCGTTTAACTTTGAATAACTTTGAAATCTCGTGGATTTCCTCAACATCTATCAAATGAAAAAAGTAATTGTTTTAGCCTTTGCATCTCTTCTATTAGCTGCCTCTGCCAGTTCATGTAAGACTCACGAAAGATGTCCAGCTTACAGCAGTGCAGACGTTGCTGTGAATTCTTTGGATAAAGTTTAGCCATACAAGCAATCGTTTTGTGATTGTTTCGAAATCATATTAAGTTCTTTATGACCTCAATATGCAAGCTTTTATACCCGAAAGGCTTTAAGATTTGATCGACCTGTTTGAATAAAAAGTGAAATTAGCTGCATCCACTTTACTCTAATTTCGCGTCTCATAAGTGCACACTTTCCTTAATGAAGCGTTTTAGAAAGTGTAAGTTCGACAGAATGCTCCTAGTAATTTAATATTTTTGATATCTTGTTTAAGTACGCTTTATATATTTTAGGCATACTTTTCCTCCTTTGGAGTCCAAGCGTTTCTTTCGCTCAAAAAGACGCAGGTAATCCTATAGAGAAAAGAGGCTTCTATCGTACAATGAACATGTATGGAGGATACATTCACACACGTGGTTACGGAGGTTACTATAGAAGAGGATGGAGACAAACAGGATTCTCGAATAAGATTTATAATGTAGAGTTCTTAAACGTCAATCACCCTAAGCAATTCAAAATTGACAACGGAACCCAATCTTATTACGAAGGGAAAATAAACACCGTATTCTTTCTTCGCAATTCATTTGGCTGGCAAAAAACGCTCTACGATAAAGAAGTTAAACGAGGTGTCAGAGTGAGCTACTTCTTCCTATTCGGACCTACGCTTGCTTTTGCGAAACCAATATATATAAATGTCGTTTACAACGATCCTTCTGGAACGCAGGCTACGGAGCGATATGATTATGATAAGCATAGCACACAAGCTTTTATTTATGGCCGAGCTTCTTTTTTACTAGGACTAAATGAGACAAGAATTTATCCTGGAATTCATACAAAATTTGCTTTAAACTTTGAGTATTCCGGAAATGATGAAGACATTAAAAGTTTAGAGATAGGCTCAACATTTGACGCTTTTGGTAAGGAAATTCCGATTCTTGCTAAAACGTATAACGATCAATTTTTCGTGACTTTGTATCTTTCGTTCCATTTTGGACGAAGGTTTCTTTAGCATTCTGCCACAAAGCATTGATTATTAACCGTTTTCTCATTTGAACACTCCTCGCATTATTTTGTCTTAATTAAGGGAGGTTTTTTATATAAATTGCACCCCATTTCCGACAACAGAGAAATTTTAGAATTATGATTAAAAAAATACTTTTCCCGAGCCTCATCGCAATCGTGGGAATCGCTTTGATTTCCTCAATATTTCAGCGAACAGAGAAACAATATTCAGAACGAGTCAATTTAACCAGTGAATCTGAACCCTACATCATGAGATGGGCTCAGGTTAATGCCATTACAGGTGAATACGATCCTATGGCAAGTATTGACGCCAAAAGAATGATTGCTCAGAAAGTCAATAGACAAGGTGAAATTGGATTAAAATTTGCCATGAGAGGCCCAGATAATGTTGGTGGTCGAACAAGAGCAGTCATCGAATTAATTGGAAAGCCAGACACACTCATTTCTGGAGGTGTAACTGGAGGTCTTTGGGTTAGTTACGATGCTGGTGGAACGTGGCAGCCGCACCAACAATTTCAGAACATGGAGGCTTCCTCAGCAATGATTGCGAGTATACACCAAGATGCAGTGTCTGGAAAGATCTATGTAGGAACCGGTTCTAGTTTTGATGCTTTTGCCAATGTTGCAAGAGTTCCTTGGCCTGGTTATGGTGTTTATGTCTCAGAAGACGAAGGGGTTACTTTCACACACATAGAAACTACAGCTCCTTTAGACAGATACTCAATAAGTGGAAGTAATGGCAACCAGTGGATTGCTACAAACAGAATTAGAACTACGACAGAAGGGTACATTTATGCTGCAACGGAAAGCGGACTTTGGTACTCTGAGGATGGAGGAGATTCTTGGGAGAATCCAGTTTCGACTCAATCTGGAGCTGTACCTTCTAAGTGTGCAGATGTGGCCATCACTCCTGACCAGAAAGTCGTTGTAACATATGTAGGTGGATCAACCTTTATTAAAGAAAATTCTACCACGGATTTTGTCCAAATAAATGGTCAAGAAAGAGGGCTGCCAACTGGAGGTGGACGAACTGTTTTAGCTGTGTCACCAACTGATGGAGATTACATATACATTATGTTTATTGGAAGTGATGCCTGTTTAAATGCTATTTACAAATCGAGCAATGGTGGAGCTACATTCACTAAGCTTCTAGAAGAACATGACGAATTCACTCCGTTTAGTCAAGAAGGCGGCTCTGGTGGAGGAGGTTGTCAAGGTGTTTATGATGCTGCTCTTTTGGTGTCAGCACTTGATCCTGAAACTATTTATATTGGTGGTCTTGAGCTATGGCGTTATGACGGGAGTTTGACAAGGGTTGCTACAGAATTCGGAGCTCCGCCCTTCCAAGATGTATCTGAACGCTACGTTCATGCAGACAAGCATTATTTTGCAAATAGCCCCAACGACCCAAATCGCTTTTATGTAACGACTGATGGAGGTATTTCTATGAGTGAAAACAGAGGTACTACTTGGCAGGGCATAAACAAGGGATATATTACAACTCAGTTTTACGGAGTGTCTTACTTCAATGGAGGGGGTTCTGTTGTAGGAGGATCGCAAGATAACGGAACACTGGTTGTTCTTGGTGATAACGTTAACGATGGACAAGTTGGTTTTCAAGTTTTCGGAAATGATGGGATTTTAAGCGATGCTTCGCAAGTGGCAGATATCATATTCGCTAGTTCTCAGAATGGATTAGTTGTTAGAGCAGATGTTTCTGCAGGAACGGCTGTTCAGCCACCTATCGCAACGTTCAGTGACATGGGTTCGGGAGGTCCTTTTCATACGGTAGTAAAACTTTGGGAAAATACAAATGATCCATCGAGCAAGGATTCAGTTATTTTTTCAGTAGAGCAAACGGAGTTCGCTATGGCTACTGGTAATGGTATCGTTCGAAATTTTAACGAAACTTTCTCTCCCATTCAGCTTTCTGCAAATGTTCTTCAAAATAGTCTCGTTGTAACTTCAAGTGGAATGACATTGACTATTGATCCTTCAAATCCTGGTGTATTAATTGGTGATGGAGAAGGAACTGTTGTTTTCAATGAAGACAGAAGCATTGATATTTCTGTAACTTTTGAAACAGCGCCAGCTGAAAACTCCAATATATTCGTTAGATATGACGAAAACTATAAGGCCAATTCTATGGTTGTTTTAGAAAGTGATAATTTGAAATCTCTACAAGGAGCCTTCACTTTCAAACATAGACTAGAGAATGATTTGAATCCTGGAGATATCATCAAGGTTCAAGATCCCGTTCAATCTTATCTTTTCAGCACTGGACAAGCTACTGCTGGCGGAGCAATTCGTTTTTACAGAAATGTGCTTAATTCTCAGTCTGCTCCTCCGGCAGCAATTGGAATCCCGGAGGTTTCAGGGACGCCATCAATTGTTGAAGTAACCGAAGAAGGCGATGTCGCATATGTTGGAACTCAACAAGGTAGATTATTTAGAATCTCTGGGTTAAGTGATGTTTACACGCAAGAAGATGCTGATTCTAAATTAACGGTTGATCTTATTTTGACAACTGGCGCTGGAGGTATAACAGGCATTGCTGTTGATGCAAATGATAACAGTAGATTAGCCGTTTCATGTGGTGGGTATGGTTCTGCAGACAGAGTTCGTTTCACTGAAAATGCTTTAGCTGCAACTCCAGTATTCAATAATGTCCACGGAGATTTAGTTGAAATGCCTATTTACAGTATTGAAATCAACCTCAACGATCCTAACATGGTCGTTATTGGAACTGAATTCGGTATCTGGGCTACGAGCGATATTACCGCCAATTCTGTTACTTGGAGTGATGAAAATGATGATAAAAGCTATATTCCTATTTACGCGATGAAACAACAACATTTGCCTCGTTCTGAAGCTTCCAATTCTGGAGTGGTTTACGTTGGATCATTTGGAAGAGGTTTTTGGGAATCGACAGACGAACTTTTTGTAGGAACTCCAGAATTTGCAAATACTCCTAGTACAGAGAAATTTATTTCAGACTTCAAAGTTTTTCCAAACCCTATTCAAACAGAGGGAAGGATATCTTTTGAAGTTGCAAACTCAGATGAAGTTTCCGTAGATATCTACGATATTAATGGCCGTCAAGTAAAGAGCTGGAAAGAACGTGTTAACTCTGGCCAGAATAATCTGACCTTTAACACGATCAATATGAGATCTGGTTCTTATTTCGCGACTATTACATCTGGTGGAAATAGAGAATCTGCGAAGTTCCTTGTTATCAAGTAGTAACTTAAATGAGAAACAAAAAAAGGGGTTCCGAAATGGAACCCCTTTTTTTGTTTCTACATATACCTTTGGCATATAATTCAGAATAAACATGGGCGAAATTAGAGTTGCAATTAACGGATTCGGTCGAATCGGAAGAACCTTTGCTAGAGTTGCTCTCAACTTCCCTGAAATAAAGATTGTTGCGATCAATGATCTAGCCGAAGCCCCCAACTTGGCTCATTTACTTAAGTATGATAGTATTCACGGAAAATTTCCAGGAACAATAGAGTCCTTTGCCGATGCTGTCGTAGTTGATGGTAATTCAATTAAAATATTCAATCAAAAAGATCCGTCTAATCTTCCTTGGCAAGAATTGGCTATTGACTTTGTTATTGAATCGACAGGTCATTTTAAATCACAAAAACTTGCCAGCAAACACCTAGAGGCCGGGGCACGATCAGTAATAATATCAGCCCCAGCTGATGATCTCGAGACAAAATCAATCGTAATAGGAGTAAATGACCACTTACTTACTAAAGATGACATCATTGTATCCAATGCCTCTTGCACTACAAATAGTGCAGCGCCACTTATAAAAGTGCTGCTAGAAAATTGGGGAATACAAGAGGCCTACATTTCTACAGTTCACTCGTATACATCTGATCAAAGATTGCATGACGCACCGCACAAAGATTGGAGACGTGGAAGAGCTGCCGCAGAAAGCATCGTACCTACGACAACGGGAGCTGCTAAGGCACTTACAAAAATTTTTCCAAGCCTAGAAGGTCACGTAGGTGGAGCGGGTATCAGGGTTCCCGTTCCGAATGGCTCTTTAACAGATCTTACTTGTATGCTTAAGGAGGATACAAAAGTTGAAGACATAAACGCTGCATTTAAAAAAGCCTCGCAAGATTCATTAAAAGGTATTTTAGAATATACGACTGATCCTATTGTTTCAAGAGACATCATCCACAATCCCCACTCTTCTATTTTTGATGCTCAGCTGACCTCAGTTCTAGGCAAAATGGTAAAGGTTGTTGGCTGGTACGATAACGAATGGGGATACTCTAATAGATTAGCAGAACTCATGCTTAAGATGCATCAGCTTTCGAAAGCCTGAAGCGTAAGATCCGTTCCATCAAACTTAGCGTAGTTACAAGCAGAAAACCATTCTCCTAGGTTAATATATCTTGAGCCAGCCACCTTTTCATCAATCACCAAATGACGGTGGCCAAAGATGAAATAATCAAAGTGCTCCCGTTTCTGCAGAGATTTAATGTATTGGATCAAAAACTCACTATCACCTAAAAAGATCTGATCCTTATGCCCAGTAGATTCTCGACTTGTTTTCGAGAAAAACGTAGCCAATGTCACTCCGATGTATGGGTGCAAAAAAGCGAACAAACGCTGTGCAAGCTTATTGGTGAATACTTGCTTTATTAACTTATAACCATGATCTCCTGGCCCTAATCCATCACCATGACCAATCATAAACCGCTTTCCATTCCATACCCTTTCAATGGGCTTTGTATGAATAACTGCATCAAACTCATCAGAGAAATATCCAAACATCCAGACATCATGATTACCAGTAAAAATGTGAATTGGTATTCCTCTATCCCCAAATTCAGCCAATTTCCCTAGCAGTCTTACACCACCTTTAGGAACCACATGTTTATATTCAAACCAGAAGTCGAATATATCGCCAAGAAGGTAAAGCTCAGCACAATCATCTATGATCGAACTCAACCATCTTACAATCTTCTTTTCTCGGTCATGAGGATTTGATTTGTCAGCAAATGAATTCAAATGAAAGTCAGATGCGAAGTAGATATTTTTTCCTTTTTCTATCAAAAGCTCAACTTTCTTCTAATGTTCATTAAGTTCAATTTATTAAAATCAATTTCAAATCGAACAAGATCTCCAAAATCATATCCATTAGCATCAATTTCTGTTTGAATATTGCTGGAGTAAACTAAAGGAAAATATACCTTAAATATCTCCTTTATTAAAGAAATGTACAATCCACCGTCCGAAACAAACACATTATTAGCCGAATAACCTACATCACCGAAGAGCCCAATTGGAAATTTACCAAATTTAAGTTCTGCATTATAGGCAACTAATCCTTGATTAGAATTTCCATTTGCTATAGGAGTTTTAAACCCTCCATGATTTCTCGTGAGCTGATTATCAAATACAGAATTGGTTCCTGATCGATCAATGAAAAGAGCATCAAATGCATAGTCATTTATACCAGTTTGTCCATCCATTCTCCAATTGTATTTAGGATGTGTTGTATTATTAATTAGGAAATACCCCGCAAACACTCTTGATCGTAATGCAATAACTTCTGTTACTCGCCATTTATTATCAATCTCCATTGATGTCCTCAAGAAATCAACATGCTGTTCTGCATCTATAGAGAAATCAGTTTTAAAAACGGGATGTTTGAACTGGGCTGAATAGTTGGCCCGATTGAAGATATTCATCACATTACGCTTAGCGTCTTTTGTAAGATTAAATTCATCTTCATTGATAATTACCGAGCTGAATGTTAATTCGTGCACCCAATATCCATTATAACTCGGTGGGCGAAAAGACAACCTAACATACGGCTCAATCCTTGAGAAACTAAGATCTGGTAAAGACTTATCATACGTACTAACGAAGCGCTTAGCTTTTACCCCAAAGTCTAGTGACTCAAATGAAGATGCTGTGGGAGTTAGCATATAATAGGCCTCTGCAAAGCCTACCAGCTGATTTGCTCGAATAGAATACATTGGTGAGACTAAGTAATTGAATTTCTTGACGGGCAGGATAGAATTATAAAACGAAATCCCAGGCATGAATCCATTGGGAACATTCGCTGCTAAAGTTGGAATCCATGACACTTGATTCTGTCTAGGATCTTCAATAGCGCCCCCAAGACTAATCTTTAATGGCTCTATACGTGGCAAAACACCTCCAACCTTAGTGTAATTATTATCCCGCTTAATCTCTGGCATTATCCAAAACGGATCTATTTCAATCCTGCTTAAGCCAGGCTTCAGTTCTATCACCGTATCTTTTCGAAAACCATCTATCCAAGCACTATCTATCAGCTGACCGTCCATAAAGTAGCCAAGCTGAAGAGGAGCATAAATCTGACCTCTATTGACGATTTTTAGTTTTGGTTGACTCTTAATATGCCTAACCCTCCCGATTTTATAATCAAGTTTTGCTTTCGATTTAATTACATCATTCTCCATCCAAGCAATGTTCTTATCCGTCTCTCGATCCAAAACATTAAAGAAATCATCGGGTTGTGGATGCTTGTATTTAAAGTCCTCAAAATAAGTCTTCATCACCTGATCCATATTCTGATCGCCAAGGTAACTTCTCAAATAATTAAAGAAAACAGCACTCTTTGAGTAAACAACTGTACCATAATTAATCATGGAAAAATTGCTCGATGAAATACTCAATGGCTGATCCATATTCGCTCTTGCAGAAAGCAAATAAGAAAAGTAATGAAGGTCTTTCATACCATACTTAGAAATTCCTACCCGATCCAAGAGCTTCGATGATTTATCACCAAAAAACAACACGCCTTTTGGATATTTCGTGCTTAAATAGCGCTGTTCGTTATAGCTATTTAATCCTTCATCCATCCAAGCAAAATCACGCTCATTGCTCCCTAGAATTCCATAAAACCAATTATGACCTACTTCATGCATTATCACCGTTTCCAATGACACGGATGATTGAGCATCACCTATAACTGTAACGTTGGGATATTCCATCCCGCCACCAGCGCTTATTGTACCATCTATAGCTGTTGCCTGTTTATAAGGATAATCACCATTCCAAAGCGAGTAATAATAGATCGCATCGCTCATGTACTCGATACTTCGATTCCATAGAGACGCTTTTTTATTAGTAAACATTGTCCAAACCGTAACACTATCAGAAGAGTGAGGCAGAGAAACACTTCCCTTTAATACATGAAATCGCTTATCGGCAAACCAAGCAAAGTCATGCACGTTATCTTGAAAATAATGGAGTGTCTTGAAATCAGGAGAGCTCTCTGGGAAATCCAATACTTCTGAATACTCACTCCAAGAGTTTTCCTTTTGACGCTGACTAAGCCAATTCTTTGTGACTAAGTTTAAACTATCCAGTCTGTCGATTTCACTTGAAGTTTGTAAATCTCCAGTAGCGCCAACCGTGTAATTTTCTGGCAATGTAATCTTAACGTCATACGAACCAAATTCAGAGTAAAACTCTCCAATTGTCAAATATGGCATACCATGCCACCCTGTTTGGTCATAAACCGCAGGTTTTGGATACCACTGGGTAATTTGAAAACTTTCACCTACGTAACCCAACCTGGAAATCTCTCCTGAAGGAATTTTCACTCGAAAAGGAGTCTCAATTAATACTTGACTTTTTGGAAGAAGAGGTTTTTCAAGTTTGAGTGTACAGATATCGACATAGTCTTTGTTCAGCTCCCATGCACAAGGCAATCCATCCAATGTAAATGCCAAACTATCCATATCGCCCATTTCATCAGGAGTAGCAAAATACAAGCTCGTCTCCCCCATTCGAGTTAATTGCTTAGCGAGCGAAGTTCGCTTGTTCGAATAGGCTTTTGGCCAGAGGTGAAAAATCAGGAAGTCTAACGTATCAGGACTATTGTTGGTATATTCAACAGATTCAAAGCCTCTTAAAATGTGGTTTGAATCATCAAGCTCAACCTCAATGGCATAGTCTACATGCTGCTGCCAATAATCCTGAGCATTAACTATTGCAACCTGACAGAAAAAAAAAACGAAGACAACAGCCCTCATTTTTTATTCACCAAAAATTTCAGCCAACTTAGCCTCTAAAGAAGGCCCTCTCAGGTTTTTTGCTGCAATATTCCCTTCAGGGTCGACAAGAAAAGTCAACGGGATTCCTTTGATTTGATACTCGGGCACAACTGAGGATTGCCAGTATTTCAAGTCGCTAATATGCTTCCATTGTAAATCATCTTGCTGAATTGCATTTAACCATGCACTGGAGTTTTTATCCAAGGACACTCCTAATATCTCAAATCCTTTATCATGGTACTTCGCATAAACTTTTCTAACATTAGGATTCTCCTTTCGACACGGCCCACACCAAGAAGCCCAAAAGTCAATTAGCACATATTGTCCTCTGAGGTCAGATAATTTCAAAACTTCACCACTAGGCTGTGGGAGAGATATTTCGGGAGCAGGAGCTCCAATAGCCAGCTTACCTTGACTTTGAACTTGGGTCTTGACGGTTTCATAAAATTCATTTCCATCCGCCTTACCTTTCAGTGCTTCAACTACAGTTTTATAATACTGAAAATCATTGTCCATGTTAAGATTCTGAGTTGCAGCAAGCGAGGCAAGAGTGCCAGGCTCTTTTGATATGAATTCCTTA
>ENA-OWPI01003674-OWPI01003674.1-marine-metagenome-genome-assembly--contig:-NODE-3674-length-12854-cov-5.675432_pt1 | contig 12854 bp, 8 predicted proteins | sample MGYA00238138_ERZ651775 | MGnify/ENA primary metagenome ERZ651775 (study PRJEB26906, sample SAMN06265043) | marine metagenome | isolation source: Helgoland LTER site | place: Germany:Helgoland, sampling...
TGTCGGAATCAGCGTTGTGGGAAAACGATGATTACGGCATCATGAGATTGTGGCACTCAGATATCGAATTAGAGGTTTATATGGTGTGATGATTAGTGAGAGAGAATATTGGTTCAGGGCAGGTTTTTCCCAGGGCAGGAGGTCCCGGAAACTTGGGGAAAATGGCTGTTGGGATAGTTGGAAGTGGAATGTGTAATTGTGATTAATACAAAGGATTGTTTGACTATAAACGTTAAACGACATCTCATCCAGATTAAGAGTCGTGGTAGTTCAACCGCCGACGGAGCAAATAATGGAAGAGGGTCCAATTAATCCCTGGGTGATCAGTATGATTCCCGAGGGAAGACAGATTGAATCAGCTGACCTACTTAACCTGGGGTTCAACCCACAGGATAACGAGTTAGGATTAGAGAACTTGAAGGAAGCGTATGAAGTCCTCACCAACGTACAGAAGAAGAGAGTCTTACCGGCATACAATGTCCTAAAGATTCTGCAGAGGGCCCTCCGCAATAGTATTGGGAAGGAGATGCAAATCACCAACAAAATGGCGGAGCTGGGGATCGACTTAGGGACATTGAGGTGGCTGTCTGACAACGAAAAGGTGGATACCTCGGACAAACTACTCAAGGTTCCAGTTGATGCGAGAGAAGACATCCTGGTTATCTCCAACACAATCAGTAACCTCCTGGAGTCAAGGAGGATGGAGTACGCAATTCCAGGGCATACCAGGACTGAGGGAGATGATGAAAGGAACCGACAAGTCATAGAGCTGAAAGCGCAAACGAACAACCAGAACGAGGCACAAGTAAAAGCAGTGGTTTCAAACTACCTAGTGAACCTTAAGGATGTACACTCTGTACTTTGTGGAGAGGGGAATTTCACCCAACTATGGACAAAGGCCTACGGATTGAGGGTGACAGAGGTATCGAAAAGGAAACACAAAGAGGATCAAGAGGCAATCATCAGTAAAGCGAAGAGAGGAGAATATGGAGACCCTAATCTAAAAGTCAAAATCGAGCCAACTAGGCTGATTGAGATGATCGAAACAGCTTCAACCCTACTCAAGTCAATCCATCATATAGACGTCCCAGAGGTGGACAAAATTAGGGCAGTAAGCGAAAGCACTAAGAGCTACCCTAACGATCAAATCAAGCATGCCGCTAACACCGCACTCACAAGTATACAGAGCGGACAGGACCCAGGGAGTTGGTCAACCTTTAGGAGCTTAGTCACTGGGAGGATGGAGCTAATTAGAAGAGATGAAAAGAGCGCCGTGAACGCCAACCGTGTAAACGTTGGAGGCGGGAAGACAAACCCAGGACAGCAGCAACGTGGAAAACAACTGCAAGGTAAACCAAAGGGAATGAACAGCCCCAATAAACCCGAAAATAAAGAGAAGGGTGGAACAGGAAACTCTCAATGGTCACCCAGAGGGACCCAAGGCAAGGGAACCGGCCAGTGGACTGGAAACTACCCGGGAGAATGCTACAATTGCGGTGTCTATGGGCATACGGCGAGATTTTGCCGCAATAATGAATCAGCTCAGGGACAAAACCAACCCAAGAGGGATCGAGAGAGCCCAGAGGACGCGGAGCGAGTTCTGAAAATGGCGAAAATCATGACGAAATATGATGCGGATCCCGACGCCTTTGAACAGTGGCTCCAGGAGCCAAAGCTCCCTTGACTCATACCGGGGGAGGGTAGTAATAAAAGTGAGGACACTACCACCCCGGAAGAGTCAATGTACAATAGAGGAATTAGAGAGGAAGGGGGAATTGTAAGAATTAGGAGGGTGAAAACTACACACAACCAACGATATGATCAATCGCTTAGGCACGAACGCCTCGGAGGGGAAAAGGGCGTAGGAGCGTTCTTAGAGCTCTTTGCTGGTAACCCAGAAAAAGGAGGAGCAAGTCTGACCACGGAGATGAGAATACGTGGAATCAGGACACTAACACCAGTGGGACTCGCCTTCGGGACCGAGATCACAGAAGAATGGATACGGGGAACATTTAGGAAGTTACTGAGAACAGGGGAGGTGAAATATGTTTGGATTGCTATCCCATGCAATCCCCACAGCCGGCTATCAAGGATAGGGAAAACCAGCCAGGAAACGGCACTGAGGATAAAAACCCAGAACGCGGTGCAAACAAAACAAATGTGTCAGTTAGTTATCCCGCTGATGGAGGTCCTACACCAAGCGAAAAAGGAGTGGGAGATCTTCGATATCTGGGAAAACCCAGACAAGAACTTATTCTGGGAGACACCGGCATGGAAGGCATATAGCGCGAAACACCATGGTGGCACGATAGTCACGGGCAAAGAGGATATCACGAACAGGGAAGGTAAACAACAGCAGACCCATGAAACACACCACCAAGTGGTCACTAGGAATTATCGATACAGGCGGACACGCGACGTGTCTGTGGCGGGCAGGAGTCTGGGTGGTCAAAGAGCACCACAAGAATTTCACAACCGTGGGAATGGGAGCAACGAAAGGAACGTCGGCATTCGAAGAAGTCGACGTGGACGTTACCTCCGAAGTCATCAACGAAGACGGACACAGAGAAGAGGTAATCCTCCACATGTACCACGTGGGAGTCAACGACGAGGAACACGAATGTGGGATTATCGACCCCTACCAGCTCCTGGGCGAAGTGTCCCCAATGGTCCAGGCGGACGGATCTGGAGGCAACATGACCCTCCCAAGAGGAATCATCATCCCCTTCCACAGGGAAGATGGAGATGTTCACCTGAAGTACCGCGCAACAATGGAAAGCGACCGAAAGAGCATGAGAACGATTGATGTGACGCCAAACGCCCAGCATGACAGAAGGGAAATCATGCGCAAACGCGGCGAGACCGTCCCCGAACAAAAGGTATTCTTCCACAGTGGAGAGGGTAATGAGGAGAGGTGTCAGGATCCTCTCACCCAAAGGCTCTCGATCAAGAATCGAGATTGGGATTCCACGGGAATCATGGTGGGCACTGCCCAGCCGAGTAGCATAAGGAGTGCTACCATCGGTATACATAGGGAAGGAATGGTACCGACCACGCGTCGTGTAAATGGCCCCACTGGGGACACAGGGACTAGGGTTGCAGAAGCAACAGAAATCCAGTTCACGCCCATGAGGCACGTCAATTATAAAGAGGAATACCACGAAAACGACGGAGACGAAGAGGAATACGCCACTAAAATAACAGCGGCAATGGAGGACCTAACGTTACGACATGTCACGAGGAACAATGCGATCATGATTGATAGTGACAGTACACCTACAAAGGTCGACCTACGGGGAGAGACTAATCGCAAACTGGAAAGAACGAGCGCAGGCAAAATAGCCCTCGAACCCCGGTGCTTCGCACACCTGAGCAAGACTACACTGGAGAACATGGAAAGGTATGTGACGATACACTACCAGCGGAACTCGATGTCAGCTGGAGGCCACCAAATTAAAAAGGCGCTCCCTGGTTTGGCGAACAAACGAGTCAACTCGCAAATGAGCTGCGACCCAGTACCACTACCACATAAAAGTCGAACGGGGATGAAATATATCCTCGTCGGAGTTTACCGTAAAAGCGGTCTCATGCTTGTAGAGCCCATGCCCAACAAGAGCGGGAACAGCATCAAGTACTGCCTGGAAAATTGGTGGAGGTGGCACGGCACTCCAACAGGACTGAGAACAGATGGTGACGTAGGGGAGACACAAGGGGTCACGCGTGCGCTGTGCAGACGCTATAAAGTACACCAAACACAGTCTGAACCATACCACCAAAACCAAAACCCAGCAGAGGCACACATCAAAGTATTGAAACGCCTTGCGGAAAAGATGGTGGCCATATCAAAGCATCACCACCCCGACAACATCGGAATTTTGGACGACGAATGGCTTGACGTATACACCCACGCCGCTCGAATCTTAGAGGTATTCACACCGAGCCACGTGTACGGTAGACCTTCACTCGAGAAACACCATGGTGAGACACTTGACGTGAGCCACCTCAACGACTTCCACTGGGGGCAAGTAGTATGGGTATACACACCCAAAGGCAACAAGTCGGAATGGAGACAGGCTCGATACCTCGGCACTGCCGAGACGATCGGTAACGCCTTCTGCGTCACAGTGCGCCTGTACGACGAAGCCACCAACAAATGGAATGGACCTGTTATATCCACCTCAGCCGTCAAATCAAAGCCACACGGAGCAGGGGAGGATGAGAACCCATCGGTACTCGATGAGGATACTCCGAGTAGCTTAGATACGCAGGACGCGGTGTACAAAGCACAATTCGAGGAAAACTTCCTTGGAAATCGGAACGACGAGGACAACCTACACGACGAGTTCGTCAATGACGAGTTCGAGGAAGAGGAAGGGAGGTTACCGACGATTACGGAGGAGGGCGAATCCACCGATGAAGACGAAATCGGAAACGATGGAAAGCTTGAGGACGGGGCATACCGCTTCAAAAGAATCGTCGGAGACAAGGTTTCCAAGAACAAGCAACACATACACCTCAAGTTTCAATGGTGGGGAAGGGACACAAACGGAGCCCCTCACCGGGACACTCTCGAGCCGCTTTTCGCCACAGACGGAATAGCGACGCAAGCGCTGGAAAACAGAGACTTGGGCGTTGAAGCGGCCAGGTATATTCTGGGGAAGACGAACCGAAGGTGCAAGAGGGCCACGGATTGGGCGAACCAGTTCCTGGAGGACCTAGATGTAGGACCCGACGCAGAAGACCCGTTGCCCGTTAGTAAGGTACTCAAGACGAGAAGCAAGAAGAGAGGAGGCACCACCACCTATAAATTTGGCAGGAGGGTCCCACGATCCTTTGCGGAGTGGAAACTCCACGATGAAGAATACGACGAAGATGAGAGAAGGAGTAAGGAAGACCCTAATTACAAGACGAAATGGATCCACATCGTCGGGAAATTCAGGTGGAGAGACGCAGTAGGAAAAGAGGTGGTGAAGTTCTTCGCCCACAACATCGGGACAGACAGCGACGCTGCAATCCGAGTAGTGCCAAAAGGGGAGAGTATCCCGGAGGAATACCAACGAATACACTCCTTCTTTGTCTTCGACGTAAAACCAGATGGGACGTTCAAGGCGCGTTGGGTGATGGGAGGGAACGGCGTGGATGCGAGTGGGGTACCCTCGAGCATGACCGTAGTGACATCAAGGGGGGTCAGGATCATCTTCACCCAAGCAGCCAAGGACGGCCAGAAGGTGGTGTCAGGGGACCTGGGGAATGCCTACCTCCACGGAAGAACGAGGGAAAAGGTATGGACCACCCTGGGCAAGGAGTGGGGAGATCAGGAAGGGCAAAGGGCGATTATCGTGAAAGCGATCTACGGCCTGGTCTCATCGGCGTATGAGTTTCACAGGTATGTCTCAGAGGCAATGCGGAAGATGGGTTGGCAGCCAGTCGAAGGGGAGCCGGACATCTGGATCCGTTATAATGAGACGGATAGACTATACGATCGAGTAGCGTTCTATGTAGACGACCTCATCGTGGCAGGGAACAACCCTGATGAGATCATAGGCGAAATGAAGAATCACTTCTCATTCAAGTTCACAGGAGAACCCGAACGCTACCTGGGGAGCGACGTCATCGTAAAGGAAGGGATGACATGGTTCACGTCAACGAGTTATATCAAAGAAGTACTCGACAAAGTCGAAAGGGGAGCGGAAGCCGGGGACGCATGCCTGACTAGGGCGAGTACAAAGGGAGAAGCGCTGAGAAGAGTCAAAGTCGAAGATACCGCAAGGGTTCGGAGGCAGACGATGACCATCGTGGATGAGGGCGGGGCCAGGAAGGCAATCAACAGCTGGCGGAAGCAGGGCCCGTTTAATTTAAGGCATCATAAGACGCCCATGCCAACAGATTACGATGGGGACGAACTCGAAGGAGAGGCAGGGAAATTTCTGAATCTAGAGGAAATCAGGCTCTATCAAAGTTACATGGGGATGTTAGTGTGGATTGTCCAGCTTGGTAGGATCGACATCGCTTACGCCACGAGCACTCTGGGGAAGTACAATAGCGCGCCGCAAGAGGGTCACATGACGGGAGTGATGAGGGTTATGGGATACTTAAAGTCGTCACCAAGTATTGCAATAGGAGTGAACCCTGACGATATCGAGGAACTGCCGGAACCATACCAGGAAGGAGAGGAAGCCGTCGAGAGAATGCGAGAGCGGTACCCAGGGGAGGAAGAAAGGTCACTACGAGAGCCAATGCCAGCAGGGATAGGGTGTAAGATCACGATCTTCACCGATTCCAATTATGCCGGTGATAGTTCCGACAAACGATCAACTACTGGGATAATTGGATTTTACGGATCGACACCCATCTTCTGGTCCAGCAAGAGACAGGGGGCGATCGCGGGTTCAACATATGAGGCGGAGTTCATCGCCTTGAAGTTAGCCGTTGATGAAGCAAAGGGGATGAGATACCTCATCCGTGGGATGGGAATTCCGGTGGAAGCACCTGTCCGCGTGCTCGGTGACAATCAAGGGGTGCTCGATAGCACGGCTAGGTACGAGGCATCACTGAAGAAGAAGCACATTGGAGTAGCATACAATCGCTGCAGAGAGGCAATGGCATGGGGAGTGTGTGATTACCGGAAGGTCCACACGAAGAGTAACTTGGCAGACATGTTTACTAAGGCCCTAGGAGGGATGGAACTAAAGACGTTCCGAGACATGATCATGTACCGAGTTGAGGACATAGGGCGGTCATCGACTGAGTGACCAATGGGGAGTGTTGAGGATGTCGGAATCAGCGTTGTGGGAAAACGATGATTACGGCATCATGAGATTGTGGCACTCAGATATCGAATTAGAGGTTCATATGGTGTAATGATTAGTGAGAGAGAATATTGGTTCAGGACAGGTTTATCCGGGCCCAGGGTCCCGGAGGGTTTGGGAAATGGCAGTTGAAAGTTGTTGGGGGAGGAATGTGTAATTGTGTTTAATACTAAGGATTGTTTGACTATAAACGTTAAACGACACCTCATACATTTACGTCTCAACAAATAAGTTGACCAGACCTCAATTGGGTGTAGTAGCGCGTGGAAATTGGTTTACAGTAAGTTCACAGTCTTCTCTAAGTATCCAAAGGACTTTTGAACTTGGTACTGTGGTATATCGATGGGGATTTTTCGTTTAAGGTTTATTAAATTTATTGGAGTTTTGAAAATTAATTTCGTAATTTCGCGAAAACAACACACGATAAAATTATTATAAATCTTTTTCATCCCCCTCGGACCCTTCCACATCTTCGCACTCCATATTTCCCATCCATTTGGCTCCCTCCGTCAATATTATTTGCGAGTGTATAAGGCAGCCATGATGCCCAGCAGCCCTCCCAAGTAGGGGATTGCCGTTTTCGAGAAGTAGATGAATACACTGACTTCGCCGATAGTACTGACAGTGTATGCACTCCTCCAGACACCCCCGTGGAAGGAGTTCCACTTGAACAACTCGTTGGGGTTGCTGAGTGCGACATCTGGGTTGGCTACACTCTCCTTGTTCCTGATATCGTTGGTGAGCAAGGCGAGCATCACAGCCTTACTGGTCTCGGGTGCAAAGATTTCGTACGGTCTGAAATATGGCATGCCTTCGTAGGCCCAAGCGAAGGTGCGGTTGCTTGTCACAGATACTGTGCTCGTGGAAGGCGCGATGTTTGACGACACTGTGCATCCGGCCTCCCTTGCGACGATGGCTCGCCAGTGCTGAATCCTCTTTGCAAGAGCATAATTTGGTCCTTGTGCTACCGCGATTCCATCGACATAGTTGAATCCATTAACTCCGTCCGGTGCGTTCCTGACGAGGAACTTTCCCATACTAATCGTCTGCCAAATTAGCTCGAATAGCTTACCGAACGTCATCCGATTATACTCGCGGAGGGCCGCCTTGTTGCACTCGGCCGGCACCAAATGAGCGTCTGTGGGCGTGCAAAGGTAGGCCAGGGTGGCCCCCCGTTTCTCGCTAAGCTCCTTGCATATCGCATCCATGGCCAAGGAGACCTGCACGTGCAGCGCTCCGTCGAGGTACGCGTAGCTTCCCACCACAAATTCCTCCTTGGGGTAAAGGCCTAGCAGCCAGTCCTTCGTCAAGGGAGTTTCTGTGAAGAGGTTACAACCGCAAGCGGCGAACAGTTCGTCGTCGTCCCCCTTGAAATCACCAATACTCTTGCCCCCCTTGATGGGAAAGGTGATGGTTCCAGGTGAGTCACGAGCGAGAGAAATCAACCGCTTCCAAATTCCGGGGCGATCCAAGTCAACGGCGACAATGTTGGCGCCCAAGGCCAAGAGCACCAAGAACGGTCCCATCGCGGAGCCGGCCCCGAGCAGAACAAAGTATTTGTCGGACAGATCCAACCACTCGTCGTTCTTTACGCAGTTGATGATGGCGTCACCGGCGCTCTTCTCGATGGTGCCGTAGGATACCCAGGCGTTGACCTGCGCAATTAATTTATCGCCGTACAGTACACTTCCCTTGTACGGGACTTCCAACCTAGTCGTGGTCTGCTCCTTTGTGCCGCTAATCTTTCCGGTGCCAAACTTTTCCTTGTTCTTCGCTTTCATGGCCTTGGCGAACGAGCTACTCGTGCCATCCTGCTGAACGAACTCGAAGTTCTCGTGGCAGTAGGCGAGGCCGGCCTCCGCGACTTTCAAGGCGGCAGACTTGCTCTCGCACTGCAGCTCGACCATTCGGCAGAAGAATTTGTTGTACCCGAACCTGTAAATATATAGAGAATAAATATATTATATTCTGTTAGATACATAGCTAGACTGATAGATACGTTGAACGTAGCCCCAATTCAACCTCACCTCCAATTCCTGCATCTCTTGATTTTTTCAGCCTCCTTAGCATTAACAGCCCCAACTGCGGCAGCGAGGACGTTCTTTCCCACGGCAGAAGTGGAACGCGTCCCTTTATCGTCGGTCGTGGGGAACAGCAACCCCTTTGGGGGTGGACGGGGTTTGGCAAAGCGCTTGCGGAACGCGGATTTGCGGTTGCCAACCATGTTCATAAACATAAAAGGGCCTCCAGGGATGTAGATAACTAGGACGCACGTAATGACTTTGCGCATGAAAGCTCCCATATCATCACTTAAACTGTAACCAATGCCCCCGCTCAAATCACTGAGCAAGTTCCACATTGTGAGGCACTCTCCGGAGATACCCATGGGATAGAGCACGGCAAAGAGAGAGTAGCGCAACCAGAAGAGCGAGTACGGTGTCTTCTTCGTCGCGTCCCCGGTGATAATCGCGCAGACATAGAAAAGGTACCGAGGAACTTCGACCATACTCCAAGCGAGTAACATGACACCGGCGGCCCAGTGATTCCTCGCAACTCCTTCACGTGAGCTCATCATGGCCATGCCGAGAACTCCGACCCGAGAAAGCACTTGCATGAAAGTGACGACGACGGGGCTGCGAACAAGACCTGTCGCGGCGTGGATAACCTCCATGACGGCAGCGAACTGCACAAGTGCAACCACCTCCCACAAAAAGACGGGATTGCCCTTCGTCAGGAAAGTGAAACTGGACTTGTTCGGAATCCACGCTTCGCCCTCGAAGGTAGCGGATAGTCGGCCTTTTAAATCGTTCAAATCTGCCGGAAGGGAATTGCCCACCAGGCATAGCACGATGTTGTAGAAGACAATGGCCCATATCGCTGCGCTGGCTGTGTTGTAGAGGACAAGGTAGGCCTTCTTAAAGCTTGATAATCCGCCCATATTTCTTCTTTGATTTCGGGTGTGCTGGGTACAGGTTTTGGTTGAAAGAAAAAGAAGGATGAAGAGTATATCCGGTGTCTCCACTCCTTCGTGCTCCACTATTTTTATTTTGCAGTGGATTGTGCTGTATTTCTTCAAATTTTACCTTTCGGTGTATCCCCTGATTCTGTGCCTTCGATTTCTACCCCCTACTCATTGAACCATCCATTCCTGGTACGTTTTCACGACAGGCTAACATTGTTTTGTCCCACCACACCACATCAACCACCACCCCCGTTGGTTGTGTTTCCTATTCATCCTATGAGCACGGCCAGGAGATGACCGCGCTTAAGACCACCACACGATTACAATCAAATTTTGCGTGCGCCAAATCAATGCGTATGCTCAAGCCGCGTTAATCGAATATAAATTGCTGTGTTTAGGGGTGGTCTGCTAGCCCGTGAGGGAGAGTATCCTGCCGCTAATGCATGGTAACGATGCTTTCATGTCTGACTGCCGAGATATTCCCTGTCTTGTTTGTCCTAAAAAGCTCATACATTCTTCCTCTTTCTTGTTTTTGTAGCGAATTCAAACAGCATAAAAAGCAGCAGCATGTCCGCTCTGGCAAACAAAAACGATAGTGACAGCAACAAAATAAACGACGACCACCACCACGATGACGACGATGAAGAGTCCATTGTCTTTGAAAAGACTGTGAGGAGCTTTGCTCGATATAGAGAATTCACTGAGAACAAGCGGGCCCAACAATTAGATAATCGGGTCGTCTCTTTGGTCTCCAGTTCGAAAGAAATTGAGAGTCTACTCCCTATCCACCTTCGCCCATCTTCGGCCGAGTTTTTATCCCATCGGCATAGATTTTCAAATTGCGCCAAGTCGACGCAAACTTTTTTGAATCGTATTGCACAAAATGCCGCGGGGGGTCGCTTTAGCCCTTTTGACGATAGCAAGAATCGCCAGCTTGTGACATTTGATTCCATTTCACGTGTCGGCAGTGTATTGAAGTCAGTCGTTCGAGAGTTCAGCGCCGCGGGAGCTGCCGAGAGGGAGGCTGCATTCTCGCCTCTTGTTGATGCATGCTTGAGACACGTGCGACAAGGCGCCACAATACTGGTGCCAGGCGCTGGTCTCGGGCGCCTGCCATTGGAAATTCTCAAGTTGGGGAACGAAAATGATAAGCGGTGGTGCGTGCAGGGGAACGAGTTCAGCTACCACATGCTGTTTGCTGGTGATTTCATTCTCAACTATTGCCAAAATGGGGGCAAGACTCCTGAGGAATTCCTCCGCTTCGATGCTAATGATCAGCGCGGCGAAGAATTTGAGATTTACCCGTACCTTAATGTGACCACTAATTTGATGCGGAGGGAGGACCAATTCCGCTCCGTCAAGGTCCCGGACATAGATCCTGTCTCCATATTTAACGCTGCCGAGGGTGGTGGTGGTGGTATATCCTTTGCCGCGGGTGAGTTTGAGGAGGTCTATGGCAAGCAAACGAATAGCTGGGGTGGCATCGTTACCTGCTTCTTCCTCGACACCGCACCAATTGCCGTTACGTATATACGGACAATTTACAATATCCTCGAGCCAGGAGCGATTTGGTGTAATATTGGGCCTCTCCTTTTCCACTGGAGCGGCGGAGGAATTTCTTACCCCGGAAATTCCTCCTTCGAAAGCGACGACAAGCGATATGATATTTCTATCGATTTGTCTTTCGATGAGATTCGAGAAATTATCAAGAATGTAGGATTCCAGATTTTAGAAGAGAGAGAAGGGATTCGTTGCGATTACACACAAGATGGTGCGAGTCTCCAGCATAATGAATTCAAAGCGGTGTTTTTTGTAGCCAGAAAACCAGACTGACTTGAAAAGTAGACAAAGACGAGCAAGTAAAGTAAAGGCAAGCATGAAGGCAGGGGGGACATTGTTTTAGAAAAGTCTTCATCTAATCATTCATTCAGTCATTCATTCATTCATTCACTTACAGCTTAAAGCCGCTACCCTCGATTGCGCATAGGTTGCTTATCACTTTAGCGCACTTTTCAATGCAAAAAACGTCCTCATTATTCCGTTCACTCCGCAGTCGACTCTCCATATCTATCCACACCCGCCTCCCACCGCTACTGGCCTCCAGCTTCATTATCGACTTCACAACCTCAGAAACTGTTTCCGGCCCTAGTCCACCTGCGAAACCTACATTGTAATTCGATGGAATAGGCGAATATTCTGTTATCAATTTCCCCGTGCCCTTACTCTCATCCTGCAGCATGCTCATATTAGCAGGGGGTTTACCTCCTGTTTCGTCGAGAATTCCCTGCCACAGCGGCTGAGTTTCGTCGCTCTTTTGAATTATAAAATCAATCGCAGGAAAATTGGCCATTATCTTCAGAACGTTTGGTACCTTCTCTCGTAGGTTTTCAGTATTCACACCATTCACCTTGGTCGGGTTTATCTGAATTCTGCCAAAACCAAGATTACACAAATGATTCACAAACCTCGAGTCTCCTCCCAAAACCTCGTCTACCCTTCCCCCGCATAAGTGACCGGCCAGTTTCATTGCCCCGTTGCTCCTCTCCCACGCATCTCTCAGTTCCCCTTCTACCCAACCCATCTCTGCATACCGTGGCTCACCCTCCTTATCCTCACGAAAGAGAACACCCCACTCAATGAATGGGTATCGACTTGACATCAACGAGAGCAATAGTGGAGACACTGATGCGTCGATTCCGCAAAACCCAACGGTGTGAATAAATGACGTCATGCTCCCCAGGGACGAATTCTGCTGAGGAGACTTAAAATTTTGCTACCAGTGTGGTATTAGGTTTGAATACACTAGTTCGATATCTAGTCCCCTCTTCAATACACGCAAGCAAATGCCTTCGGCCAGCTGAGCAAATTTGCCCTTTTAACACAAAATTTGATAGATTATTGGACGAGATAACTTGGCAGCACAAGGAGGGGCGGGAGAGATACCCGAACGTACCAGACATAGTTGATTAGATTGTATTTTGGTTTTGGACCCAAATCACACACTGCCCATTTTTCCATCTGGGGAACCCCTCCTTCCCATTGAAAAAAAAAAAAAAACATGAATTTGCTCTCAATGTCACTAA
>ENA-OWPI01003677-OWPI01003677.1-marine-metagenome-genome-assembly--contig:-NODE-3677-length-12853-cov-3.636193_pt1 | contig 12853 bp, 17 predicted proteins | sample MGYA00238138_ERZ651775 | MGnify/ENA primary metagenome ERZ651775 (study PRJEB26906, sample SAMN06265043) | marine metagenome | isolation source: Helgoland LTER site | place: Germany:Helgoland, sampling...
GAATTATAACCTTCCTTTGAAACTATTGAAGCAACAACTTCACTGTCAGCAAAGTTCATTTGACATCCGTAACTTTCAATATAGAACTTCTTACTTTTTGTAACTACCTCATTATCAATACGTTGTAATGATTTTGGGTGTGGGGAAATGTGTAGAGATTCACCGTTATATTTATACGGATTCTTTTCTACTATGGTTGTTTTGTCTTCCTTCATTTTTAATTTTATAGAACTATGTGGGGAATAATTTTAATATTTAGTTCCCTACACATTTAACTTATATCCAATTTTGTTCCATATTTAAAAAACACAAAAATGGATTAACAAAGATAGTTAAATACAGAGAAAATCGGAAATTTTGTCATGTCTTTTAATGTTAAAAGGGATTGCTGGGTAAGTAGCAATCCCTTTTGAGTGAGTAGATGTAAAATTATAAACTGATATAGTGCTTGTCCTATGTTTAAGGTATAGAACCTATCACTATGTATAAGTATTATAATTATGATATATTCAATAGGAATTAATTACTCACCCCACATATTATACCATTCCAATTCTTCACTCTTAATTTTACAGGCTATCGGTATTTGTTTTTTGATGCATGATAAAATTTCGTTAGCAGTGTAGAAATGTTTGTTTTTAAATTTGTTTGGTTTAATTAAATCCCTTCTTTCGAAAGATTTTAGAGTTTGCGGAGTACATCCGAATATCTCTTCAGTTTCTAAGCGTGTGAATAGTGGTTTTGATGTTAGTAAATCGGTTTTGATTCCTAATAGTTCTAATGTTTGTTCCATTGTATTATTGTTTTAAAAAATTATGAGTTCATTTGTTTTATCATATGAAAGATTTGATTTCACATCTCTACCATCAATTTCTATTTTTGGTTTTGTGAAAACACCTTCTTCTGTAAGTTTTTTAACCCATGAAATATGTTTATCTATTTGTTCAGTTTTCCTTGAAGTAATAGATTTCATCAAATTATCAGAAATATAACCCTCATCAAAATCTTTCATAACCTCTCGTAATGCATCCTGATTAAAAAACCAACTTGTTAAAATAGCGTATATCATTATACCAACAACGAATCCTAAGAATCAATTTGTGCAAACCGAACCACCAAAGTTAGTTACTCCTAATTGTGTTGATTTAAGGAACAACCAAGTGATTGGTAAAGAGGTAATATACCACCCCCACCATTCGGGTCCAAGTTTTGGGTATTTAAATTGTAGATTGTGTTGTAACCACGTACCACCTTGAGCAAAGATGAACAAGAAAGATGCCATGATAATTAGTTTAGTGTTAATGTTATTAGGATTTATTTCCATTATATGTTTGTTCTTGTTAATTTTCCGTTTAATAATTTAAATGAATTCCATCCTTGTTGACTACTATACCAATCGGCTGAAGCTTCAATAAGTAATTCTTTATTTCCATCATTATCAATATCCCATGCTTTTATAAGACCTGAATGATTTATAATTCCTTCGTTTTGATTTTCATAAAATAAATCTGTTGTTTTATTAACCAAACCATTATCTGTATTTTCAAAGTAGTTTATTAAAAAACTCATATTATCATTACCAACAATTGTATATCCACTTGTAAATAAATCATAATCACCATCATTATCCCAATCAGTAATAGATACATCAAATAAACAATCATATTGTGTTGGAGATTCTGGTCCATCTCTATCTGCTGTTAATTCTTTTTTGTTTTCTTTATCAAAATATGGATAGGTAGGGATTCCATATAATATATAACCAAATGTTCTACTTGATTTGTAATCACCGAATGTATTTGCATCACTAACAATTAAATCTACATATCCATCTTGGTTTATATCAAAAATAGTAGATGAACAAATAAAATTGGTTTCAAATATATTTAATTCTTGTTTTTCAAAAATCAAATCACCTTTGTTTATCCATACCGATATTTCAACTGTACCTGCGATGATATCTACTAAACCATCTCCATTTACATCACCAAGAGTTCCACCATGATAAAACCAGTGATTACCACCATTTTGATATGGTTCTATTTCAATTGGTGAATATGTTTTTGTAGGTTCATCATATATGAAAGCAAATATTCCTCCACCAGGCCCATTACCAGAACCAGATTCCCAATAATAACTATCATCATCTGCTATAAAGAATACAAAATCAGTATCTCCATCATTATCAATATCACTTTGAGTCATTTTTCTTCCACCACTTGGTATTCTGTTTCCATTTGGTAGTATTTCAGATATTACATCTTTTCGTTTTTTCCATTGAGTTTTTGTTCCATTCTTTCCCTTGTTTTCGATTATCCATGTGTTAAAGTATTGAGGAGCAGGCTCTTCTATATGTACAAATACATCCCAATCACCATCGTTACCATAATCAAAGTAAGTTAAAGAACCCATTGCTTGTAGACCGGTAGAGCTTACATCACTATGTGAATACCAACCATCATTCCATTCGTGGTTTTGATGTGATGTTTCATATTGTGATATAGGAGAAAGCGTTGGTATAACCAAATCTCCATTATCTATTATGTTTTCATCCAATTCCTCTTTTACACACGAGGTTGATAATCCTATTATTAAAAATCCTATTAGGATACGATAAGTTCTCCAATGTTCCATGATGGTATATAATATTTAAAGTTATGTTTTATTAATATTTCTTTTATGATTTTATCTTGTAGATGTTTAGAGTTACCGGTAATAATCCTACATTGAAACCCAAATCCCTTTTGGGATTCCTTTAACACAAAATCTTCAGTTGCGAATAAAGCCTCATTGTGGGTAAACCCATGTAAATCTAATTCATTCATACAAGTACAAATATACGAAATTTATTTAACATAACCAAGTCTTTTAACATTTATTTTTGTTAATAACTTTTTTTTTAGTTTTTTTAAAATTCGTATAGTTATATATACTCCAGACGTCCAGACAACTTAAAAAGAAATAACTTAAATAAAATATAATAACCTATAACTTAATAGTATAAGCACTAAGACCGGTCGATTTTTTAAAATTTTTTTCGTGTCGTTCTTTTCAAAATTTTTCCCAAGTCGTTTTTTTATTAGTTTATTCAGTCGAAGATAGAATTTTTCCCCTTCTTTTTATTGATAGTTTTACAGAATGCTTTGTCTGCCCAGCTATGAAAGTAAACTGGAAGTGGTTTAAACCTCGATTTCTTCCTCTTGTCTTTATACCCAATCGTTGGGCTTCTTCCTTTTTTTTACTTATGGTACTTAGATTCTCCCTTAGTAGTGGGAGTAGGGAAGAGTTTTAATATCTTATTGAGAGTTTTATATACCCTATTCACTATTGGGGAATGAGTTGTTCTCTGATGTGGTATAGAAGTAGTATCTGATAAGTACCACCATTCTTCTAATCCTTCTTCTTTACTCTTATCTTTGTTATTATAGTTATACATAGTATTATAGTTTATATCTGTATTATATAGATTAGTATTGTTTGGTCTCCGTTCTTTATTATTATACCTACCGAAATTCTTTTACTATCAAATTAAGGGGGTCGTTTTTAAATAATGGTTACTTTGGGCCCAAAAGGTAACTCCATTCCTTTAAAGTCTTTTCCAAATTCTTTTAAATCCTTATAATAGTTATCACGATATTGATTAAGAACAAGCTTCATTTTCCAATCATATTCTCGTTTTACATATACTTTCTTTAGTATATCTATAGCGGATTGACAATAGTAAGGTACTTTTTCATTCGAGGATGAAACTCTTTTTTCAAAATATTCTTTAATCTTAAGGATTCCTTTACCTTGTTGTTTAGTAAGGTTGTATTTTTTCATGATGTTACTATCTTTATGAATAAGTAAAAGAAGCTTATACCCATTATAGTTAATACGACCATACATCCTACCATTGAAGTTGTTATCTTTTCTTTTTCTTTATTCATTATTACTTATACTACTATGTGAGCTTGTATTAAGATTAGCTCATTTACCGAGTTTATTTTTGTTTAATTCTTTTTTGTAATACTTTTTACATTTTTTTAACGACTCGAGTATAGTGCTACATAACTCATATTCTTCTTTCTCTTGATTATAGTACAATAAAAACTCTAACCAAACACTTCCCCATTTCTCATATATGAATTCTTCATCTAAACTATCTTCCCATAATAGATAATCTTTCATAAACACTTGAGTTATAATATCCATATCCTCTTCATTTGGAGTACCGAATAATTCTTCAAATTCAAGTGGGTCTATTGTTAATGGTTGCCATCGATGTTTTTCCAAATCATCTATAAACATATATCTTTGTACCTTTTTTAGATGATGTAATCTATCGTTTTTTTCATCTTCAGGTTCGTTGTCAGTAAAATCGTCCCAATTAAAATCCATATTGTATTTTATTTATTACTAATATACGAAAAAAATTTTAAAAATACAAGCTTTTTGTTGATTATATTTCTTGTTGTAATACACACTCTAAATGGTCTGTTCCACTTAGGTAATCATACTCTACTAGTGAAGTATCACCTAAACAATGTCTACAAACATATTGTCCTGCATAAGTTTGGTCAAACCACACATTTCTTATTTGATTTAATTTCGTTTGATGTTTAGAGGAGTAACAACCCTCTACTAGAGCATTATCTATTATATGTAAAATATCTGTTCTACTATGAATAAGTTCAGATGGAGAATTTTCTACAAATTTTCTTAGATGTAGTAAACCTTTAAGTTGTTCAGTATTACAAATTACCATATTTTTACCATTTACCTAGTGGACATTCTGAAGTAGGAGATAATGTCTTGGCTGATATATTACAACCACAACCATTTTTTCTTTCTTTTGTTATTACATGATAACCATATATTTGAGGAGAACAAGTATTACCTTGTCTTATACTACAAGGGTCACACTCTACTAATCTTTTTTTTGATATTGTTTTAGTTACAATATCTACTGCATTAAATTGGTCTTTTATTACATTACCCCAACCCTCAAGTATTTCTCTTATTTGGCTCATTTTATTTTTTCTATTATAAAAATACGTTTAATCATTATCAAGTTTATGGAATTTTAGCCAATCTAATAGCCATTCCTTTGGTTAGTTTTATTATTTTACCTCTCAGCTTTATATCTCTTTTTGCAATCCCGACCGGTTTAGAATTTTTGCCGTTAGAAATTTTAGGATATTTTGTGCAAAAATTACTAAATCTATCAGAGTTTGTAGCAAATTTAAAATTTTCCAATTTTAATATCAGAAACATACCGAGTTCTGCTTTTTTGTTAATAATTTTTGGACAAGTTCTGTTTTGCGTTTGGAAAAAGAATCTTAGATTTTTAGGATTTTTACCGATTATAGTAGGAATTTTAATTGCCGCCCTAACTCCTCTACCAAAACTTATTATCAATAAAAATGTTAGTTTTTTTGCCGTTTTTAAGAATGAAAAGTTAATTATTTCAAGCGACAGATCTTTTGAGGCAAAGAATTTGTCCAAGAAGTTTGGCAAAGATGAATATTTTTTAATAAAAGATGAGTTCGATCAAAATAATTTTTGTCAGAAGAGTTTTTGTCGATTAAGGATCGAAAAAAAAGATATTTTAATTGTAAAAAAAAGGGTAAAGAAGGATTTTGTTTGTAATTTTGAAGGTAATATGGTAATAAATTTAAATAAGAATTATCTCTTACCTAAATGCAAAAGAGGTTTGGAAATAATTGACTATAAGGATATTTTGGGGATAGGGATGACCCTTTAATATTTCGACTCCAGAAGAATTATCCAATATAAATGAAGCAATATGAATAAAATACCAAAAGCAATTATTTTTGACTGGGACAATACTCTGGTTAATACTTGGCCATTAATTGACTACGCAATGAACAAGATGCTTAAAAAAATGGGTCACAAAAAGTGGAATGAAGAGGAATTAAGATCCAGAACCCACCTTTCAATGCGGGATTATTTTCCAGAACTTTTTGGAGATAGGTGGCGAGAGGCAGGAAAAATCTATGTCGACACTTATCATGAAAAAAATTTAGAAAAGCTAGAGTTTATACCTAAGGCCTTGGATTTAGTGAATTTGCTAAATAAAAAGGGCATAAAATTATTTATTATTAGCAACAAAAGAGGTCCAACCCTACGAGAAGAGGTGGGGCATTTTGGAATAACCAATAAGTTTATTAAAATTATCGGCTCTCATGATGCAGACAAAGATAAGCCATCAAAAAAAGTGGTTGATTTGACATTGAACGGATCTGATCTTGATCCAACACAAGATTTAATTTGGTTTATTGGCGATTCTGAGGTTGATTTAGATTGCGCAATTAATAGCGGGTGTAAGCCGATTTTATTTGGAGGAGGAAAAAATATAAGTGACACCCTGAAAGAGAGGTCGCTACATTTTAAGAATCATCAAGAAATTTTAGAATATTTTAAAAATGACTAACTCATTTTCTTTTTCAGTAAAGGCAGTTTCTGGCAAAGCCAGAAGAGGAGAATTAAAAACTAAGCATGGCACGATTCAGACTCCTTGCTTTATGCCAGTTGGAACCGCCGCAACAGTAAAGGCTATGCACCTTGAAGATGTTAAAAAATCAGGAGCCGAAATTATCCTAGGCAACACTTATCACTTAATGCTTCGTCCTGGTGAAGATGTGATTGAAAAAATGGGTGGTCTTCATAAATTTATGAACTGGGGTGGTCCGATTTTAACTGATTCTGGCGGATTTCAGGTGATGTCACTTTCTAAAATTAGAAAAATATCTGAAAAAGGTGTAGAATTTTCATCCCACATTGATGGCAAAAAAATTCTTCTAACCCCGGAATATTCTATGGAAATTCAAAGAAAATTAGGATCTGATATTACTATGATTTTTGACGAATGTATTTCTTTTCCAAATTCTGAAGAAAATGTCGAAAAATCGATGCAACTCTCTCTTCGCTGGGCGAAAAGATCAAAAGATGCTTTTATCAAAAGAGATGGTTACGGCCTATTTGCTATCGTGCAGGGTGGAATTTTTGCCAATTTACGTGAAAAATCTGCAAAAAAATTAATTGAGATCGGCTTTGATGGTTATGCAATTGGCGGGTTGGCAGTAGGTGAGGGTCAAGAATTAATGCTCCAAACTCTTGAGGTATCAGTTCCTCACTTACCAAAAGATAAGCCAAGATACCTAATGGGGGTTGGCAAGCCAGATGACATAATAGAGGCTGTAAAAAGGGGGGTAGACATGTTTGATTGCGTTATTCCAACCAGATCCGGCAGAAATGGTCAAGCCTTTACTAGTGAAGGAGTGATTAATATCAAAAATAGTAAATATATTACGGATCCAGAGCCGCTTGATAAAAACTGCAATTGCAGATGTTGCAAAAATTTCTCTCGATCATACCTAAATCACCTAGTTAAATCGAATGAAATATTAGGCGCAATGTTGATGAGCGAACATAATATCAACTTCTATCAAGATTTAATGAAAAAAATTAGGAGAGATATTGAGAAAGGTTTATTTTAAGGGTCTGTAAAATTTTTAAGACTCTCCACTCTTTTCGTGTAAAGCTTTATTGCTCTCGTGCGACTAAATACCAGACTTTTTAGTTGACTATTTATGGCCCGATTTAGTAAACTCATCCACCTAATCAACTTTATTTTTAAGTCTATGTCTGGAAAGGTTTCCGCAAAAGAGAGTGTTAAAAAACAGCCATTTAAAGTCAAAATTGACAATTCAAAAAACGACAAACTAACTGACTTTGGCAAGGCTGTTTTACAAGACAGATACCTGATGCCTGACGAAACATATCAAGAATTATTCGCTAGAGTTGCTGGCTACTATGCTGATGATCAGGGACATGCAGATAGACTTTACAGGTATATTTCTAACTTGTGGTTTATGCCCTCAACACCGATCTTAAGTAATGGCGGCACCGATCGCGGACTTCCGATCTCTTGCTTCCTAAATGAGTGCGCAGATTCTTTGTCTGGAATTACCGATCTTTGGAATGAAAATGTATGGCTAGCCTCTAAGGGTGGCGGCATTGGTAGTTATTGGGGAAATGTTCGTTCAATTGGCGAAACTGTCAAAGGAAATGGCAAGACTTCTGGTATCATTCCTTTTATTAAAGTAATGGATTCTCAAACTTTAGCAATCTCTCAAGGCAGTCTTCGTCGTGGCAGTGCTGCTGTTTACTTGCCAATTTCTCACCCTGAAATTGAGGAGTTTATTGACATTCGTCGTCCTACTGGCGGCGACAGTAATCGTAAATCCTTAAATTTACATCATGGCATAGCAATTACCGATGAATTTATGAAGGCGGTAGAAGCTGATGAATATTTTTCTTTAAAAAGTCCTCACGACAACAAAGAGGTTGAAAAAGTTAAAGCTAGAGATCTTTGGGTTAAATTAATTACCACCCGAATAGAAACTGGCGAACCTTACCTATTATTTATTGACACGGTTAATAGGTCATTACCAAAGCATCAGAAAAAATTAGGATTAACAGTTAAAACTTCAAATCTGTGCTCTGAGATCACTTTACCAACCGGAATTGATCATTTAGGAAAGTTTAGAACAGCGGTTTGCTGCCTATCTTCTCTTAATTTAGAGCATTATGATGATTGGAAAAATGATGAAATTTTTATAGAGGATGTAATAAGGTTTATTGATAATGTTTTGCAAGATTTTATTGACAAAGCTCCAGAATCTATGTCAAGGGCTGTGTATGCCGCAACTAGAGAAAGGTCTATTGGCCTTGGAGTTATGGGCTTAAGTTCATTTTTACAAATGAAAAATGTGTCAATAGAGTCTGCTATGGCTAAAGTTTGGAATAAAAAAATCTTCCAACATATCAAGTCTCAAGCCGATACTGCGTCAAAAGTTTTAGCTGAAGAAAAGGGACCTTGTCCAGACGCAAAAGATGCCGGCATTAATGAAAGACTCTCAAATAAAATGGCGATCGCTCCAACCGCATCAATCTCTATCATTACTGGCAACACCTCCCCAGGAATTGAGCCATTCGCAGCTAACAGCTTTACCCAAAAAACACTAACTGGCTCATTTAACGTTAGGAATAAAAATTTGGTAAAATTATTACAAGAAAAGGGTAAGAATACCGAGGAAATTTGGTCCTCAATTACCACCAACGAAGGCTCTGTTCAACATTTAAACTTTCTTGATGATCATGAAAAAACAGTTTTTAAAACAGCTCAAGAAATTGATCAATTCTGGCTAGTTGATTTAGCTGCCGATCGTAGTGAATATATCTGCCAAGCACAAAGCTTAAACCTATTCTTTCCAGGAGACGTTTCTAAAAAATACCTCCATACAGCCCACTTTAGAGCTTGGCAAAGAGGCGTTAAGAGCTTGTACTACTGCAGATCAACATCAATCCAGAGGGCTGACAAAGTTTCCACAAAAGTCGAAAGGAACACCGGTAATGACGAGACTGAAGCAATCAATGATGCCGAAAAATATGATGAATGTCTTTCCTGCCAATAACTTGTTGGACAAAATTTTAGGTAATTTATGTCACCGTTAAATGCCAGTTTTTAACAAAAGATGGTGACCAAAAATTGTAGAAATTCGACGAAGCAATGCCGGTCCCCACTCTTAAAATATGCAATTTAAAACGGATTTTTTCTTTATCTTTTTATCCTTAAATTATCAGCCCATTATCACAAGGTAGGCAACTCTTAGTAACTTGTGAATAAAATATTTCAAAAAAACTACCTTAAAGATGGGTGTTGTTATTGTACAGAGCCAATGAAAATAAAACTTTGCGGATTTACAGATAAAAAATCTATTGAATTTGCCTTAAAATATAAGCCAGACCTTATGGGTTTTGTGTTTTACGCTTCGTCAAAAAGAAATATCAACCTTATAAAAGCAAAAGAATTTGCTCACATTAACTTTGGCGCAACCAAGAAGGTTGCAATAATAGTCAATGATAGCGACCCCAATATTTCCAAAATAATAGAAAATTTAAAACCTGATTTATTGCAACTGCATGGCGAAGAGAGTTTTGAAAGGTGTTTTCAAATAAAGAAAATGTTTAAACTGCCAATTATTAAGGCGATTGCGATTGCTGACAAGTTCAGTATTGACAGAATTCAAAAGGATGTAGAAAGATATCAAAAAATATCTGACTTTTTACTCTTTGACGCAAAAACAAGCGAAAAAGGGGGTGCCGGAATACAGTTTAACTGGGACTTGTTAAGTAAGTTGAAAATAGAAAGAGAATATTTTCTTTCTGGAGGAATTGATATCAACAACATAGGTGGGGCGGGAAGCTTGTCCAAAAACATCATTCTTGACCTATCTTCTGGAATTGAAGAGAGGAAGGGGATAAAATCTTTAAAAAAGATCAAAAATCTAATGGAATTTTTTAATGAAATCAGAAAAACCTAACTAACTAGGTCGCAGATCCAAAATGAGAGAAAAATTCTTAACTAATAGCAAACTTATGTTTAATTATGATATTTTAGAAATGCTCTTTTTTGCTGCCAGACCAAGATAGGATACTAAAATAATTGCCAAAAAATCTTTTGACCAAGTTTGGCAATATTACCAACATTATTAATACTGACAAATGCCTTTTAAAAGATGTTGCCGGAGTTACTGACTCAATTATTGCTGGAGAACGTGAAAATAAGATTAGCAAAAAATTATTATAGAGGGTCTGAGTCTGCGAACGCCACCCATATTGACAAAAATGTTGTAATTAAGGATGCGCTAAACCTGTCAACATCCTGCCAACCTTGCGCCACAAACACCAATCAAGAAACCTGTCGCCATTAAAACAAGACATTGTTATACCAATTCCCACCTTTAAAGGTGGGAATTGGTATTGCTACAAAAAAAATTAAAGATTCACTAGAAGATATTGCAATCAAAATGTTAGATCATATAATAGTGGCTGCAAATGGTAAATATTACAGTTTTCAAAATGGGTCTTTAATATGAACAAAAAAAAGATAAAAATAGCAATAATAATTTCTGGCTTTGGCTCAAACATGGAGTCGCTAATTAATTACAGCCTAAAAAAAGAATCTAATTTTGAAGTTGCCTTGGTAATATCAAACAATCCTGACGCTGAAGGTCTTAAAAAGGCTGAATCTAAAAATATCAAAAATACCGTCATTAATCATAGAGACTTTCTTTCTCGAGAAGAGTTTGAAAAAAAAACTGATGAAGAAGTTAGTTCTGCAGATTGTCAAATTATATGTCTCGCCGGCTTTATGAGAATTTTGACCAAGAATTTTACTGACAAATGGCTGGGGAAAATGATAAATATTCACCCATCCCTACTTCCTAAATATAAGGGTATCAATGCCATTAAGCAGGCTTTTAAAGCTGGGGATAGTGAATCGGGCTGCACGGTGCACTTTGTCAATGAGGATGTTGATGCTGGAGCAATAATAGCACAAAAAAGCGTTAAGATCGAGGATGGCGACACCTTAAGCAGTCTTAAAAGCAGAGTTCTTGAAGAAGAGTTAAAAATATTTCCCTTGGCAGTTGACAAAATTACAAAAAAAATGAGAAATGCGTAATTTCGCCTCAAAACTTCTAATAATAACCACACTTCTTATATATAATTTTGACTCTGAAGCCTCAAGACTAAAAGAAAGAGATTACTCAGCATCACTCAGATCTTCCAAAAGTAATGTACGATTTGGCCCTGGCATGAATTATGATATTAAGTATATCTTAAAACTAAAATCAATGCCTATTAAGGTTATTGCGGAATATGACAATTGGGTTGAAATTAAAGATTTTGAAAATGAAGAGGGCTGGGTCAACAAAAGCTTGATTACGAGGAGAAGAACCGCCATGGTAAAGACCGACGAAGAATTTATTGAGCTGCATAAGTCTAACTTTGTCAAATCAAAAATCGTAGCTAGGTTAGAAAATAATGTTATACTGGATGTAATTGAGTGTAACAAGGTTTTGTGCCGCATCAAAACTTCCGATGAAAAAGGTTGGGTAAAAAAGTCAGAAATTTGGGGTTGGAAAGGTGAAAATTAAAGGTTTTTACAAAAATAACTAAACACGTCTAGACCTACCCCAGAATATAAACTAACTATCTTTATCTTTTTTTTGCCTGGACGCGGCAATTAGAAACATAAGGGGGAAACCTAGGCCCGTTATTACTTATTTAGCATCATAAGTGGAAAATGGTAAACACCAATTATACAAAATGACTAGAAACATAGGAAAATCAGCATCAAACTACAAATGGCTAGAATTACTATTTGACGAAAGAAAGTCTGAATTTATTAGGCAAAAATACAGCCTATCCCCCGTTATTAGCAAAATATTAGCCACTAAAGACCTGGAAATTGAAGAAATTCCTCACTTTTTAAATCCCACCATTAAATACTGCCTTCCTAACCCGTTTGACTTATTAGATATGGACGTGGCGTGTGACAAAATAATATCTAGCATAAAAGAGGGCAAGAAAATTACCGTCTTTGGAGATTACGACGTTGATGGAGCGACCTCTTCGGCACTTTTAAAAAGATTCTTTTCTGCAATAGGGGTTAATATTACCATTTACATTCCAGACAGAATATTAGAGGGTTATGGTCCAAACAAAGAGGCTTTATTAAAATTAAAAAAATCTGGTACTGACTTAGTTATTACGGTTGATTGCGGCACCGTAGCTTTTGAACCCTTCAAAGAGGCTGAAAAATCTGGCTTAGAAGTTATTGTAATTGATCATCATATTGGCGCTACCGAAAAACCTAAAGCTTTAGCAATTATAAATCCCAACAGGCTTGATGAAAAATTTCCGCATAAAAATATTGCAGCGGTTGCCGTTTGCTTTCTGTTTGTTGTCGCTATTAATAAAAAACTAAGGGAAGAAAATT
>ENA-OWPI01003685-OWPI01003685.1-marine-metagenome-genome-assembly--contig:-NODE-3685-length-12831-cov-12.584915_pt1 | contig 12831 bp, 6 predicted proteins | sample MGYA00238138_ERZ651775 | MGnify/ENA primary metagenome ERZ651775 (study PRJEB26906, sample SAMN06265043) | marine metagenome | isolation source: Helgoland LTER site | place: Germany:Helgoland, sampling...
GACATGTCTTCTTGCCAAAATATCGTTCTTACCCTCTTCGCGAATGGTAATTATAATGCTGTTTTCGTCGTTTTTGTCGATGCCGTTTTGGGAGTATTCAGTGTCTTTGATTTCGAACGGGACAAGGTTTGATTTTGTCAGGTATTTTGTCCTCATTGGTAGCAGGGGACCACTGATCGTGATAATGACAGGACCTGTAGGCGCGAGCATGTGTTTCGACATCCTCACACGAACCAAAAGTAAAACATCCCCGCTTGCGACGTTGACTACCACTAGCAAAAAGAAAAGAAGGAAACACGGCATGATAAAATGATTGCACCAGAAGGACAAAAATAGTAGTTCAAAGAGCTAGTCATAGAGTTTGACAACCAAGATTCTTTTGAAAAGGGGGTTTCACGACATGTAGAAAGGCTGCCGACAACAAAAATATCAGAAAGTTTTTTTGAACAGAATTAGATTTTCAAAACCACAATGTTCTCTCTTTCAGTCATCATCGCAATCGTATTTCTCATGGCGCCTGAAATATCTTCCTTTGGTTCGTCTTTCGCCTCTCGCAGTCGACACATCAGCAGCCGACACGTGAAGTTCTCGTCAACCCCTCTCCTGATGGGTTTCTTCGATTCCGCGTTCAAAAACGAAGACTTAGGCGAGCGACAAAATGCTGGTCTGAAAAATGGCCCAACTCCTAACGAAAACGTGACGATAAATGGAAAGAAGGTGAAGGCAATTGTGGGACAGAAAGTGTCGGTGGTTGCTGCAGGTGCACGGGTTAAGATTAAATATGACTGCCAGAGAGGCGATTGTGGAACGTGTATGGTTAAAATCAACGGCAAGAAGCAAAAGGCATGTCAGCAAAGCATTGGACAGAGGCCGACAAAGTGAGTATTTGAGCATCAAGTCGTCGCCGCCTGCTGTAGGTGGTAAAAATGATGCGCACAAAAAGCGAAGTTTGCGTAACGAGCGTTTTTGCGCGAGCTATGTGGTTAGTCGAGTCAACGCAGGCGTAAAATCACAGTCAACGTCTGCCTCCGAACCGAACCGATAACTGACCGACTCCATGCTCATTTTCCCTCTCTTTTTCAATATCACTTAGGATCGAAACATTATGAGAGGAGTTTTCGTCGTGGTAAAGGGACGGGATCAGGATAACTTTTTTCTTTCCCCGCGCGTAAAAGTAGTAGCAAACAGAAAGGTGCATTTGGAGCATTTTCCTGCAAAAAAATACAAGCGATAAATTAATTTTTTGCTAGCACACATCGTCGTTCTCCCCGTTGATCGCCTCGCGAATCTTCTCAACCGTATCTTGAAGGTCCAAAAAGCCAAGGTCGCCCTTTTTCCTACTCCGGATACTCAGGCCATTCTTTTCAACCTCTTCCATTCCAACAACGGCCATTAGAGGTATTTTGGTCTTCTCCGCATTTCTAATCTGCTTTGGCAACCGCTCACGACCGGGGTCGATCTCCACGCGAATCCCCGCTAGCTGGCAAGCCTTCTTCACCTTCTCGCAGTAGTCATTCACGCCAGCTGTGACAGGCAAGAGCTTCAACTGAACTGGAGCGAGCCAGAGCGGGAAGTCACCTGCGCAGTTCTCCACGAGGATTCCAAAGAACCGCTCAATGCTGCCAAAAATAGCGCGATGAACCATGATGGGCTGCAAAAACTCGCCCGTGTCGCTTTTGTACTCCAAGCCGAATCTTTCTGGAAGATTAAAGTCGCACTGCACGGTGCTGCACTGCCAAGTCCGCCCAAGGGCGTCGCGAATCTTAATATCAATCTTGGGCCCATAAAATGCACCGCCACCCTCGTCGATACCAAAGTCCCACTTCTTTCTCCTTAATGCTCCCTCAAGTGCAGATGTAGCGTCGCTCCAAATGACGTCCGATCCAACACTCTTCTCAGGACGGGTACTTAGCATCACTTGGTAGTCGTCGAAGCCGAATTTAGAAAGGATTCTCTCGGTGAGGTCGAGGACCCCGACAATTTCGTCCTCAAGCTGAGATGGAAGGCAAAAAATGTGCGCGTCGTCCTGCGTGAAACCACGCACCCTCATGAGGCCGTGCAATGTTCCACTCTTCTCATATCGGTAGACGGTCCCAAGCTCGGCCCAACGAATTGGGAGATCACGATAGCTCTTCAAAGAATCCTTGTACATGAGACAGTGGAATGGGCAATTCATAGGCTTGATCTGGTATTCGTCACCCTCAACGTCCATTTGATCAAACATGCCGTCCTTGTAAAAGTCATAGTGACCGGAAGTCTTCCACAAATCAATGTTGGCCACATGGGGAGTGTACACAATCTCATAACCACCGTCCTCATGCTCCCGTCTCCAGAAATTTTCAATCTCAGTCCTCACTGCAGCGCCCTTTGGATGCCAAAACACCAGCCCACCACCAGCATCTCCTTGAATGCTGAAGAGATTGAGAGTTTTCCCGAGCAGGCGGTGATCCCTCTTCTTGGCCTCGATGATGAGGTTCTTGTATTGCTTCAACTGATCCACGCTGTGCCACGCTGTGGCATACACGCGCTGCAGCATCTCTCGCTTTTCATCTCCTCGCCAGTACGCTCCAGCAATAGATTGTAGTTCAATGGCCTTCTTAGGGAGCTTCCCCGTCGACTCTACGTGCGGCCCAGCGCAAAGGTCCCACCAGCTATTCTCAGACCCAGGCTCACCCGTATGGTAAATAGTAATCGGCTCTGTCTTTATCGAATCCAGAATCTCGAGCTTGAACGGCTCATTAAGCTCCTCAATGCGACGCCGGGCCTCTTCTCGAGTGACTTCCTCACGAACGATGGGGAGGTTCGCTGAGATAATCTTGTCCATCTGCTTCTTGATTTTCTTGAGACTTGCCTCATCAATCACATCTCCCCCCCCATCAGGGAAATAAAAATCATAGTAGAATCCATTGTCAATCCACGGGCCGATGGTCACTTGAGCGTGGGGGTACAGCTGCTGGACTGCCTGGGCCAAAACATGCGACGAGGAGTGACGCAGAGAAAGCAGCTCTGGCGAATCATCATTCGTCGGCAGGGGAGGGGGGGGAGGAGCTTCGGTGGTTTGTGAAGCAGCATCCGTGGTTGAAAACAAGCGGCCGCCGAGGAAACTCGGCGATGCTCGCGAAGGCTGAGCGTAGATCCGCCCTGACGTAGACAAAATTGTTCGGCGAAACAGATGTGACTTTGCTGTCGGGCGGAGGTTGAATGAGCTCACGCGTAGGAACGGTAGCATCGAGATGAACATTACGATGTGTAACAGTATGCGCATCGGCAGGAACGAAAATTCGTTGGAATGAGTCAAACTGAAGGGGTAAACGTAGATGGTTGGCAAAAGTTCAGGGGTTTCAAAGGGATTACAAAGGCCGTGATAGTAGCACAAACACAAAAACGATACAAGACGACAGAGAGAATGACGACTGTAATGGCAAAAAAGGTAATTGCAGACGACTACCTCAGGATTGTTGCAGAATGAGTCAATTTCTCATTTCATCCCGGAGAAGCTGACAGCTGACAAAAGTTTTTTTGAAGAAAACCATTGTGAAAGAATCTCAGAACTGGAAGCCGGCCACTCACTACAAGTGGTAGCGGGTATAATTTCCACCGATCTTTGTTAAAAAAGATCAATGTGCACTGGTAAATAATAAGTTCTCTACAACAACAACAACAACAACAGCCTGTAACAACAGTCTGGAACAGCTTCTTGTTAATCTTCCGGGAATACGGGCTACACGCAATTAGAAAAGCTTGGCAAGACGATGTCCACAATTCTAATATCTGCCCCATCCCCGACTCAGATGTCAACTTATGCTGGAGACGATTACAGTGTCAACACAGAGACGAGCAGTAGGTCACCGGGGAAATTTAAGTACTACAATAACCCACCTACTAAGAAAATAGAAGTGCTCCCAAACGGCAAAACAATACAGAGCACAATCGATGCGCTGGACAGAATTGAGCGAAAGCGGTGGAAACCCCGGGACAAATTTCTGGAGGATAAGAGCCGCCGTTTACGCAGCCTGTACAATGAAGATGTTGTTACTCATGAATATCTGAGAAAAAGGGTGGCGCGAACACCTCATCAGGGTAGCAAAATGTACTTTGAGGCGAACAAAAATATTGTGCCTAATGATAGGGGTTACTTCCCGGACGGCAGCAGGGTGAGCTTTTTAGAGGGGAGCTACGATGGCAGCGGAGGCGGCGGCAGCGGCAGCAGCAGTAAGCTCTACGAGCTTAGCAAGAACAGCGCTTCGACAATGCCGAGAAACCATAAGGACACAAAATCTACCAGGCCGTTTTATTCTCCTGGCAAAGGTCTTGGCCCCTTGGGTTCCTTAAGCAGTTTGGCTAGGTATGGGCCGAGAAATAGTCGAGAAGGGTTCTCAAAACACCAGGACTCGACGCTCGAATATAGTGACGAGTTACATGATAGCATTGATGTTGTTGACAGTGAAATGAGGGGAAGTACAGCTGTGCGCTGGCCAGATCTCGGAGAGAGTTACATGGCCGAGCATAGCAACATTCCCAAGGAGGCTTTTGCAGCGGCATCAGGAATTTTCGACCCCTATTGTGCACCTGTAAACGAATACGGTCGAATAAGCCCCTGTGATTGGAAGTTTGGAGGGGGAAATCATACTAATTTTGGAAGCAACAAGAAAGAGAGAGATATGACAACTGTAATACCTCGAGGCACTGCACGGGGTATCGAAAGGAAGGCTATCAGAGACTCCCGACTTCACGAGTTGGCTCTCAAAAAGAGGCGCAAACAAGCTAAGCAGCACGCCAAGTGGCTGCAGAGTAGTGTTTCATCCGACGGGGGAGGGAGGAAGCCGAAGAATGGTGGCGGGTTGAGCAGAGGGAAAAGCGTGGATTCATTTAAAACTCAATACCTCGAGAGTGTCGATTCGCTGCGATCACTGACGGCAGGATCGATTACATCGTCAACGAACGATTCGAGCATCATCCCAAGCTACGGAGAGCAGGCGACCAAGTCTCTGAATCTGCTGCCGAACCCCGTTAACCCCTTCCGAAGCAGCATGCAGCTTCCCAGTGATGCGAAGAAGACCATCACAAAGATGGCAGGAATCTTCAGTAGGATTGAGTCGACGAAAGACGTAGGAGGGGAACAAATTTTGCCGCCTGGAGCGGAGAGGCGGAGGAACAAAATGAGCGAAGCAATTGCAAAGGCTACTAAAAGTACATTGCTGGATACTACAAAGAAGGTGGAAGAGGTTGCTGCTCTTGCCGCAAGGCTGTTGAAATCGCCCAACTCTCTGCCCGGCCACGAAATAGTCATTCACATTTACAAAGGGCTGGTTGAAACAGCACAGGAAAACCCCAACCCCATCTTTGTGAGCCGAGTTCAGTTTGTCAAAACTATGTTCTCAGTGCTTGATGAGATTGAGCCAGATCAATTTCACAGACTTTATTCTACATTCGATCCATGCGGAAGAGATAAGGTCTCATACGCTGAATTCTGCTGCGTGCTAATGTGTGTCCACAGGCCGTCCATGAATCAGCTGACTAGTAGCCGATACTGGTACGCTCGAGATTACTTGGACACGCTCCCAGTAATCGCCAAAATGTGGATAATCTACGCCAACGGGAGAAAGGGAGTGATGCGAAAAGACATCAGATCGATGCTGCGTTGCTGCAGTCTGAGCGAGAAGCACAATATGACTATTGATTCTTTGTGCGATCAGCTTGACGAGAGCATAAAGCACAAAAGTAAACTGGGGGATGAATATATGCTGTACACGGAGGAAGCCTTGATCGGAAAGGACGGACTACTCATCCGAAACAGTTGTTTGCTCGATGAATTTCGCCTCCAGCTCCTGAATTTTCAAAAACTTGTGAATCATGAGCGCGAATTAATCGGCGAGAAAGAGTACGTAAAAAAGAAGGTATCGAGTGATTGATTGACAAATAACACACAGTAAAACGCAGTAACAGAGAAAAACAAAAAGAAAATAGTTTGGCGTGAATACAATCTCTGTTGAATTCAGACGACTGTATCAGCATCGCAAGGAGGTGCGTCCTTCGCGGTCGATATCTTTGCCAGTAGATCAATTTCCTCCTAATGGTAATTTAGCTTGGTGGCGAAATCGGTCGTTTTCCAACCGATTTGCCCACTAAATCGGAACGATGTTCCTAAGTCCATATACTCATACGGATACCTGACCATATTTGCCTCTTTTGAGGCAAATAACACCACTTTTTTGCCTCATGAGGCAAATTTGGGTACTTTCTCCTCAGGGTAAAAAAGACCCTTTTTTGACTCATGATGCCAAAAAGCACTTCATCTAAAAGTACTCTTTTTTGACTCATGAGGCAAATTCGGTCACTATTTCTAAAACAGGCAACTTTGGTTACTTTATCTAAAAGTCCAATTTGCCTAATGAGGCGGCATAATTTGGTCTTATCTTCATCTAAAAGAGAAGACCAAATTATGCCCCTGCTAAAACGAGGCATATCTGGCTTAAAGGGCCAAATTACCCTCGCACCTCGGAAGGTTTGTTTTCCCTTTTAAGACCAGACCGACTTTGGTCTTCATAATTTTTTTCCCCCGGGCAAGGGAAAACTATCTCTGCACACTCCCTCAATTTAAATTTCGAGTTTAAATGACCGGCTTTTAGGCCGCCTTCGGCCATTTGGGACACTGTTAGAAATAATCAATGTAAATGTTAATAAATGTAAATGTTTGTAGTAAGTTAGTTTTGATTTTAAATCTGAAAAAAGAGCAAGTCTACACTGCCATTCAGGGCAAGGTACCAATGTCAGTAAGCCTAGGCCTACTTCTTCGACTAAAAGGACATTGCGGGCGATAACGAGAGCGGTATTGTTGTGAATGATGCACACATGGCCATGTGAGATGTTTTTGGAGGGGGAGACCGCCGTTCCTTCTTTCAGACATCACAATTCGTTATTTTTACGCCCTTTAAATAACACCTCCGCGATATATTGTCATTCATCATGTCCACAATACCGCAATTTATTCTCAATCAATTTATCCTCAATTAGTGTCGATTTCGTTCGGTTTCGATTTCGATTTCGATTTCGATTTCGTGAATTTCCCACCACTTTTAGGCTTACTTTCTGTTATTGACTACCAGCTTACTTTCTGTTATTGACTACCAGCTTACTTTCTGTTATTGACTACCAGTTCATGGCTTCCTACATTATATCTGTCTTAGCCGGGTTTGTCGATGCTCTACACGATCTAAGTGCGGCTGGGTTGAAGGGGGAAGCATTGAAAAGAGCTAGAAAGAGCCTCCCCTTTGGTTATGTCAAGGATTTCCAGAATTCAGTGGGCTCTTCAGGCCTCCTCAAGCAGCTTACCGAGTCTCTCCGGGGAATGATTAGCGCTAGGATAGGCAAAGATACTCTTCAGCGGGGAAGTTGTAAAGACCTCAAGTGTAGGGAGACCAGGGCCAATATTAGCGACCTCAATACAGTCATTAAGAAGTATTCACCCCTACTCTTTTTGGTTGCCATTAGTGTAGCCGGTTGGTTCGATGAGCTTGCTGCTTCTGAGTCAGAGACTGCGTGGGGAATTCATGGGGAAGACGCTGTCGCATGGTTAAATAAGTCAATTTACAGGGATATGGCACCCTTGAGGAAGAGGACGGACATCGCTACGAAGCGGAAGAAGCGAATCATTAAGAGTTTTCGTCAGAAATTTTCGAGGAATTTGGATAAGCTGAACGACGAGGAGAGCGAGGCTGGCCTGTGGTTTAACACTATCGCTAAAGTATACCTAAGCCTCCTTGGGAAGCAGCATTGTCAAAACTACAGCGACGGCGGCGACGGTGGCAGCAACATAGGGGGGGGGGTGGGAGATGGCGAGGGGGAGGCTCGGGTTCACAGCGCAGCAGTGATGAGGGCATCTAATTCCAGCAACTTCGACATCAGCGTCATTGAAACCTTTGCCAGGATGGCAGTATCAAAGCCCCTTAAACCCCACGAAATCTTCCCCCAGAGTTTAAAAAATAGCAAAATGTGGAGCCTTGAAATATGGGTGGGAGTTACTCTTGACCGGGCGACCGAGATGAGAAATGAGTGTATGTTGATAAGAGATGAATTGGTGTCTAAGAGTTGCAAGCTATGGGTGTTGGGATTGCTGAATTGCCAGGAGCAGGGAGCCTCCTCAGCAACCCCTGCGTATGTTGCTAAGTTAAACCCTACCAAGATGCGTCGTTTGCGAGTAGAGCAACCTACGATGGACAGGTACGCCGGGTTTGCTGGAATATTATTAGCTTGGGGAGTTCACGTGCAGAAGAAGCAATTGCGCGATCTTCCGAAAGACATGCCTTCAGATCAAGCGGAGTTATTAAAGTGGTTTATCGAGATTCACCATTGGCTCTTGTGGCTCTCTACCAATCCCCTGGGGGCCAAGCAGCTCATCAATTTTCTCCAGGTTGCCTTCGCAACTTGGGAGGAGGGAAGTGAGGGTGCTGTAGAAGGGGCATTGGAGGGTGGTGTTTTCCGAGAAATAAGCATCAACAACGCGAGCAGTATGCTCTCTGGCTTGCAGTGGTTCTTTAAGCACACTTGGGCCGCGGAGTATTCAATGATGATGGAGAGGATGGGCAAGGGTTTGCTGACGGAGGAGGGGATGTCAGAGGAGGGGCGGAAGTTTTTAAGCGGAAATATGGCAGATAGTAACTTGAAAGAATTATTCGTTATCAATGCGAATCTTACAAGCTTGCACTCACACTCTGTGGGTAAGGAGCTCATTGAAATTTCCCCCGGAAATTATTCTGTAGGCACATGCATGATTTCCCTCAAGGACGTCGCCGGGATATCTGCTATCCTGGAGGAGTTTGTGATGGAATGTGCATGTGCTTGCTTCAAACCCCTTGCTCCTGCCATGAAGAAGCTCTTCGAGGGTGAGGCACAAGTCATCGTTGATGATAGTGACCGCAGAGAACGTGCTTCCTTTTCCCTGAAATTCGTCAATGAGAGGAAGAGGGTTGAATTAACTTCAGGGGAGGCCCTTGCGACGGTTTTGGAGACGAAGCTAAGTAGGCTCGGGTATGTCTCTGCGAAAAATTGGATTGAGATGTATTACAAACTCATGAGGTACCTTGATGCTTTGGGCCAGATGGCGGGTATGATTAGGGGGACGCAGTGGAGGAATATGACCATTGCAGATGCCGATGGGAAAAACGTGCAAAGGTCGCTCAGATACTTCAATTTCGCGAAGACGGAGGATGGCGTAGGGTGCAAGGCTGTTGCTTTGACAGAGAAGTACAAGATTGGGAATGGGGACACAGCCATCATGACGAACTCTGTCGCCCTCCCCCCGACTTTTGCAATCATCACTCTCCTCTTTACCTCCTTCCGACCCGCAATCATTAGGGGCTTGTCGCAGAAGGACATCGGAAATATGGTTACCTCCGCTGCTTTTGCAGAGTACATTTTCGTTGGAGATAACGGCAACCTGCAAATTAAATCAGCAACCACTCGCTTTCAAAAAGTTACGGAGGAAGCAGCTCAGAAGCTGACAAGTCGGAGGAAGAGCAATGGTGTGGTTGCACCGGATGCCAAGCCCCTTAAACTGCAAAGCCTCAGGCACGTATACGAACAAATGAACAATGAAGTCCATGAGGAGAGGGAGAGGGCGCGAGGCCACAGGGCTACAGAGACGAGGGAAGCTGGAGGCAGAGCAATGGCTGGTCACTCAACTAGTGTAGCTAAGATGTACACAGCCAACGAGGCCTTCGCTAATACCACCTTTGGGGACAGTAGCCTTCAGATGCCCCTTGTCATCGCAGCCTGCGCCGCGTCTTGGGAGAAGATAGGAATTTCTAATTGGTTCAAGTGTAGGGATGAGTCCAAGGGGCCTTTGGTGGTGAAGCAAGAGGGGACTTACTCGGACACTATCGGCGGCCTCGTAGGATTCGTCGAGGGAGGAGGGAGTCAGTCGGAGTCCGAGGACAATAAGCAGAGGGCAAGGAGTTGTGTCGAGGGGTTTTTAAAGACAGCCTTTTGGCTGTCCAAGTTTGCGTGCCAAGGGAAGGAGGGGGTGGGAGAGGAGGAGGTCATGTGGTACAGCGATTACCAGATGGAAGCTATCGTCGAGGTCCTGCTTCAGCAGGTCAATGGAGGGAAGGGAGGCAAGAACATGTTCCTGGAGCTTTTCTGCGGGATGGGAAAAACCGCTGTACCTCTGACGGTCGCAATCCTGGGGAGGTACCTGCTCGAGGTTGGAGCGGACAGGAAGATGAGGCACCCCACTGTCATTCTCTTCCCGAACATTAACCTTATGGAAGACAAGTATTCGGAGTTCAGGGGCAGGGACTTAAACGTCTTCAAGGTCTCGGGGGGGCAGGATAAGGGAGCTAAAGCGATGATGGTGGAGGCCAATAGGGTCCTTCTTACGGAAGGCAGTGCAGTAATCCTAGTCGTTGTGGACTCCTTTACAAACGGCGCCGTTCTAAATATTATCGATAACTGGGTCAATCAGGGCTGGTTGACGTCCATCTTCATCGATGAGGCTCAAGAACTCGCTTGCCAGTTCGAGCTCAGGCAAAATGCATTCAAACGGTTGAGTGAATGGGCTACTGGTGACTATGGGACGAAGGTATTTTGGAACCTTATGAGTGGGAGTTTAGTACCGGGGATCAAGAACTTCGTCGCTAGCATTTTGGGGTTCAACGCGCAAGACCAGACCAACAAGTGGAAGAGGATAGGAATGGAGGGAGAAGAAGGGGAGGGTGCATATATTCCCAACCCCAACATCAGGTACGAACGGTTGGGTGGGCTCACGAGGACCAAGGTGGATTGCTTCGAGGAGGTGACAACCAGGGCGAAGGAGAGTGCTTTAGCGGGGAAGCAGCATATGATTCTGGTGTTAGGGAAGAACGACGGGAACATGGTGAAGGACAAACTCGTGCAGGCAGGGCTTAAGGAGGGCCAAGTCCTTTTCCTACACTCCGGGTTGCAGAGGACCAAGGAGGTGAGGAAGCGGCTCGAGGACTTCAAGAATGGTGTGGGGGAACTTCGCGTCCTTATCAGCACCCAGCCTGTAACCGGTCTTGACGCTAAGATTCTGAGTGAGCTCGACGTGATGGGATCCTGGAATATTGTCTTCCTTTATCAAGGGATGACTAGGGTGGGAAGGGCGCTGGGCCAGTGGGGTACTGCCAGGTGCTGGCTGTGGAATACCATGAAGAAGGAATTCAAAGATTGGGAGAGGAACAGCAACAGCAACAGCAGCAACAGCAACGACCTCCCAAACCCTTGCGCAGGCCTCCCTGATATTCTCAAAAAAGAGTCCTGTCTCAAAATTGACAGCTACCTCAACGTCTGGGGGGGGCAGAAGTGCATCCGGGCCCATCTAAGTGGGGGGAGGTCACTGGGAGGAAGGACAACATGCGCGAACCCAAATTTGAGGAAGGACATGAATGGGTTGGTGGGTTTCGCACTGTGCAATGTCTGCGACCCAGACCACCATTGGAAGGAAGGGGTTTACGTTGGGGCGGATTGGGAGGAACAAGAGGAAGAGGAGAAGGAGGAGGAGAAGGAGGAGGAAAGTAAGCAGAGGGGGGAGAAACATGACCTGTCTCCCCAGAGAGAGCCGCAGCAGCTGAACAAGAGGGCGAGAGTTATGTCGCCGCAGAAACATAACTTGTCTCCCCAGATTGAGCAGCAGCAGCAGCAGCAGCAGCAGCGACAGCAGCAGCGACAGCAGCAGCAGCAGCAGCAGCAGCGACAGCAGCAGCAGCAGCAGCGACAGAAGCAGCAGCGACAGCAGCAGCAGCAGCAGCGACAGCAGCAGCAGCAGCAGCAGCAGCAACAGCAGCAGCAGCAGCAGCAGCAGCAGCAGCAGCAGCGGCCGAAAAACCCGTACGAAAAAGAGGGCATCACGTCCACTTTAGCACCACATGTGGTAAGCCCGGGTACGTCGTCCCAGCCTTGCTCGTCGCAGAAACATTGGGCGAACACACCCACACACATGAACACACCCATAAACCCGTACAAAAAAAAAAACATCACGTCCACTTTAGCACCACCTGTGGTAAGCCCGGGTACGTCGTCCCAGCCTCGCAACAGTGCAGCAAGTGTAGCAAGGACTGCGCTGACGGTGGGTGGGGGGCACATGACGAAGCGATACTTTAGTGACACAACCACCAAGAAGCACTCTTGGGTATGTGGCGACATAAATATGCAGAATGCGGGGGGCTGCGGCAAAGTGAACAACAACAGTAGCTTCCTTTGCGTGGGTTGCAACAAGGGGAAGTCGGGCTACAGGAAGGATAGATTTTCAATCTATCAACACACGAGCTGGACATGTTTTTGTAATGGCAGAAACCACTACCTTAATTATGCCTCAAAAAAAAAAAATCCAGCGCCCTATTGCAATAACGAAAAATGCCGTGAGGCGGTGGGACAGTTCGATGATGAGTTCGGGTTCAACAGGGGCAAAGTGGGTAGTGACGATGTGTACTTGGGAAAGTTCGATGGAGAGAGGAAGTACAAGAGTGGTGGCTATCAGAGGAATAAACAGACACAAAAGTTCACGGGGTATTAGACAATGAGGATAAAGGCTGAAAACTTTAATAACTTTCCCATTTATATTAATAGCAAAGAACGTTGTCGGTTGTCGGTTGTCGGATATTGAAATTTGTGTGAAACGTAAGGAGCGACTTGGGTGATAAGTAAATTGTAGGAAGATCTTCGAGTATATTTGAAACAAAACTCGCAACAACACTCGTCGTTGTCGTCGTTGTCGTCGTTGTCGTCGTTGTCGTCGTTGTCGTCGTTGTCGTCGTTGTCGTCGTTGTCGTCGTTGTCGTCGTTGTCGTCGTTGTCGTCGTTGTCGTCGTTGTCGTC
>ENA-OWPI01003687-OWPI01003687.1-marine-metagenome-genome-assembly--contig:-NODE-3687-length-12813-cov-1.688678_pt1 | contig 12813 bp, 7 predicted proteins | sample MGYA00238138_ERZ651775 | MGnify/ENA primary metagenome ERZ651775 (study PRJEB26906, sample SAMN06265043) | marine metagenome | isolation source: Helgoland LTER site | place: Germany:Helgoland, sampling...
TGGACGCATCCTTTGTAGATGAGCGCCGGCACCGCTATGCCGAAGATGGCGAACTTGCCCAGGTTCTTGGGCGAGAACCGGAAGGTTCGCTCCACCACCTCGCGCGCGTACCCGTTCGCCTCGACGAACTGGTTGGGCTTGACGTCCGTTGGGATGCGCGGTCCTGCCATCGCTCCCGTTCGTGCGCAAACACACTGGTGACTGAACGATCCGATTTGCTCTTTGTGCATCACCAATCTCGAGATTGGTCCTTGACTAAATTCGCATACGGTAGAATTAGTACATTAGGGTCAATTATACACATTCCTATGACATGCCGTATCCATATTCGAGTTTATTTATGATTAAACCTCCCTCGCGGTTGTTGCTTCCAAGAGTGAGTCACCTCCGAGCTTTCACAGTCGAGGGCGCGGGCGGAGGGCGACGGCGAAGAGGCTCGATGGGCATCAAGCTCCGCGTGCGCGTCGTCGGTGGATCCGGCGATACGATACGCGTCGAGGTTCCCGAGGTGTGCACCCTCGCGCAGCTCCGAAGCGCGCTCGCGACGAAGGTCTTCGAGGGAAACGTCGAGCCCGCGAATGTCGCGGTGACGCTCAACAGGACCGACGACGTCTCGACGCAAGGGAGCGGGGAGGGCTCGACGCTCCGCTCGTGCGGCATCGCGCGAGGCGACCTCGTGTACGTCTTCGTCAGAGATGCCGCCGCGGCTACGACGAACCACCCGGCCGATACGCCGTCGCACGCGCCCACGAGCGGCGCCCCGCGAGACGAGCACGAGCGCAGGCGCAGGTGCCTCGACGCCGCGGAGCAGCGCGGTAACATCGCCGCCGCCGTCAACACCCCAATGGCGGCGTCGGCATCCGCCCCACCCGACGCACCGACGCCCATGGACGACGCACCGTCCGCGCCGGTCGTCGACGCGTACATCCCCGACGCCCTCAGATCAATGCTCGAACTTCGCAAACCGACGCACGCCATCGCGTTCGTCGCGTGCGCCGTGCACGCGTCGCTCCTCGACTCCGGCATGGACATCACGCACGTGTCCCCCGACGGTGTCAAGCGCGCATCCTTCAAACCCCGCGGCACGCACGCTGACGTTCGAGTCGACGTCCGGGCGCAGGACGTGGGCGGCGACTTGCTCATCTTCGCGGCGAGCGTCGACGGCGGCGACCCGTTCGTCTTTCGATGCGCCGCGTCCTCCCACGTCGTACCTCTTCCCCTTCATGTTCACGACAGCGACGCGATGCCATCGTTCGGGTACGTCGGCTTGAGGACGTTGTGGCACGGGGTGAAGGACGCGCTCGCGCTGCCCGCGTCCATCGCCGCGAGAGCGGCGGCGGGTCTACCGTCGCCGCCGCCGTTGCTCGCCATCCCCGACGAGCTCAAGCTCGCGGTGGCGTCGCGTTTAGCATCGTGGCGGGACCTGTGCTCGCTCGGCTCGACGTGCAAAGAGCACGCGTACGTGACAAACAGCGACGCTCTGTGGCGACCGATGCACGACGCGGAGTTTGGACCGGACGCTTCCACTTCCTCCGGAGACGCTTCCACGACACAGCTGGACACCAACGCCGGCGGTACATACAAGCGAAAGTTCGCGAAGAAACACAAAGAGCGGGCGGAGCGCGAACGTGAACGCGAGAGGCGAGTCGCGGAGATGATGCGACGGCGCGAGGAGATGAACGGACCGCCCGGGCCGCACGTACCACACCCTGGTATGGGGTTCAATCCACGCGGGGGGTTCTTTCACGGCCCGCCGGGGTACACGCCGGGTATAACGGGCGGTGACTACGACCTGTATCCCACCGGTGGTGGATTAGGTGGGGCGATGCCGGGGTTCCCGGGTGGGCCCGGCGGCTTTGGGGGATTGGGCGGACCGGGGGGCGCTTTCGGAATGCCGACACCCATCGGTGGTTGGCCGAACGGGCCCGGTGTGCCCGGTGTGCCCGGTATGGGACGGGGTTTGGGCGGCCGCGGGGGTGGCAGGTTCGGAGGCGGAAGGGGTGGAAGGTTCGGCGGCGGAAGGGGACCCGGGATGCCGCCGGCTTGGGACGACGTGATTTGACTTTTTAGATCTTCTAAATACGTCTTCACTTGTTCCAATACAGGCTAGTAGTTAGTCATCTCTGTTGTACATCATCTCTTGATCATCTTTTGGTATATCGGGTGCATTACCAGTTGCCTTTGCCCTCGCGCTCGAGGCGCTCCCGTTCCGCGCGTCTCTCCGCCGCGATGCGATCCGCCTCGGCGTACCTCGCCGTCCTTTGAGCCTTTTCGATCGCAATCCTGATCCGTCGGTTTTGTATCATCTCAGAGCGCAAAGCCTTCTCGAGCGGCGCGAGCGCGCTCCTCAGCGAACCCAGCTGCGCGTCGCTCGCGCTGAGCATCTCGCCGAGGATATCAGCGTCCAGCGGAAGGCTCTCCGTCTGAGTCGATTCGATTCGCGGCGGCGGCGACTTGAACGATTGATTAGCGTTCGCATTGGCATTCGCATCCGGGCGCCCGTCAAATGTGTCAGCCCCCGGCTGGATCGCTCCGCTCATCGCCCCCGCGAACGCGTCGAGCGCGCCGAGTGGATCGTCCGCCGTCTGCGTGTACGTCTCCCCGCGCGCCTCCGCCTCCCGCTCCGCGTGTACCTGCCGCATGATCGCCGCGACTTCCTCGTCGATTTTCTCCCGCATCGGAGCCTGCTCCTCCTTGAGCCGCGCCTGCGCCTCGATGAACGCCTGTTTGAAGTTGTCGGTGAAGAGCGGGTTATCGAGGGCGTCCGCGTAGGTCGACGCGATCTCCTTCTCCACCAACTCCTTCTGCACCTGCGCCACCTCCTGCGCCACCTCCTCTTCTTCCTCGAGCGGCAGCGCGCTCTCCAGCGCGTCGACTTGTCTCTCGTTTTGAACCTGCTTCATGATCTCGTCCACCTCTGCTCTGATCTGCGCCTTCATCGGGCCCTGCTCGTCGGCGATGCGCTCCTGCGCATCCAGGAATGCCTTCTTGAAGTTGTCGTTGAAAATCGGGTTATCCAGCGCGCCCATGCCCGTGCCCGTGTCGTCGGACCGTGAGGATTCGCCGTAGGAGTCGCGGTCGGTGTCCCAGTCGGTGTCCCAACCGTCGTCGTCGTCCCCTAAGGCGTGGACGCGGAGTGGCACCGGCGACGTGCGCGACGAGCGACGCTTCGGTCGCCGCGAAGGGATCGCGTGTGCACGGCGTGAGGAGAGAGACGCGTGGAGCGTCGCGCACGTCCCGACGGGGCCCACACGCGTCGCGAGCATCATCGTAGTCTAACACTTAAAATATCTCTGACGACGCGTTTGGCGCCGCGCGGGTCCCGCTGGTGTCGCCGCCGTCTCGCCCGTGAATGGTCGCCGAGGGCGTCAGTTCACTCGAGCACTCCGAACGAGCCGCGATCAGGGCGCGGCGCCGACGGTCGTGAGCGAGACGCGTGGGTGTGTGAGACTACCGCGGTGGGTGTGCCCGCGTGGCAGCCGAGTTGGCGCCAACGGACCGCGAAAATTTTGGCGCTCGCGTCCCGTGTCGCAAACTGATGTCAGCGCTGTTAACTCACAACCCGCGGCGCGGCACACGCGCCCACGAGATGGGATGCGTCGTCTCGAGCGAGCGGGGTCCCGCCGATTTCGGCGCGGATAGCCGCACCATGCTCGCGAGACCCAAGGTACGTCCCCGGTCGCGCCCGCTGATGCGCGCTCGGCACCCGTCGCGTCATCTTGTGCACTTTTTTTTGGCCACGCGCTTTCTGAGCGCCGGGGGCGCCCAGCGGCGCCGCCGCTCGATACCGACGCGCGTATCGCCCCTCACGACCCCGCTCCGAAGATCGTGCGTGTATATTCAGCCGATCCTGACCGTCACGTCCCGTCCTAATCGAACTCAGCCGCGCGTCCTCGGCGTCGTTCCCGCGCGTTACTCGAGCAGAAGATTCGCCGGCAAGCCCCTGGCGCTGCTGCGGGGAAAGCCGCTGGTGATGCACGTCTACCACAACGCGTGCAAGGCGAAGTGCCTGGACGCGTGCGTCGTGGCGACGGACGACGAGCGCATCGCCAAGGCGGTCAGGGACCACGGCGGCGAGGTCATCATGACGGACGGCGCGTGCGAGACGAGCCTCGAGCGCTGCCTCGAGGTTGTCAACAGGCTTCGGCGAAGGGCTTCCAAGTGGAATGCGAGGAAAAAGAGAGGCGACTCGTCATCAGCTGAAAAACAAACAACAAAGGCGTCTGGCGACTTTGACGTCGTCGTTTGCATCGACGCGGACGAACCGTTCGTCCAGCCGCACCACATAGAGACCGCGGCGGACCTGGTCATCAACTCCGACGCCGTCGTCGGGACCCTGGTGCGACCGGGCGCGAACGAAGAGGTACGTACAAACACCCGCGCCGCCGTCGCCAAAACCAAAAACTTTTCGCCAAAAATGCCAAAAAAACTTTTCACCTGACGCCACGCTTTTTAAAACGACGCAGGACGTGACGAGCGCGGACACCGTGAAGGTGGTGACGGACGAGCACGACTACGCGCTCCTCTTCTCGCGCGAGCCCGTCCCGAAGCGGTGCCCGATGAACTCGTACGACGCGACGGTGGGGTACAAGATTCGGGTGGGAATCCAGGCGTGCCGGTGCGATTTTTTGGAAAAATACGCGACGCTCAAAGGAAAGTCACGAGAGTACGACAAGGAGAACGCGTCGCCGCCGCGGTGGAAGAACGGCAAGGTCATCGTGGATCCGGACGAGCCGGAGCAGAACAGGGTTGTGTTCGCGGGGCACGGGGTCAAGGTTGATGTCGTGGAGGACTCGTTCGTGCCGGGGGTGAAGACGCCGGAGGATTTAAGGCGGCTCAACGCGGGGCTGGGCACGGGGCTCGTCAACGACTTGGCGCTTACATTTTTAGTTGCGTAGGATCGACGTTACAATCCAACGCAGACACGATACGATTCTCTCTCTCAATCTCCCTCTCTTAGACGCAGATGGCGATGAACTGCTCGGCGCACGGCTTGGAGGACGCGGGGTTCTGGCCGGTGACGATCTTACCGTCGGTCACCGCGTGGGGGTGCCAGTCGTCGGCTTTGCTGAACTCGCATCCCTGCGCTCGGAAAGCTGCTTCGATCATCTCGGGCACCTTCTCTGCGAGACCGACGGCGATCTCTTCGGAGTCCGCGAAGCAGGTCATCTTCTTACCGGCCATGAGCGGGGTGCCGTCGGGCTTCTTGCACTTGACGAGCGCGGCGGGTCCGTGGCAATCCGCGCCGATGGGCTTGCCGGCTGCGTACATCTTCTCAATGACGGAGTGCAACATGGGATTCGCGTAAAAATCATCCATGGTGCCGTGGCCGCCGGTGAGGTAGATGCCGTCGAGGGAATCGGCGTGGGACTCCTCGAGCTTGACGCTGGACTTGATCAACGCCATGGCCTCGGCGTCGTCGCTGAATTTCTTGCAGTCCTCGGTGTAGAAGTCGCCCTGCATGGAGCCCTGGTCGATCGGGATCTCGCCACCCTTTGGTGACACCACCACGATCGTCATGCCGGCAGCCTTCATGAGGTAGTACGGGGTGGCGATCTCCTCGAACCACGCGCCCGTCTCGTGGTCGCCCATGGTGCAGGCGGATGTGCAGATGATACCGATCGTCTTGGCCATCTTGATACTCGTCGGATGTACGTGCGGGTGTCGAGATCTGCGGGTCTCGGGATTAACAATGGCACCCCACACGTGTTTTGTGACGACGGAAGGGCGATATTTTTGACATGACCGGTGTCGAAGTTTTATTTTATTTATGTATGCGTTGGTGGTGTGAGGCTGGTCGTGAGGTTAATGGTAATAATGGCTGGAATGCAGGGTCTTTCACCTGCGCAAGATAAATGATAAAGAATCAACTCTGGAGGGTCGTAGAGGTATTTGGTCAGCTATGTACGTGTTTTTCAGTCTGCGGGAGATAATCGCTTATGGGTCGACGGTAAAAACCAACAACCGAGACCTGATGAGCGGAAAGAATGGAACCCTTCACCAGCGCCAGTGCGAAGGGGCGCCGCACACGCGCACAGGGATGGCTCGAGACGACGCCGATGCCCCCGGCGCCACCTCCTTCTCGGTGACACTCGGAGACGCGCGAGTCGTGGCGACCGACGTCCCGGCCGCGCTCAGAACCCGCCACTTCGAACGCGCCCGGGGAAACGGGCACGCCACCAGGACCCCATCGCAGGTGGCCGCGACGTCGACGCCCGACGGCGTCGGCCTCCTGGCGTACGTCGTCGGCGGCGACGTGGAGGTGACACGCATCCGCGGCACCGATGGAGCGCCGTCCGACGCCGCACGTCTGAGGCTCTCCAGCGCGTTCAACGACGCGGACGACGACGACGACGCGGAAGATCAGTCGCCAGATTTCTCCGGCGCCCATCTCGGGTGGTGCGCGCACGGCGTCGATGAGCCGAACGTCGCCGTGTTGGTCGCGACGTGCGCCGCCGGCAACGTGCACGTCGTGGACATCATCGCGCTCGGCTCGAACGACGACGACGGCATCGCCATCGCGGGGCTGACCCACGTGCAGATGCCCCACAGCGCCGTGGCGCTGTGCCCGTCGCCGTACCCGCTGCTCGCGACGTCGACGCCCACGGAGATCGTCGTGCTCGACCTTCGACTGCGAAGGAAAGGCCACGATCGGATGCGCCTCGAGCCATTCGCGACGGTGCGACACGAACAAAGGGACGTGTGCGGGGCGCACAGGCAACTCGCGTGGCTCACGATGACGCCGACGTCCGACGAATACGCCGGTCCGATGTACGCGGTGGCCACGTGTGCGTCGGATGCATCTGCTTCGTCGACAACCGACGACGACTCCGGTACCTTCGCGCGCGTGGACGTGTACGCGTGGCACGAGGAGACCGTGCGTCGGACGCTACCCCCGGACCTACCCCGGACCCTGGACGCGCAACGGACGATACGAGTGCCACTCGGGAGGCCCGGGAAGAACAAGGCGGTGGGGGAGATTCGAGCGTTGGCGTCGAGCGGCCGCGACGTTTTATACGTCACGGCTGATGCAGCCATGCCGTCGCTATCGTCCGGCTCCGTCGTCAACGCCGCGTTCGCCGATGCCGCGTCCAGGCATGGTCCTGCGGATATATCCGTGTCTGTCGGTGGACGCGGTGGCCACGAGGATGACGGCATGGTGCACATACGCGCGCCGAGTGGGAACGAACGAGAGAACGCGTTTCCAAAGTCGCTGGTGTTTGCAGAGTTGCACAATCGATCTCCGGGGCCGTCGGGGCTCGACGCGGCTTATGGGTCGTCGTCTTCGATGGCCGAGCCGGCGACCGCGACGGTGTGCGCGATCGAGTTCGGCGCGCGATACACCAACGGGTTCGTCGCGCGGTGTGTGGATCTACCTCGCGGATTCGGCCGACCGGACGTGCTGGTACCGCCGCGGGTTGGAAATAAAAATGGGAAAAGCGCGGTGCTGGTGGGAAGCACGGCGGGCGCGCCGAGGTTCGCGGCGATCGACGCGGAGACGTTCGACCGCGCCGACGAATGCGAGCTCGCATTCGGTGGTGACGTGGACGGCGGACACGTCGTGAGGCTCCGCGGGGCGTGTTACGGTTGGGACGGGTGCGGGTTCGGCGGCGCGGCGCTTCATATCGCGGCGGACAAGTCAGTCGGTTCGTTCGTTTCGTCGACGTTCACGTCGACCACGGCGGCTGTCGCGGTGTCCACGTTCAGGGTGGAATCCACGCACTTCCCCACGGCGCCGACGACTCTCGCACCGACACCAGCGGACGCTGCACCAAGAAGCGCCAAGAAGGCCAGCCACGCGCCGAACGGTACCGAGGCGCCGAAGCCGTTGAGTCCGGACGCGATTCGAGCGCTCGTCGCGGCGGGAGCGACACCCGGAAACCTTCTAGAAGCACTGGCATCCGTGGACGTGAACGACGCCGACGCGACGGACGCCGGTGAGTCCCCCGCGCGTGCGCCGCCGCGGCCGTACCCCGCGTTCGAACCGCGCGCAAAGACGGAGCGGAAGGCGGAGCCCGAGGCGGAGGCGGAGGTCGCGACGGCCGGCGCCGCGAAGCGAGCCACCGCGGCGGCGAGGTCCAAATTGAACGACGGACACGACGTGGGCATGGACGGCATCAAGGCGTCGCTCTCCGCGCTGATGACGGGCATGAACGCGCTGAGTCGCGGCGTGGACATGCGCATGGACAGGATCGAGGCGACGCTGCAGGCGCAGGAGCGTCGCCTGCGTAAGATTGAAGCCGCGGTGACCAAAAACTAGATTCATAAAAAATGTGTAGACTAGTGACGTCCGCGTCATCAGAGGTAATCGCCCTCGCTACGCCGGTTGAGCCGCTCGTCCGCCATGTCGATCTTCCCCGCAGCCTTGACCACCCTCTCCAGCTCCCTGGTCGTCAGGCTCAGACCCAACGTCGTTCGCACGTGGTTCAAAACAGCCTTGTTCCCCGGAGGGTTGTCCGGGTTTGGAGAATTCGCGAGGAGCTCGACGACGGCGTCCACCGCCGCTTCGTCCACGCCGCTGAACTGTTTAACGCTCTTCGTCCGACGCGCGAGCTGGAAGAGCACCGCGGCGTCCTTCGTCGCGATCGGTCCCGCGTTGAGCACCCGCGCGATGGCCCTCGCCTCCTTCTCGTCCAGAAGCCTATCCTCCTCCGAAGATGACTCCTCCCCCGACGACTCCTCCCCCTCCCGCATGACGTCGAGGCTCCGCCTGGCACCCGCGAGCTCATCCCCGAGCCTCGCGCGCTCGTCCACGGTCATCATCCTCGACCCGAACCCGCCGACCTCACCCTCTCCCATCGCCTCGAACGGCTCGTACGCCAGCACGCCGACCGCCATGGACAGGTTGAGCGAAGTCGGACCTTTCGCACCCGTGTACCGCCTCCGCCTATTCGCCGCCTTAACCGACGCCTTACTCCCGGCGGTGGCGATCATCACCCCGAGGTTCGCGCGGCTCAGCTCGTCGTTCGTCAAGCCCGTCGCCTCGTTACCGAAGACGACGGCGACCTTCTCCCCTTTCGCCGCGTGTTCCCTCAGCGCCGCCGCCGCTGCTTTCACGTCGACAATTTGTAGATTCTCGCGTGGTCGCGCGGTCGTCGCCGCGACGTAGGTGACGTCCGCGAGTGCCTCGTCGGCGTTGGCGCATCGCTTCGCGTCGCGTAGGAGCCAGTCCGCGTGGACCGCGAACTTGTGCGCCTCGTCGCTCAGCGGCGCGGTGGCTCGAACTTCGGCTGAGTGGATGGCCCTGTCGTACTCGTCGGCGGCGTCGAACGGCGGGGCGAGCGCGGTGGGTTCGGGGGAGACGATGCGCAGGTCGGTGACGCCGAAGTTTTGCATGACGCGCGCGACGGAGCCGACGTTCTGAGGGCCCTGCGGCCCGCACAGCACGAAGCACACGTTACCGAGCAGCGAGTGCGACTCGAGCACCTCTTCTTTCCACGGGGGCGCGACGGCGCGGGTCGAGGCGACGTCCGCGTCGCCGGAGGATGCCGCGGAGACGACGCCCCTGACCGCGCGGGCCGACCGCCGCCGACCGCCGCTCGTTCCGAGGGGCGTCGCGTCGCGGGAGCTTCTCACGGCGCGGCGCGGGAGCGCTCGGAGCGCGCTCCCGACGAGGCTCCGGGCGCAGAGCGACATGTGCGCGAGGTTCGCGGTCCCGATCGTTTAGCCGCCGCCTCTCTCGTCGCGCGCGCCGGGGGGGCGGAATGGATAGGGCATCCACGGGCCGTTTTCATTTCTGTTTGCTGGCCAAGAGCCGTTGGCAGACCCGAGAGATGCTTCGTCCGTGCCCCTTCACAGCGAGCGTCGCGTGAAGGCGACGGGTTCACGCGGCCGGTCAAGGCGTTAACATGCCGACGACGCCCCCTGAGGCGCTCGTCCGCGCCCTGGATCTCGAGGGCGGCTCCCTGACGCGCAGCCCGCGCGCGCGCTCGCCAGATGCCGCTTCGGTACCGTCGAGCCCCGCGAGTGCCTTCTCGGCGCGAAGCGAGAGCGCAAGGCGCGCGCTCTCGCCGCACGCGACCATCTCCAAGATGGCGGAGGGGTCCTCCCTATCCACGGACGACTGGGATCGCGACGACGAGTGGCGGTCCCCCGCGCGCGCGTCGCCGTCCACCACCGGCCGACGCCGCGCCGACGGACTCGAAGCCCTCTCCTCATCCGAAGATGGCGACGACGATTTCGACGACGATCGTTCGACCGGCCGGGAGAGCGCCTTCCACACCCCCGCGGCGCACCTGCTCAACGCCACGTCCACCACGACATCCTCCAGGTGCAACACCGGGAAGTCATCCGCGCTGGGACGCGACGCCGACGAGTGGATGAGGGAGGCGCGCGAACGCATCGCAGATCTCGAGATTTCCTCGTCGCCCATCGACCCGTCAAATGGTGACCGCTCCGTGTCCATCTCACCCGGCGGGCTCCCGGCGACGCCCACGCGGACCTCACCCGCCCCGCGCGTCGACGCCGCGACGAAGGTATCGCGCGAGGTGGACGCCATGATACTCAAGGCGGCGGCGCGTGCCGAGGCGGCGGCTGCGGCGGCGGCGAATCGATCGGCGCGTCTCGCGACGACCGGCCCTCTCCGGACCTCTCCGGCGGCGGTGGAACGCGCGGGCCGCGACGCGGATGCCGCGAGGGAGACCACCGCGCGCAGGCTGGAGGTCGAGGCTGCAGCCGCGGAGGCGGAGGCTGCGCGCATGCTCGCGGAGGCGGCGAGGAAACGTGAGGAGGCCGCCGCGGCGGAGGCTCTGGCCGAGTCGGCGGAGGCTTCCATGGCGGAGTCCGCACAGCTGTGCGTGGACGACGCCAGCCCGCGTGCGACGTATTCGCCGTACAGTACACGGGGCCATGACGCGTCGTGTTCATCGTTCGATAGCGCGCTGGACGTCACGACGGTATCCGCCGGGACGATCGAGACGGCGATTGAGAACAAGGAGACGGTGTCGCTGCTTCGAGCGGTTGGCGCGCCGGGAGAGGGCTCGGTGGCCGCGCCGGCTCCGAGCTCGTCGACCCGGGAGAGCGCGCCGACTGGGCCGTACCCGACGTCGTGGGAGGATGCGTTGAACGACATACTGGCGTCCGTACCGTCGCCGCTGGTCAGTCCCATCGAGAAGGCAGTCGCGAGCCCGAGCCCGATTGAGGACGTCGCGCACGAGTACCAGTACTTAGAGGTGAAGAAGGTTGAGACACGGACCACGGAGGAGTCAGAGGAGGCGGTGACCCCGACGACTGGGCAGATGCTCGAGATATCGGCACGGGAACGCGCGGTGCAGACGGAGCTGGACATGCTCGACGATAGGTACCGCACGGTCGTCGCGAGCAGGCGGCGGGAGCTGCTCGAGGCGACGCTCGCGGAGCGAGACGCAGTCGCCGAGGAACTCGCACGACGCCAAACCGTCGAAGCCGCGTCGGCTCCGAACCCGGCAACACATGCCGCGCCATCCCCGAGGCAATCCCCGAGGTCACCGGCGAGGTCACCGGCGAGGCCATCCCCGAGGTCGTCGCCCGCGAAGAACGCCGCGGAAGAGTATCCGGAACAGTGTCCGACGCGTTCGACAGACCCGTACGCGGACGAACGCCCGCCGTGGACAGACCGGCTCGCCGCGCCGAGCCCGACCTCGCCGGCCACCCCAACGTCCGCCGCGCGACGCACCTTCCTACGCCGCGGGACCGGCAACGGCGGCGCGCCCGTCACCGGAAACGCCACGCCGTCGCCCGCGACGAAGGATCGGACGAGCCGAACGCCGGCGACGAGGGAAGATACCTTACGCCACGAGTTCATCGCGTCGGTGGAGCGTGAGCGCGAGCGACACCGAGCTCGGTCAGCCTCGAGGACACCGGTCTCAGCGGGGTTATCATCGCGACGAAGGACGTTGTCGAGTAAGTCACCAAATCGGGTCCGCGCGCCGTCGCGTCCGACACCAGACTACTCCGCGGTTGAGCCCCGGTACATGTCCGCGGCGGAGGCCAAGTCGTCGGCGCCGTGGCGCGGGTTCCCGTACACGCCGTCGTGGCGACCCAACGGGTACAATAACAATCGCGTCGACGACCACGGGTCATCCCCGGCGGAGGATGCGGGCGCGAGGAGTGTCGACGCGCGAGCGCAAACGCCGCCGCGCAGGTCGGTTACGCCGGAGCCCCGCCGCCGAGCGCCACCTCGCGCCACGCCCGTCAAGCAGGTGGATAAGAAGAAAGACCCGGGTGCGGTTAGGAACGCTACCCCGGGTGCGAGGAAAGTAAACCCTAACCCTAAACCCTCGACGCCGATGCGGTTCGGGTCGACGCCCGAGGGTAAAGACGGGTCCACGCCGTCCGCGGCGTACGTGGAAGCCGCCGAGAACATGCGCCGGTCTTTGAAACGGCTCAGCGCGGCGAGCGAGGCGGCGGACCTCATCCTGATGCGCAGCACCGCCGCGGTGGTCGCCGCCGATGAGGAGAAGAAGTGCGCGGACCGCGGCGGGCTGGAGGCTACGTTCATCGACGCGTTTCGCGGCGCGGAGAAGGGAGACGCGCGGAGGAGCCCGAAGGCGAAGGCTTCGCCCGAGCCGGCGAATGATTTCGAGCGTCAGTTTCTCGCCGCGTATCGCAAATACGCGGCCACGCCGAGCCCCGTGCCGGCGCCCAAGGAAGAGATCGTGCCCAGCGCGTGGATCCCGTCGATGCCGCCCACGCCCGAGGCTAACAAACCCGCGCCGGCGTCCCCGAGGGTCAAATCCGCTCCGCCATCTAAAAAATCACCGACGGCTGCTAAAGTCACGCGGGAATCGACCAAGCCAAAGCCCAAGCCGGCCACGTCGATGGAAGCCGCGCGCG
>ENA-OWPI01003689-OWPI01003689.1-marine-metagenome-genome-assembly--contig:-NODE-3689-length-12808-cov-2.405231_pt1 | contig 12808 bp, 28 predicted proteins | sample MGYA00238138_ERZ651775 | MGnify/ENA primary metagenome ERZ651775 (study PRJEB26906, sample SAMN06265043) | marine metagenome | isolation source: Helgoland LTER site | place: Germany:Helgoland, sampling...
CCCCAAAACCCCAAAACCCCGGAATAGAGAAAAGATATTTAAGCAATTATCTTATTATTAATTCAAGTCATTTCGTTCGCAATTAGAGATATGGAGTTTTTAAAAAGACTTTCGAAAGCTCAATCACCTATTTGCTTATCACAGTCATATTAGACTGTCTTAATTGTTACACAATTATTAGTGTATAGGTTAATTGTTGCGGGATTTAACACTAGCTTATAATAACTTCGAGGTAATCTTGTGGGAACACACGATCTCCCTTTTATTCCGATCGTGCTCTCGCACAATAACCTCAATATCATTTCGCTAGTGCTTTGTAAGAAGTAACGTTTGACTTGATTACTAATCAAATTAATGATTTATTTTATCATGGAATCTCATAACATGCAAGCAATTTGTTTCACTATTTTTCTCTGGTATCTATTGACAGGATATTAGTAGCTTTGTTGCGAGAGATGTGATAAATAATTCTTGACTTTCTCTAGTGATTACTATATAATATATTTCATAGGAGATAAAAATATGTGGTCAGAAGAAGATATACAGTTCCTTCGTGATAACCCTGAGATGAGTTTAATAGACTTAGCTCAGGCTTTGAAACGAAGCGTATCCTCAGTAAGAGGAAAACGATCAAGGTTACAGATAACAACAGCAAGACATAAGAGTTGGACTAGAGACGAAAGACGCATACTGCAATTAAACTATCACAAAGGTAGAGCTGCTTTACTAGAGTTACTGCCAGGGCGAACATTAGCTGCTATAGATAACCAAGCAGCATATCTACGAAAGAGGCAATGGAACTTATGAAACAGCTAAATTTATTCCCAGAGTTAGATGCTCAAGTATTTGAGTTCGTAGACTTTGATCTTGTAGACCCAATACTGAGTAAACGATTCCGCCGCAAGCTCACGCTTGAAAGCACTAATCAGATAGACAAACAAAGAGAAGTGAGTATTCTAAATTGGTGGGAAGCAGAATAATGGATATTGATGAGTATATAGAACTAGCGAAAAGCGTAGAGATAGGTGATCCATTTGACTGGGCTGACACACCTCTCGATGAAGAGAGTAGTTATCGGCTAGTAGCAATGAGCGTACTCGCTCTCAAGCTCGATCAAGAGATTGCGATAGCTTCCATAATTAAACTATGCGTCGAAAACTTAGTATTAAATATGAGGTTATTATCAAAATGATTTTATCTCTTCTTTTAATTTCTTTTTTCTTTTTAATAATTTGGCTAGGAGAGCAAGACGATGAGTAAGATGGTCATAAGTTATGATGATGGAGTAACAAAGATAATACATGAGCATGATGGAGAAGGGCACTGGAATGACCATGTGCAAGCTATGATTAATTTCCTGCGAGGAGTGGGCTATACCATACCCGCAGACGAGGACGTAGTATGAAAGAGGATGACCTATTACCAACCACCTTTGGTTATGTAAAAGAGTTGCATACTGAAATAAGAGAGTTGAGAGAGTACAAAGAGTATAGTGATAACTTCCTAGTGATAGAGGAGATGAATCGTGCAATCAAGGATCATGAAGATGCATTGGTGGTATGTGCTAAGTATCCAAGCAGTAGGGAAGAAGAAATTAGAACTAATCTTGAAGCATTTTATACTGTTCGCAAATTCTATGAGAGGTTACTGAAATGAAAGTATATATTAGTAGTTGTCCAAAGTACCGCTGGTACCATAAACTAATGCGTACTGAACCCTGTGAGATAGAATATGTAAAAATAGACAACCAGGACGTGTGGTCTCTTGATGTAACACTCTCAGCCATTATAGTTCCTGCACTACGAAAGCTGAAAGACCTACCAGGTGGTGCTAGTGCGTTTATAGAGATAAATGATCGTCCAGGACACTTAGTCGGTAGCTTTACTAGCAAAGAATCGATAGACGAGCACCACCATGAAGCATGGGACTGGGCTGTAAATGAGATGATCTATGCTTTTGAAAGCTGTAAAAATCAGTTCTCTGGAGAAAGTGAAGAAGACTACCTTGAGAATGATTTACGAATCGAAAATGGTCTACGCCTCTTCGGAAAATACTATAGAGGGCTTTGGCATTGAAAGTAACTACTAAGGTATGTATTCACTGCGGAAGCTCGGCGCTAGTGCTATTAACGAGTAAGAACCTGAAGATTTGTGGTAATTGTCACAAAGAAATGCCCTGGCACTTAGATCCAGGCCAGAAACCTTTGTTTGAAGGTACGCAGCCCTCCGAGTGAGGGCTTTTTTATTCGTTTTCTTCTTCTGCGATCAGCCATATAAGTACCAAAACAAGTACGATAATAAGTTTTACTAGTAAGTTTTCCATTCTATCTCCTGCGGGTAATTAACCTCGTTTGCCTGAACCTTTGCTGTACCTGCCATCATTCCCACCATAAATGCTAGTGCGTAGAACCCTATTTTATTTAATGTTTTCATTCTATTTGCCTCTTATTTTAGATAAAAAAATGGGGCGATTAAGCCCCATTGTTAAGTATGCTTAGTAGGTCTGGAGGAGAGTAACCTACTCCCTTTAACACCTTTCCATCTTCTCGATAGATTGGCCTACCATCAGTACCTAGCTTGCTCATATTGCTTCGATGAACTTCGAAAAAACAACAATCAAGATCAATACCAAAGGACTGACCTGCTCCGTAAATAACATATAATAAATCAGTGAGTGCATCTGCTACCTCTACAATATCTTTGTCTTTAAGCGCAACTTTGAGTTCTTCCAACTCTTCTTCAATTAACGCCACTCTTAGATTCTGTGTATCCTCATCAGGAAGTTCTGGTTCATCAACAACCAACTGCCCAAAGGCTTCCATAAAATCACCTACCAGTTCAAAATTTGTACCTTCCATTTTAGTTCTCTTTATGTGTTTGATGAGATATATTATAAGGCATTGACCAAAAAATGTCAAGTACTTATTTTAGAAAGCTCCCTGTACACCGGTTTAAAAGTGGCACTTTTTATACCATAGGAAAATATTTCTTGACAATTAAACAAAACTCTTGTATAATAGCTCCTAATGAACATCAACTATGAGGTAAATAAAAAAAGTAGGAATGTAATTCCTTTCGGAGCACTATAATGGATGCACTAAATGCAGTAGGTACAGTATGGCCAATATTTCTAGGCTTTATAGGATTAGTCATAGTACTCGCACGTATGCACACTGATATAGAAGTTTTAAAAGATAAAGTTAAAACCTTATTCGATCTTTTTAATGATAAAAATAATAAAGGACAGTAGATGATAAGTGCACCGATCGCGGCCATTTTTATATTTTGCTTAGTAGGCTGTGCGATAAGCTCGTGGTTCCTAGGTAAACAGCGTGGAATCTCTGACGCAGTAACATATTTAGCCCAACAAGGGTACATAGTATTAGAGGATGAAGAAGATGGGGAAGGGCAGTAAAAGACGCAAAGAAGACAACCAAAAGTTTAGAGACGCTTATGATCAAATTTTTAGGAGAAAGCCTGTGAAAGTAGATATTTATTCAATTCCCGACTGTATGCACTGTGACACAGTTAGAAACCTAACCTTTCTAAAAGGCTACTCTTATGTAGATCATCAGATGATGGATCTAACACCAAAAGAGTGGATTGCTAAGATTGGTTTCGTGCCAAAGACAGCACCACAAGTATTTGTAGATGACAAGTACATCGGTGGCTGCACAGACTTTATAACAGCTATGAGAGATGTAGAAAACATAAGACTTTGAGCGACACTCATTAAAATGTCAAAAAACCCTAACCGAGTACCGCAAGGACTCAAGCGTTCCGAAAGGACGCAATCATAAAAGGAGTAACTTTATGACTAGCAAACTAGCAGTGGCAGATTTCCAAAAGTTTTTATTGGGATTTGACCGATTCGTAACTGACACAAGTGTATTTGCCCCCATGATCGATGGTGGCTACCCTCGTTTTAATGTCCTTCGAGTAGGTAAATACGGTTTTCGTGTTGAACTAGCTGTACCTGGCTGGAACAAAGACGATATCGAAATAACTATTCACAAGGGCCTACTAACAGTAGAAGGAACAAGTAAGTTAACTCTACCGGAAGACGAGAAATACGTTTATAAGGGTCTTAGTGGTAAATGTTTCACACGAACATTTGGCATTAGCGAACACGTAAAGCTCGAACGTGCCTATATGGAACGCGGGCTACTCTGCATAGATCTGCATGAAGAACTTCCTAAAGAATTGCAACCCACGAAAGTTGTAATTAACTAGGAGACTATGTTGAAAAAGAACGATACTACGACAGAAATTGGAATTATTTTATTCTCAATTCTATGTATGGTAGTGGCCTTACAGCCATTATTCTAAATCTCAGCGGGGTCGCAAGACCTCGCTTTTTTATTAGGTATAACAATGAATTCTATACTAATAGGCATTATAGCAAGCATGGGAGCTGTAGGGTATATATACTATACCACTACCCAGACCGACTTGACAGAGCTACGAGAATTAAACAAAGTATATGAATTAAAACACCGCGAACAAGAAGAAACCCTCCGTGTCCTCGAAAACGATTTCAAACTGCAAACAACCTCATTGCTCGAACAACAAGTAGCAAGCCAACAAATTCAGCTAGAAATGAACCGTTATCTGGATATATTCAAGAGACATAATTTAACACAATTGGCAGCAGCAAAGCCAGGCTTGGTAGAGCTTAGAATGAATAAAGCTACCAAAGGAGTATTTGATGGTATTGAAAAAGACAGTATTAGTCTTGACGCTCTTGATGACGGGCTGCAGTATGTTCCAGAAGCCCCCGAGGGAAGTACAGATAATAACGAAACCAGTGAAGAGAGTGATAGTACAACCACAGATGCCGAGGGCTCTCGTTCTTAAAGAACCGCATTGGTATGTGGTAAGTGCCAAAAACCTGGAAGAATTTTTAGTAAATATTGAAAAAGAAAGCGGCTCTGTAGTATTCGTAGCTATGAGCGTATCAGATTACGAACTAATGGCATATAATATGCAAGAACTTAAACGGTATATAAAAGAAACGAATCAAGTAATCGTTTACTATAGGAAGGTCACAAGTGAATAAAGAAGCAGTGTACGAACAATTAAAAATTGATGAAGGTGTAGTGTATGCAACATACAAAGATCATCTTGGCTATCCTACGTTTGGAGTGGGCCACTTGGTACTCAAAACAGACCCAGAATACGGAGTACCAGAAGGAACAGCAGTATCAGAAGACAGAGTTAGAGAGTGCTTCGAAAAAGACCTCGAAATCGCAACCTCTGAATGTTATGCTCTATACGGCCCAGGGACATTTGTTGCACTACCTGACGAAGTACAACAAATCTTGGTTAACTTAATGTTTAATATGGGACGACCTCGCCTCTCAGGATTTAAGAATTTTAACGCAGCAGTAATCAAAGGAAACTGGGCAACAGCCGCTGATGAAATGGTAGACAGCCGTTGGTACACCCAGGTTGGTGATCGTGCCAAGCGCCTTGAGCAGCGAATGAGAAATGTTTAACCAGGAGAATACTAATGTACAATTTAGAACTAAATAATAAATCCCTACAGCTTCTAGAGGCTGTACACCCTAAATTAGCTTTAGTAGTACACGAAGCAAGAGAAATAGGAGAAGTGTACTTTGAGGTTGTGGAAGGCATAAGAAGCAAAGAAATGCAGGGACTTATGGCAGAAAAAGGTGCCGCAGGCTCTTTTAGCCCCTCCCCTCATTGTTTTGGCTTCGCCGTATCTATTCTAGCTTTCTATGATGATATACCAAAAATGAATAGTATGGTATACGAGGAACTAGCAACTACTATGAAGTACGCCGCAATGAATGTAGGAGTTGGAATAAAATGGGGGGCTGCTCCACATTGCCCAAATATTTGCGAGTGGCCGGATGGCTTAGATATTTTAATGCTAGATTACGTTAGTGCCTGCGTAGAGAAAGGAGTTGTTCCAAATATTAATTTGGGGTACTTTGAATTAGTTCTTGACTAGTCCCCTTTAACGATGTATAATATGTCTTTAAGAAATTGAGAAACAGTTTATATGAATCTTTTTTATCTCGATAAAGACTTAGAGAAATGTGCACAGTATCATGTTGATAAGCATGTAAGTAAAATGATTTTAGAGTCAGCTCAGATTATATGTACTAATCTGACTGTTGACCACCTTTTTGGCGATCTTCCTGGTAAGTTGAATTCTGAGCAAAACAAAAAACTATCTGACTTTAGAAAAGAGCAGAAAGAACTACCTCAGGAAGATCGCCTCTTTATGTATTTACCCACAATGCAGAACCATCCTAGTACAATCTGGGCACGGTCTTCATTAGAAAATTTTTACTGGACTCACTGCTATGCTCATGCACTAGCAGAAGAGTACCGCTATAGATACGGTAAAGCACATAAGTCGTTCTGGGATGTTATTAACAAAATGCCAGAGCCAAAGCACATGGTAGACAGAGGTTTCACTACCTTTGGTTTAGCCATGCCTGACGAATTAAAAGACTACGATAATCCTATAGAGTCTTATCGTATGTACTATATGCTAGACAAAGCTACGTTCGCATCCTGGAAGCACAGAGATAAGCCTGACTGGTGGCAAGAAGACGTAGCAGACTATGAAAAAAGGATAACTAGAAATGGATGAATCATGTCCAAATTGTGGAGAGTATCTTAGTGGTGACGGTTATGGTACGCCTACCCGCTGCCCTAATGCTTTAGAAGAACGCTGGTGGTATACAGAACCAGACTCCGGCCCATATTATTGTTTAGAGGAAGAATAATGGAAACTGTTGAAATTGATATTTCCGAAGAAGACCTTAGAGTTTTGTTTATGTTAGCTCATAAAGCTGATGTAAGCCTTAACCAGTATATAAGCTATGTTATGCAAAATACTGTACTTAACAAACTATTACAGGAGAAAGCATATGAGTAAAGTAAATTTAATATCACTAAGTAAGCCTACCGCGTACTCAGAGTGTTATACAGCCGAAAACTTAGTAGCTTATGCTGCTAGAGTAAGTAATCCTGCGAACCAAAACAATACTAAGACTGCTGGTAAGTTGATTAGATACTTAATCAAAGAGAACCATTGGTCTCCACTGGAAATGGTACACTTAACTATTGAAATCCAAACTACTAGAGATATTGGTAGGCAGATTTTAAGACACCGATCTTTTGCTTTTCAAGAGTTTAGCCAGCGTTATGCAGTAAGTGAAAACTATACTACCCGTGAAGCTAGAATGCAGGATAAGACAAATCGACAGAACTCTTATGAGACTGATAATAAAGAATTATCAGAAGAATGGAATATACAACAAGCCTCCATTATTAATAAAGCAAAAGAAGTATACCATTGGGCATTAGACAATGGCATTGCAAAAGAACAAGCAAGAGCTGTACTACCAGAAGGTAATACAGAGACTACTATGTATATGGCAGGTAGCTTACGTTCTTGGGTACATTACTGTGATCTGCGCAGGTCGAACGGTACTCAAAAAGAACATATGGAAATAGCAGAAAAGTGCTGGGATATTATAGTGCAACACTTCCCGCAAATAGGCGCTGATCATGAAATGCCCTAAGTGTCAAAAAGAATGTAGAAGACTAATTGGAGTAGGTAACCATTGTTACCTTTGTACATATGAGTTACCTCCTGTCTACAAATGTATGACGTGCTGGAGTAATGTAGAATTTTTAAATCCAGATTCTAAGTGCTTTGTGTGTTCGCCTCCTATAAATAGTGCCGTAGGATTAGCAAATTATTTGTTGACTACAAGAGGTGAAAGCTATTATAATATATCTAACAAGAGAGAGGAACAATGATGGAAGGTAAAAAATACGACAGCAGTAAGCCTAGAATGTACCTGTTGCCGCCTAAAGCGGTAGTAGAAGTAAGTAATGTTCTTACGTTCGGGGCAGAGAAGTACGATGAAGAAAACTGGCGCAAGCTAGATAACCTTCAGAACAGATACACGGGTGGTGCACTTCGGCACATATTCTCACACCTTGATGGAGAGACACTAGACGAAGACTCAGGGCATAGCCATCTAGCACACGCTATATGTTGTTTACTATTCAAATTGGAGATAGAACTTGAGCAGAAGAGTAAAGAAGAAGGAATACGAAAACTTATCAGCGAGCAACATAAAGAAAGTAATTTCGCTGTTAAACCCGTCTACACCTGGAGTTCAGCCTTCGGGGCAGCCTACGGAACAAATAAAAAAACCGATATCTAAAAAAGAAGCGTGTGATATCTTAAATATCGCATACAATACTACTAGATTAGATAAAATTATATCAGAATATTATGAGCAGCTAGAGTATGTTGCTTCTCGTAAGAAGAAGAATAGAGGCCGAGCCGCTACCAAGCAGGAAGTAGCAGAATCAGTAGCGGGGTATCTACGAGGTGAGCCTATTGCAGATATTGCAAAAGGTCTATACCGCTCCTCAGCTTTTGTAAAAGCTATTATTGAGAGAGTAGGAGTACCAGAGCGAGTTGGGGGAGAGGACAGTACGGAAGTAGACTATCTACCAGAGCAATGTACAGCCGAAAGTTTTAACATTGGGGATATAGTTTGGTCTGCGAAGTATCACAGCTCCGCCATTATTGAGGACGAAATCTCAGTAGACTATCAGGCAGAAAGACCTGGGTACTCAGACGTAAATTATGAGAATAAGTATACTAGCAAGTGTTACGCTATCTATGTACTTACTCGAAATGAAAATGACAGTGTATACGAGAAGAGAAAATCAGGTTTTTCAGCTTTCTCTCTTGCATATGATCTTGGCAGCTTAGAACATTTGAAAGAGTACGGAGTAGATTTACACACCCTTTGAAAAATAATTCTTGACTTCACTTGGTATATCCTAGTATAATATACACTTACAAGATGAGGAAAGCAATGGGAAATCGCTTTTACGAACAACAGCTTAGAGCACTGGGTACTTGCCCAGGAATAAAAAACACTACCAAAAGGACTAGAAAAATGGCTTGGACAGACGAAAAGAAATCAGCAGTAATTGAAGCATACGAAGCAGCAGAACCTACCCCAGAAAACAGCATGGAGATTGTAAAAGAAATCGCAGACGAGTACGAAGAGTCCCCTAACGGCGTTCGTATGATTCTTACTAAAGCTGGCGTTTATATCAAAAAGACCCCAGCAGCAGGTAAGACTGCATCTGCCCCTACAGGTAGTACACGAGTTTCCAAAGCTGACGCGCAAGAAAGCCTCACTGCTGCAATCACTTCAGCAGGGCAGGAAGTAGATGACGAAATCATCAGTAAGTTGACTGGTAAAGCCGCACAGTATTTTGCTACTGTTATTGCCGCCATCAACAACTAATCGGATCGAGCTAGTACCTCTCCGAAGCAGGAGGATAGCGTTGCCTGCTCATCAAAAATACGACGCATTTTTCTCTAAACCTTAGCAAACAGTACAGTAGAAGATTCTGCTAACCTGCTTCAAAGGAATAACTGTGAGAAAAGAACAATTAACACAGCTTGTTGAAGAATACGGAGATGCTATTATCACCTATCGGAGTGAGAATAGTAAGAAACTAAAGTACAATGTTTGCACATTAGATTTTAGTACGCCGTATGTTCAACAAAAAATTAATAGAGCAAAAGAAACCGATAGTACACTGCTGTTATTTTGTTGGGATACCGATTCTTATCGGTTATTAAAACCCAGCTATGTAACGAGTGTGACACCTCTTTCTGCTATATTGAAAAATACAGGTGCTCGCTAATGGAGATTCACGAATCCCCTGATGCGTATTCTCGTGTTATTCATTATGATGCAGTTAAAGAGATACAAGTTAGACTTACCGTTAATATATTCCGAGGTACTGAGTATCTTGGTCTACGAAAGTTTTATTTAGACTTTGATGAGGAATGGAAGCCTTCTCCGGAAGGTATCTCTATGCCTCTGGATCTAAGTAATTCTAGGGAACTATTCATTGGCTTATGCGAGATTCTATCTTTAGCAGAAGTTGACGAGATAGTCAGAGAGATTTTCCCTCTAACATAAAAATAGTTCTTGACTTTAGTCTTATTACCTTGTATAATATACATTCATTCAGTGGGGGTTTAGCAATTGGAAGAATACTTAAAGAGTCTATCAGCATCATACTACGAAGGAAAGCCTCAGCTTTCCGATGAAGAGTTTGATCGTCTGGCAGAGATATACAACTACAATTCTGTAGGTCATACCGTTACTGACGGTGTCCCACACCTGTATCGTATGTACTCTTTGCAAAAGTATTTTGACATCTCCAAAGCCCCTGACCTTGGTAGTTACATAGTAACACCCAAACTGGATGGAGCCGCTGTAGCTATTGTATATGTAAATGGAAAATTAGCTATAGCACTTACTCGGGGAGACGGCAATCTGGGACGAGATATTACAGACAAGATGAAAACTCTTGTTCCTGAAACTATCCCGCTTCAAGGAATTATCCAGGTAACTGGAGAAGTAGTTTGCCCTTCGAGTGTCCCAAACTCTCGTAACCTTGCATCAGGCTCTCTAAACCTGAAGGATATGAGTGAGTTTCGTACTCGCCCGTTGACCTTCATCGCTTATGCCTTGCAAGGTTCTAGTATCCAAACCTGGACTGGAACTATGAAGTACCTAGAAGCGCAATGCTTCAACACGGTGTATAGTTTCGATTCGAGTAGTTATCCTACTGATGGCTTAGTCTATCGGATAGATGATAACCAAAAGTTTGATAGTATGGGATATACTTCCCACCACCCACGTGGTGCCTTTGCCTTGAAAGAGCAGAAAGAGGGAGTAGTAACTGAATTGCTTGATGTTGTGTGGCAAGTCGGCAAGTCCGGAGTTGTTAGTCCTGTAGCTATTCTTCAGCCAGTAATGGTTGGCGAGGCTACTGTGTCTAAAGCTACGCTGCACAATATTGAGTATATTCGGGGACTTAACTTAGAGATTGGATGTATGGTTGAAATCATTAGGTCAGGCGAGATTATACCTCGTGTTGTTAGACGAATTGGAGATTGTTAATAGCTTTCGAAAAATAGTACTTGACATTATACCTAAAGATATATATAATATACATTCAGATTTAAGGAGAGTTTAGATGATTTCAATTGAAGCCCCAACGCATTGCCCTAGCTGTGCATCGGAGTTGATTTTTGTTAATCATATTTTGTATTGTGAGAACACGTCCTGTGCCTCACAGTGTCAGAAAAAAGTAGAGCACTTTGCGAAAGTACTCAAGATCAAGGGTCTAGGCCCAAGTAGTATCTCTAAGTTAGGTATTACTGATTTTGATATGATCTATGCCTTATCTGAGGCTCAGATAGCAGAGTGTCTCTCATCTGATAAACTTGCAGCAAAATTATATTCCGAGATTCAGAACTCAAAATCTGCTTCTCTGGATATTCTTTTGCCCGCATTAGGTATCCCCTTGATAGGTACGCACGCAACCAGAAAGTTATCTACAACAATTACTTGTATTAGTGAGATCAGTAGAGAAACCTGTGTTGAAGCTGGCCTAGGCCCAAAAGCCACGGATAGTTTAATGGAATGGCTTCACAAAGACTTTTATGCTTTCTACGATGGGTATCTCCCGTTTAGTTTTAAGTTCAATAAAGCAAAGAATATAATACCAACAAATGGAATAGCTGGTATAGTATGTATTACAGGAAAACTAAAGAGTTTTTCTAGTAAAGCAGAAGCTACCTCTTATTTAGAACAAAATGGCTTTATTGTTAAGTCAACACTTACTAAAGACTGTACTCATTTAATTAATGAGTCAGGAATCGAATCAATTAAAACTAAAACTGCTCGGGACAAAGGAGTCATAGTGACTACCATACCCGAGTTAATTAAACCTTAAAGGAATATTTAAACATGGCTACTACACCAAAATGGAACGATGATCGTTCAGCACAACTTACAGCCTTCGTCGGTGACGAAAGCCCAGTATCACAAGGTACTGTAAACGAAGCAGCATTGCTGCTTGAGACCTCTACACGTTCTATCTCTAGCAAGCTGCGAAAGATGGGCTTTGATGTAGAGCTGGCCTCTGCCGGTAAAGGCAAGTCTTACTCTGAAGCACAAGAAGCTACTCTGGCTGCTTTCGTAGCAGACAACAGTGGTGAATATACTTACGCTCAAATCGCTGAGTTGTTTGAAGGCGGTTCTTTCGAGCCTAAGTCAATCCAAGGCAAAATCCTCTCTATGGAGCTGACCGCACACGTTAAGCCCGCTCCTAAAGTCGAGAATGTTCGTAAGTACAGCGAAGAAGAAGAAGCTACTTTCATTGCTATGGTCAATGATGGTGCTTTCGTAGAAGCTATTGCTGAGTCAATGGATCGTAGTGTAAACTCTGTTCGTGGTAAGGCTCTTAGCCTCCTACGGGCTGGCGAGATTGATGCAATCCCACGTCAAGAGTTCACGAAAGGTACTGACAAGAGTGATCCATTCGAGAACCTAGACGTCGCTAACATGACTGTCGAAGCTATCGCTGAGTCAATCGGCAAAACTGCTCGCGGTGTTAAGACTATGTTGACCCGTCGTGGTACTGCTGCATCTGATTACGATGGTGCTGCTAAAGCTGCTAAAGCAGCTCAGTAATAGAATCTAAACTCTAGCCAACACATCTCTTTTTGGCGTGTGTTGGCTTTTTATTGTTCGGGGGAACTTTTGAATATTGCAAGTGCTTTACTAAAGCAAGTTATTGCTACACAGGACTTCGAGACTTGGAGTTACCTGCGTAGAGAATATTTGCCTACAGAATTCCATGTGCTGCATAAGCTCATTGAAAAGCATTGTGAAAATTTTCATTCGCTTCCCACGTTCGAT
>ENA-OWPI01003691-OWPI01003691.1-marine-metagenome-genome-assembly--contig:-NODE-3691-length-12806-cov-26.791264_pt1 | contig 12806 bp, 9 predicted proteins | sample MGYA00238138_ERZ651775 | MGnify/ENA primary metagenome ERZ651775 (study PRJEB26906, sample SAMN06265043) | marine metagenome | isolation source: Helgoland LTER site | place: Germany:Helgoland, sampling...
GTTGTGAGGCGTTGAGCTAACTTGTACTAATAACTCGTGAGGCTTGATCATGTAACCTTAAAAAAGGTTCCATTGTTCAGGAATAACATATTTGTAGTGAAAAAGAATTACATACCAGTTTGCCTGATGACAATAGCAGTTTGGTACCACCTGATCCCATCTCGAACTCAGCAGTGAAACGAACTAACGCCGATGGTAGTGCAAGGTCTCCTTGTGTGAGAGTAGGTAATCGTCAGGCTTTTTTCTTTAAAAGGCTCTCAGATTCTCTGAGAGCCTTTTTTTTGTATTAAAATAACTAAATGGATATTACTGAAATCTCAGATCGCATGGAAATCGAAAAGCTTGTTACCGATTATGCCACTGCTGTTGATACCAAAAATTTTCAAGACTTCAATAATTTATTCACAAAAGATGCTCATATTGATTACACAGCAGTTGGGGGAATAGCAGGCAATCTTCAACAAATCATTAAGTACCTGGAAACAGCATTAGATCATTTCCCAAATTACCAGCATTTAATTTCAAATATTTCCCTCATCCTAGATGGTAATTTCGCTTCTGGAAAAGTGATGTGTTTTAATCCTATGCAAACAGAAGATGATCAAGTCTTTTTTTTAGGTATGTGGTATCTAGATACTTATGAAAAAATAAATGATCAATGGTTTATTGCATCAAGAGTTGAGGAGAGTTCTTGGTCGCATAATGTCCCTAGCTATATCAATGCCAAACCTCAAAAATGATCATTGGTCTTACTGGCGGCATAGGATCTGGGAAATCAGCAGCAGCAAATTTTTTTCATAGCGAAGGTGTGACTGTTCTAGATGCAGACCAACTTGCTAGAGAGGTTATTGAACAAAATACTCCAGGATTTCAAAGCATAGTTGATTATTTTGGTTCTGATATTATTGGTGAGGATGGTTCTATTGACAGAGCAAAATTAAGACAAGAAATCTTTGATGACAAAGAGAAGAAAAAGGCTATAGAGTCTATTACTCACCCCTTGGTACGAGATTTGATGGCTGAAAGGATAGCGGCCTCAACTTCTCCATATTCAATTATTATGGTTCCATTAATTTTTGAAACTAATAGCATGAGTGCCTATAATAGGATCCTAGTTATTGACTGTGATACAAAACTTCAGCTTGAAAGAGCCACTCTTCGTGATAACAACTCAAGCGAGCAGATTCAAAAAATTCTAGATTCTCAATGCTCTAGAACAGAAAGGTTAAGTATTGCTAATGATGTTATACCCAACAATGATACCTTGGAAAATTTAAAAACTAGATCTCTGGCCATGCATAAATTTTATTTAGGCCTTTGTAAAAAATGAAAAAAGATTGTCCTCAATGTAAAAAACAAGCTGATTTAAGTCCGACTAATCCCTTTAGACCTTTTTGTTCAGAAAAATGTAAATTGATTGATTTTGGTACCTGGGCTAATGAAGAAAAATTAATAAGCAGACCGATTGACTCAGAAGATTTTTATGAAGACTAAGCTTTGATTAAAGTATTTTCCATTCCCCTGTTTCAATTAGTGGCTCAGCTTTTTTATATTTTAATTCCTTAATCTCTTTGCCATTAGTAATTTTTACAATTTCATTTCTTTTTAATTTTGGCTCATCTATCTTGATTGTCTCAACTTTAGCCAATTGCTCTGGTTTTGAGTTTCGGTCGTTGCCTATAACTGGTTCAATTTGTTCTTGTTGAAGTTTCATTTCTCTGTTTTTCTGAGCCTCACGAGATCTTGCTTCTAACTCTTGTATCTCTTCCTCGCTTGCAAGCTCCAACCTAAATAGAACTTTAATTGCCTCGCTATTAATTTCATTTAACATCACTTCAAACATCTCAAAGGCTTCACGCTTATATTCATTTTTCGGATTCTTTTGAGCATAAGCTCTCAAACCAACACTTTGTCTTAAGTGATCCATTTCAGCCAAATGATCTTTCCAATGAACGTCAAGAATTTGCAACATTACCTGTTTTTCAAGTTGAGCTAGATTCTCTCCAATCTTTAGGTATTTTTCTTTGTATTTTTTTACTGCACTCTCTGCAATCAGACTCGCAATTGTCACAGGGGTTAATTTCTGATCATTCTTAACTTTTGTCGAAATATTTTCTTGAATGAAATAATGATCGAAGAGAAATTTATCTAATTCTTCAAGTCTCCATTGACTCTCTACTGAATCCAAGGGCACGAAATCATGAGAAACCGCATGCATTTCTTCATTAATTAATTCATTTATTGCTTCAGAAATATTGTCTTCATTAAGAAGTTGATTTCTTAATGAATAAATTGCCTGCCTCTGATCATTTGCAACATCGTCATACTCCAATAGGTTTTTTCTAATATCAAAATTTCTACTCTCTATTCTTTTTTGTGCATTTTCTATACCACGAGAAAGCATCTTATGTTCAATATGATCATCCCCCATTCCAATTCTTTCAAATAGACTTCTTCGACTGTCAGTTATAAACAATCTCAGTAAGTCGTCTTCTAATGACAAGAAAAACTTTGAATAACCAGGATCTCCCTGCCTTCCTGATCGACCTCTTAGTTGATTATCAATTCTCCTAGATTCATGTCTCTCAGTTCCAAGAATATGCAGACCACCAGCATCCAGAACTATTTGATGTCTTTTTTCCCACTCGCCATCACCAATATTTTCTTTGCCTCCCAAAACAATATCTGTACCTCTTCCAGCCATATTTGTAGCTATTGTAACTACGCCAGGTCGTCCAGCATTTGCAATAACTTCTGCCTCTTTTTCATGTTGTTTTGCATTGAGAACTTGATGAGAAATATTTTTTTTATTTAGCAAAGCGGAAACTCTTTCTGATGATTCTACCGAGGCTGTACCAACTAATATTGGCGCATTTTTTTTACGCAAGATTTCTATTTCCTCAATTAAAGCTTTAAATTTTGCATCTTGAGTAAGAAAAACCAAATCATCTTTATCTTCTCTAGCCATTGGTTTATTGGTTGGGATAATTGAAACATTTAACCCATATATTTCTGCAAACTCAGCGGCCTCTGTGTCAGCAGTACCTGTCATACCAGAAAGTTGATTAAATAGTCTAAAGAAGTTTTGGTAAGTTGTGGATGCAAGAGTTTGAGATTCCCTTTGGATAGGTGTGTTTTCTTTGCATTCGAGAGCCTGATGAATACCCTCACTCATTCTTCTGCCTGGCATCGTTCTTCCAGTATGTTCATCAATCAATAGAACCTCTTGACCTCTAACCAAGTAGTGGATATTTTTTTTAAATAAGAATGCAGCTTTTAAAGTTGCATTTACATAACGCATAATCTTTAAATTACTAACTGAATAGAGACTATCTTCTGATTGAAGCAAACCTAGCTCTTCAAGATGTCTCTCAACAATCATATACCCATCATCAGTCAGTTCAATGGATCTGTTTTTTTCATCAATGATGTAGTGACCTTTCTCTTCATCAAGCAGAGGCTCATCTTCAGTCCCTTCTCTCAATTGCTCTTTAAGATTAGGTATAATTTTTTTAATTTGAACGTAATAGTCTGCACTTTCGTTTGAAGGACCAGAAATAATTAAGGGAGTTCGAGCTTCATCAATGAGAATTGAATCCACCTCATCAACAATTGCATAATCTAATGAGCACTGGACTTTATCCTCAGCACGAAGAGCCATGTTATCTCTTAAGTAATCAAAGCCCAGTTCACCATTAGTGGCATAGATAACATCGCATAGATATGCTGATTTTTTTTCTTCAAATGATTGATTTGAATAAATTACTCCAACGGTTAACCCAAGAGTTTCATATATAGGTCTCATCCAATCAGCATCTCTCTGCGCAAGATAGTCATTCACTGTAACCAATATTACTTTATTGCCATTTACTGCGTTTAGGTAGGCGGGCAGGGTGGCAACTAAAGTTTTCCCTTCTCCAGTTTTCATTTCAGCAATGTTCCCCTCAGAAAGAGCTATTCCTCCAAGCATTTGAGAATCAAAGTGTCTTAGGCCTGTTGCTCTGACGCTTGCTTCGCGGGTTGCAGCAAAAGCGTGAGCCAATAAATTAAAGTTTGAATCTTTTGAGGATTCCTTTAATTTATTCCTAAGGCTAGCTAACTCACTGTCACTAAGTTTTTTGTAATCTGGTTCAAGAGCATTAATTTGATCTACAGATATCTGCATGCGCTTTAATGAGCGTTGATTACTGCTTCCAAATATTTTGGTTAAAAATGACATGAGTTTAATCTTTTAAAATTATATTGTTCTATTTAGAGCTATATTGCATCACCAAACGGAGCTCTAGCATACGATATGGGGGCAATTGATGAATCTTCAAATGTGACTACCTCCCAAGCATCCTCAGATGCCAATATTTTTCTTAATAATTCATTGTTAAGAGAGTGACCAGATTTGTAGCCTGAAAACTGACCAATAAGATTGTGTCCAAGCAGGTACAAATCACCAATAGCATCAAGCATTTTATGCTTTACAAATTCATCATCAAATCTCAGGCCTTCTTCATTTAGAATGCCAGTATCTCCAAGAACAATTGCATTATCGGCACTCGCCCCCAGTGCCAATCCCCGAGATTGAAGGGCATCCTTGTCTTTTACTGATCCAAAAGTTCTTGCCCTGCAAACCTCTTTAACAAAAGAAGTAGAGGAAAAATCAATTGATGATTTTTGAGCATGTTTTTTTATGGTCTCATCATCAAAGTCAATCTCAAATGAGACTTTAAAACCGTTAAAAGGTTTAATAGCTGCATATGTATCTCCGCGTTCAACCCGAACCTCCTTTTTCACTTTAATAAATTTTTTTAATTTTTCTTGTATCTCTAATCCAGCTGATTGAATCAAAAACACAAATGGGCTTGCGCTACCATCCATAATCGGAATCTCAGGACCATCAACTTTGATAATACAGTTATCGATCCCTAGGCCTGCGATTGCAGAGAGAAGGTGCTCAATAGTACCGATTTTGTAACCTTCCTTAAAAAGGGCGGTTGAAAGAGTTGTATCTCCAACATATTCAAATATAGCTGGAATGCTTATCTCTGGATCTAAGTCTGTTCTTATAAAAGTTATGCCTGCATCAATCGGAGCAGGCAAAAGCTCTAATGTCATATCTTTGCCGCTGTGAAGACCAACACCAACAGCTTTGATAGGATTTTTTATGGTTCTTTGGTTAAGCATTAAATTAATTCAAAGATAGTATTAAGTTCAGTTATTGTAAATGAATTTTATGCTAACTTCTGCCTAGCTATCTCAAAAAGTATGACTCCGGTAGCAACAGAAACATTTAGGCTATTGATTGTCATATTCTTAGATAAAGTGCATACCTGAGAGCATTTTTCTAAAGTTTTCTCTCTCATGCCATCTTCTTCAGAGCCCATAATCACAAGAATGGGTTTATTGAGATTTAAATCAGTATGCATTACATCTGCGTGCTCACTTGTTCCTAAGATAAGATAGCCTAGCTTTTCAAAGTGCTTCAAGCTATTAATTAAGTTCGTTACCGTAAATATCTGAATCGATTCGGTGCCACCAGCAGAAACCTGTCTCACCAATGGAGTGATTGGGGAGCAATGATGTTTATTGATTATTACTCCAGCAACATTGCTAGCTGCTGCCGATCTAATGCATGCCCCAAGATTTCTTGGATCAATTACATTATCTATGACTAAAAATGTAGGATTTTCATGCTGAATAGTTTCCTCATATTTTTTTAGATCATTTAGTGACAGGTTTACTTCATTTTTTAGAATGGCCTCAGGGTGCTGGGCCAGGCTTTTTTTTCTTTCTACTGAAACGGAAAGTTTTTCAGCCATTGCAATTAGATTAAGAGCTCTATCATCATTTCGATTTGCTGGAACAAAGATCTTTTTTATATTCTCAGGAGAAAGCTTTAAGAGCATCTCTATGGTATGAAAGCCTACTCGAAGATTTGTAGAATTATTATTTTCCATTTGAAATTACTAGATTGATCTTCCGTTCAAGGGGAGAAACAGCAGTAATTTTAACCTTAATTTTCTGTCCAAGTTTATAAATACCACCTCTCCTTTTTCCTTTAAGAGCACTCCGATCTTGAAGATATTGATATCTGTCATTCGGCAAGTCAGTGACATGCAATAATCCAGAAATAAAGTACCTTTCCAAATTTATGAATAAACCAAAATCGGTAACACCGGTGATTACTCCATCCATAGAGGAGCCTATTTTATTTTTTAAGTAAGAGCAAATTAAAACTTGCTCAACTTGTCTAGATGCTTTTTCTGCTCGCCTTTCAAGTATTGAGGAATTTTCACACTCATCCTGAAGCTCGTTTTGTCTCATATTGGGTTTTTTATGGGCAAGCGAAGCATTGATTAGTCGGTGAGCCAATAAGTCAGGATATCTTCTAATGGGTGAAGTAAAATGAGAGTATTGTTTGAGCTGTAAACCAAAATGACCTAAATTATTTGTAGAATACTCTGCCCTTGCAAGAGTTTGAAGAACTAAAATCTGACCAGTGTCATCTTTCTTTTCATGAGCCTCTTTAAGACAGCTGTTGATTACTTCTAAAGGAGACAATTTTTTTGCAATTTGTGCTGGAAGTTTAAAATGTTTTTTTAATGTCTCAAGCTTGCTTGGATCTGGGTCTTCATGAATTCTATAGACCCCTAAATCCAAACGATCATGCATAAATTCAGCAGCTGATTCATTTGCAAGCAGCATCGATTCTTCAACAAGCTTATGCGCAAAAAGGGGTTTTTTAATGACTATGTTTTTTACTTCTTTATTTTTATTTAGCTCAAGGATTGCTTCAGTTGGATTAATTTCCAGCGCTTGCCTTGAATTTCGAATCTTGAGCCTTTTTTTGGTAAGTTCGTGAAGATGATTGATAGAGTCTCCTACTTCTTTCCAACTTAGATCTTTGGGCTGATTGAGATACTCTTCTACTTGGTTATAGGTAAGTCTGGCTTGAGAATTTATAAGGCCGCTATAAAACTTATATTTTTTTCTAGTTCCATCTAAAGCAATAGACATTTCGCAAACCATAGCGCATCTATCTTCATTTGGTCTTAGTGAGCAGATCCCGTTAGAAAGAATTTCTGGTAACATTGGAATCACGGTTTCAGGGAAATAAATTGAAGTTCCTCTTTTTTTTGCCTCTTTATCAAGCTTTGAGTTAGCCTCAACGTAAAAAGAAACATCTGCAATAGCTACATATAATTTATAGCCGCTTGCATTTTTATCGCAATAAATAGCATCATCAAAATCCTTAGCGTCTTCACCATCAATAGTGGCAAATGGCATTTTTCTGAGATCTCTTCTGTATTTAGCAGTTTTCTTTTTATCTGAAACTACTTCTGCCTCTTTTAAAATATCTGAATGCCACTTGACGGGCAGTTCATGCATTGAAATTGCATCTTGGATTGACTCTTTATACATCTATGTTATTTGGTTGTTGAATATTGGGCCAGAAAATAATAGTATCCATTCATGCGATTTAAATTGAATGATAAGTCTATTACTTTTCTTGGATTATTTTTCCTTGCAAGTATATCACTGCATTCCTTTGCGCACATTGACGATGACATCATACAGGCTAAACCCCAGATAGAATGTCAGTCTTGCCTCAATAAGGTTGCATCAGATATAGAATCGTTCTCCTTCATCACGAAGGTTATCTATAAAAACTTATCAAGCATTGAGATTTCTCAAAGCTATTTTTTAGAACTTCAAAAATCATTTAACTCCCAAGCGCCTCCCAAAATAAAGATTTAAATTTTTTTAAATTTTTATTTTTCTTACAGGAGGTTTTATGAAAACAAATAAATTTGCATTCCTTTTTATGGGTGCTGTAACTATTAATGCTTTGCTAGCAAATGATATGGAAGAAGTGATTGTTTCATCTTCTCTAATTGATCAAGCGGCAAGTGAAATTCCCAACCCATTACATGTTATGTCAGGCAATGATATTTCCAATAATGCATCTAAAAGCCTCGGCGAAACTTTAAATGATTTGCTTGGAGTTTCCTCTTCAGATTATGGCTCTGGAGTTGGCCAACCAATTATCAGAGGGATGTCAGGATCTAGGGTGAAAATTTTAGATAATGGCCTTGTTAATCGAGATGTCTCCGGGCTTGGCGCTGATCACATTAATGATGTTGATTTGAGTAATGTTCAACAAATTGAAGTTGTTCGCGGTCCATCATCTTTACTTTACACCAATGGAACAATTGGAGGAATTGTTAACATTGTTGATAATTCTATTGCCCAAGAAGACGTCCAAAGACTTGCAAAGATTGGTCTTGAAACTCAATCTGTAAATGATGGTGACGCCCAAACTATTTTTTATCAAGATAATTTAAATGATATCAACATAAGCTTTTCATACAAAGATTCATCTTTTGGAGATTTTAATGTACCCAACGGATCCATTATTCATATAGAAGAGGAAGGTCACCAAGAGCATGAAGACCATGAAGAGCATGATGAGCAAGAGGAAGAGCTAGGATATTTAGTTAATTCTGATTTTGCATCTGAGTCACTTAAATTTGGAGCTTCAAAAACTGGTGATTGGGGCTACATAGGCTTTTCTTTAGCAAATATCGAAAGTTTATATGGAATTCCATACCATGGTGATGAGCATGATGAGCATGAAGACGAGGAAGAGGTGCATGAGGAACATGAAGGAGAAAGAATATTTTCAACAACTGACTCTGATAAATTTGATCTTCGAGGATCACTGAACATTAATGGAAATTTCCTTAGTTCAGTAGATTTCTTCTTCAGAGATAGTGACTACGTATTAACTGAGCAGCATGCTCAAGAAGATGATGAGCATGATGAGCATGATGAGCATGAAGGGCACTCTAAGGGGCCAACAACCTTTGCTAATGACTCTATAGAGGCAGGACTGATTTTTGATCTATCTAATGATCAGTTGTCACAAAAAGTATCATTAAATTTTGTGGATGAGGACACCTCAGTCCTTGGAGCAGAGGCATTCATGAACCCGGCTTCAAGAGAGGAGCTTACCTTGGGATATTTTGCAAGCCGAGACTTTGATATTTTTCATGTAGATTTTGGTATTAGATTTGACAATATTAATAGTGAAGGTTCTGTCTCTTCAGCCCACGAAGAACATCATGATGAGGATGAAGGGCATGATGAAGACCATGAAGAAATGGAAACATCTTTTTTTGATAAATCATTCAGCAATTCCAGCTTAGCCTTTAATTTTAGTAAATCACTCAATGATTTCATTGATTTAGATATAGGTTTTGCAAGCGTTGAAAGAGCTCCATCGGCTGTTGAGCTTTTTATGAATGGAGCTCATTTAGCCACTGGTAGGTTTGAGGTTGGCAATGCAAATCTTAATTCTGAAAAATCAAACAACATTGATTTCACGCTTAACTTTAATTATGACAATTTCTTTGCTTCAGCAACTGTTTTTAAGAACGATGTGGATAATTATATTTATCTTAAAGATGAAACTGAAGAAGAGCATGAAGAGCATGATGAAGATCACGAAGAAGGTCATGATGAACATGCTGGTTTAATTTTAGCTAATTATCTGCAGCAGGATGCTGAATTGGATGGATATGAGATTGAATTTGGAAACACCATAATACTTTCATCTGGTGAGCTAACTTTCTCATTTGGAAGAGATGATCTGTCCGGTGAATTTTCAAGCGGTGGAAATATTCCAAGACTAAATCCAGCTCGCAATATTTTTAAATTAAAATATTTTAAAGACGATATGTCTATTGGATTGAATTTTAAGGATGTTGAAAAACAAAATGATATTGGAGCAAATGAGATTGCTACCTCTGGGTATCAGATGTTTAATGCAAATCTAACAAAATCCATAAATTTAGGAAATGAAGGGGAGCTAACGCTTACGTTTTTTGGAAATAATTTATTGGATGAGTCGGCCAGAAATCATTCATCATTTGTAAAAAGCCAGGTTCCATTACCTGGAAGAAATTATGGATTGAAATTTAATTTTAAATTTAATTAACCGCTTTTATTCTTTGCAAGGGCTCAAAACTCATAAAAAAGGTTTTGAGTCCTTTTAAACTTTCATAAACTCTATAAAATTTGTTGAGTTATTTTAATTTTGTATTTATGCCCCCCAATAATTTCAAAGTTTATCTTTTCTATTTTTTAATAATAAATTTTTCATTTGCGCAAGAAACTGAGGAAATTATTTCTGTTGCTTCATATATAGAATCCAATGAATTGAATGCCTCGCCAGTAGATGTTATTTCAGCTGAGGAATTTAAAAATTTGAGAGTGTCCACTGTGGCTGAGCTAAGCAAATACCTTAGCATTGCCTCAGGTTCTAACTTTCAAACTAATGCTTTAGATGGTGTTGATCAGGGAATGACAAATATCACTTTGCGCGGAATGGATCATGCATCAACCCTTGTGTTGATTAATAAAAAACGTCAGACCCACTCGGGAACACCTTCTGATGAAGGAGAAGGCTATATTGATATAAATATTATTCCTGAAATAGCTCTTTACAGAATTGAAATTCTAAAAGATGGGGCTACTTCACTTTATGGTTCTGATGCTGTTGCAGGAGTCATTAACTTTCAAACCTATCAACAATTTAATGGCATGCGGCTTGCGCTTAGCAGTCAGAAAACTAGTAACTATGATCAAAGGGATAATTCTTTAGGCGCGCTATTTGGAGGTGATGCTTTTGGAGGGAGCTATGTGTTTGCCTTAAGCTCTTTGAACAAATCTCCTCTCAATGCTTCAAGAATTCCTAGGTTTGCTGAACTGGGTCTTAGCGGTTTGGGGAATAGTTTTAAACTTACTCAAGCAGATTCGATAGCTTCTGGTTTGTATGCTGGAAGTTATAACAAAAATCAAACAGTCCCCGATCCGAATTGTGTCGAAAATGGAGGCGTTCTAGCTGGACCAAGATGCAAATTTTTGTATGGCGAAAGGTTCAACATAGTCAATGATGAGGATCACCTAAAAGGATATCTTCACTTTACAAGATCTACTTCAAAGATTGATTATTCAGCCACTTTTCTGATGGCCAAAATTAATGTGAATGATAATCCACAATCTCCGTCTTACCCAGCTCTGTCATATTTATCTAAGAAAATTTTGCCAGGACAAGGAGGCAGCCCATTCAATGTTCCTGTGATTTGGTATGGCAGACCTTTAGGCTCTGCCTTTCCATCACCTAATTCACCCAAGGCTATTTCTCAATATCATTTTAGCAATAGATTAATTTTGGATATTTCTCAAAATTTAGATTTTGAACTTTCGTTGACTTCAAGTGAACACAAGAATAAACACAATCGACCGGATACCATTGAATCAAGATTTGAGTCTGCGATATTGGGACAAGGCGGTCCAAATGGTAATGAGCAGTGGAATATATTCTTACCTTTAGAAAATTCTGCAACCTTGATTGATTACATCAAAGGTTCTGAGACTTCTACGAAGATAGGAAGTCTTATATCCTTAGACGGGATTCTTAGAGGTCAAAAGGGCGAGACGAACTTTGCCTTAGGATTTCAATTTAATTCAGAGGATTTGCAAATCAATTATTCTGAGATGAGTAGAGTGGCATTTGATTCCAATGGAAAATTAACTAAGGGTGCAGATTTATTATTTTTGGGAGGTGGAACAAACGTTAACACCAGCAGAAACAAACAAGCTATTTTTTTTGAAGCAAATAAAAATTTTGGCAATGCATTGGACTTAATTTTATCTGGCCGCTATGAAAGATTGGATAATGAGTCTTCATTTGACCCCAAATTTTCATTTAAATATTCAGCCTCAGAAGATCTTTTATTTAGGGGCTCTATCGGCACATCATTTACCGCCCCTTCGATGGCTCAAATGTTTTCCTCTGAGATACGTCTTGGGAGTGTTAGAGATATAGATGATTCTCCATTTGTTCGTTTAGCAGTTTTAGGAAATCCTAATTTAAAGCCTGCAACTTCAGAAAATATTAATTTGGGATTTATATGGAATATGGCTAATGAGGCAAATCTAACTATTGATTATTGGTCTATTAACTATAAGGATCGAATTGAAGCAGAGAGTGCTCAGGTTTTATTAAATACAAATCCTTTTGCAACAAGCGTAACAAGAAATCAATTTGGAGAGTTGATAGCTGTAAGCACTTCATATTTTAACGAGGAAAAAACTGAAATTAATGGCATAGATGCAGAGATAAATTTTTTTAAAGTCACCAAATATGGAGACTTTAATTTTTCCCTTAAGGCAACTCAATTGTCTAAATTTTTAACACCCGGATATCGTGACGAGGAGATGAACTCAACCATGATAAACAGAGTTGGCAAGTTCAATTATGATGCCCACACCCACTCACTGCCAAAACTCCGATTAAATACATTTTTGAGCTGGACAATAAATAATTTGATGATTGGAATTAATACAAGGTATGTCGAAGGGTATTCAAATAAACGTCAAATCCCTACATCAGCTATCAGCCTGGGTTACTCAAACTATGTCAAATCATTTTTAGTGCATGACTTTTCAATTAAAAAAACATATCAGTTTTCATTTAGTGAAATGGAAATAGGCATAGGAATTATCAATGCTTTTGATAAGGAGGCTCCATTGCTATATGACGCTCCTGACTTTAGTTTTGATACTAGGGTGCATGATCCAAGGGGCCGATTAATAAATATTACTGCAGAATTTAATTTTTAAGAAAATATGAAGGGTCTAATAAAAGACCCTTCACCATTCTTAGGGGGAAAGTACGCTAAGCATTAATGTGAATGTTTGTATTCAACTTCTATTTGGGGGAAAGAATGAATACTTAGCGTACAACA
>ENA-OWPI01003694-OWPI01003694.1-marine-metagenome-genome-assembly--contig:-NODE-3694-length-12801-cov-3.026014_pt1 | contig 12801 bp, 15 predicted proteins | sample MGYA00238138_ERZ651775 | MGnify/ENA primary metagenome ERZ651775 (study PRJEB26906, sample SAMN06265043) | marine metagenome | isolation source: Helgoland LTER site | place: Germany:Helgoland, sampling...
CGCCTTCTTGGTGCGGAAGTGATCCCTGTAACGTCAGGGCGTGGCACGCTGAAGGACGCGATGAACGATGCGTTGCGCGACTGGGTCACGAATGTGCGCGATACGTTTTATTGCATTGGCACGGTCGCTGGGCCGCATCCTTACCCGGCGATGGTGCGCGATTTTCAGAGCATCATTGGTAAAGAAGTGCGCTGGCAGCTCGCCGAGCAGGAAGGCGAAGGGCGTTTGCCCGATACCTTGATTGCGGCGATTGGCGGCGGCTCAAATGCTATGGGGCTGTTCTATCCGTTTCTGGATGATCAGAGCGTGAACATCATTGGTGTGGAGGCCGGCGGCAAGGGTGTGAACGCCAAGATGGAGCACTGTGCGTCTTTGACGGGCGGGCGGCCAGGCGTTTTGCATGGCAACCGGACTTATCTTTTACAGGACGATGACGGGCAGATTCTGGAAGGCTTCTCTATCTCTGCGGGCCTTGATTATCCGGGAATTGGCCCTGAGCATTCGTGGTTGCATGATACGAAGCGCGCGCAATATGTGAGCATCACCGACAAAGAGGCACTGGAGGCCTTCCAGCTGTCTTGTGCTTTGGAAGGGATTATTCCTGCACTTGAGCCGAGCCACGCGCTGGCGCATGTGATGAAGATTGCACCAAAGCTGCCACCCGAGCATATCCTTGTGATGAACATGTGTGGCCGCGGGGACAAAGACATCTTTACGGTCGCCAAGCACCTTGGCTTTGATATGTCTGACACAGAAGGGCGCGAAGCCGACTAAGGCTTTGCCGACAGGTATGAAAAGGGCTCATCGTTGGTGAGCCCTTTTTTGTTGCGTATAAACTCGGGTTTATGTGGCTAAACCGCATGTGTAGTTTGGCCAACTTAAACCTGCGGCCTATAGAGGAATTGAGCCAGATGCACTTTTCTCAACTCAACAAGCGAGACTTGTTGAACGCAATTGAGAAAAGGACGACCCCATGAAACGCATTCTTATGACGACGACAGCACTGGTTTTTGGCTTCTGTGCGCAGGCCAACGCCGGCACTTTTGAGGAGGCTGCTCTCGATACCTTTCAAGAGCAGGGCTATTCCAACATTGATGTCAGCACGAGCGGCAATCAAGTGAATGTGCAAGCGGTCAAGGAAGGCGTTGTGGTAGATATCACCTATGACAGCGACACAGGTGCCGTGATCTTGCAGGACGCCTCTTATGCCGATGACAACGACAGCCATGACAGCAACGACAGTCACGATGATAACGACAGTCATGATAGCAACGACAGTCATGATGATAACGATGGTCACGACAGCAATGACAGCCACGATAGTAGCGATGATGACGGGCGTGACGGTGACAGTGATGGTCACGACAGCGACGGCCACGGCGGAGACAGCGACAGTGACGGCCACGGAGGCGACAGCGACAGTGATGGCCACGGTGATGGCGATGACTGAGGCTGCGCTTAGCGTTGCTTTGCCAAGTCAGGCGTGATCCGTTAGCGTCGCGTTGTTGAAAAATGTAAGCTGGCATTCGAAAAGCGGATGCCAGCAGTTTTGTAGGACATGGGAATGTATCGTCGAATAAGCATCATATTAACCGTCTTTATTGCTCTGTCGTTCGCACCATTTGCGGCACATGCAGACAGCAAAGGTGACGCCTTTGCAGCCAAAGTGGCAAGCCAGCTCAAAGAGCTAGGGTATTCCACTGTCGAGGTATCGCGGACCTTTTTGGGCCGCATCCGCGTCGAGGCGACGGGATCTGCTGGCGAGCGGGAAATCATTTTCAACCCGCGCACTGGTGAGATACTGCGAGACTTTTCAAAATCTGGACATGGCGGGCTCTTGACGTTGCCTTCAGGCGATGGGGGAGAAGATGGCAACGACGTCGCTGGGCAAGAGGGCAGTGACGACGGTGATGGTGACGGTGGTGGTGACCACGGCGACGGCGACGACGGTGGCGATGATGGTGGTGACGATGGTGGCCATGGCGGTGATGATGGTGGAGACGGAGATGGAGATGGTGATGGTGGGGATGACTGATCAGATCCACTCGCCAAAAGAGCGGGGCAACGCATGAAGCAGTGTAAACTGGTTGTTCTCTTAATGCTCCTGCAAGGGGTCTGCGCTGTTTTCTTCGTGTTTGATATTCTTGCTACGCTTCTGGGTCTGCGCGCTACTCCTATTAGTTGGCAAACGCGTGAGCTCTTGGAAATTGGTGCCGCAATCGGGCTTGTGCTGGGCGTCATTCTGGGCTGGATCGCGCTGCGGCGCTCGCTCAATCGGTCGCGCCGTGCGGAAGAAAGCCTGCGCACTGTGCGCCGAGAGTTCAGGGACCATCTGGAACAGACATTTGTGTCTTGGGGGCTGACGCCAGCCGAGCAGGATGTTGCCCTTTTTTCTCTTCAAGGGTTTTCTATCGGTGAAATGGCGCGTTTGCGCGACAGTTCGGAAGGTACGATCAAGGCGCAAAGCAACGCTATTTATCGCAAAGCTGGCGTGAGTGGGCGGGCGCAACTGCTGAGTTTGTTTATTGAAGATCTGCTTGTTCCCGAACCTGACATAATGGAAAACAACGTCTGCCAAGCTTGAAGGCTTGAGCTTTAACCCCTGGGCTCAGCGTGCTCTTGAAGGACCCTCAGGGGGACAATGTCGAGCGCGCGGGCGTGCGTGGCTGCCAGCGAGACTTTGGGGGCGCAGCCTTCGTCATGGGCTTGCAGGAAGCGGGCGGCGCAGAGGCACCAGCTGTCGCCTGCCTTAAGGCCCGCAAAGCCGAACTCGGGGCGCGGTGTGGAGAGATCATTGCCGACGTATTTTGAGAAGGCGAGGAACTCGTCTGTCATGATGGCACAGACGGTATGGGAGCCTGTGTCTGCCGCGCAAGTGTTGCAGGCGCCATCGCGGAAATACCCTGTGAGCGGATCAGAGGAACAATGCGCAAGCGCCCCGCCGAGGACATTTATCGATGCATCAGGTGTCATTGGGCTGCCTCTGCTATGGCGCGGAACATGGCGGTGTTTGATAAACTTACGCCAGCTTCGCGGAATTTTTTATCGGCTGAGTTTATTGCGATCACCACGCCGAGGGGTTGGTTGATGTAGATGTACTGCCCATAGATGCCGCGGGCAAAAAACTCGCCATCGCGGGCGTCGGATGGCATCCACCATTGGTAGCCATATTGTGTATTGCCTTTCACCGTTTTGGCGGAAGGACGGGTGCTCTGGGCGATCCAAGCTGCGGGGACAACTTGCACACCGTTCCAAAGGCCGTTCTGGGCGATCATTTGACCAAAACGGGCGTAATCTCTTGTTGTGAGATTGAGGCCACCGAGCACGAAGGCCGTTCCGTAGCCGTCTGTGACATAGTAGGGCGCTTGCTCGAGCCCGAGGGGGGCGATGATGCGCTCTGAGAGAAGCTCGGAGATGGGGCGGCCCGTTGCGCCGCGGATGACCATCCCCAGAATGTGAGTGTCAATCGAGACGTATTGCCAGCTTTTGCCTGCTGCGGCATTTGTCTCTGTGAGGCCAGCAGCGAAGCCGTCCATGGACTGGCCAAGCGCCAGAACGCGCCCCATTTTGTTGATGTCAGACCAGAAGTCGAGGTAGTCCTCATTGAAGCGCACGCCGCTTTCCATCTGTAGCACATCTTCAATACGCGCGCCGTCATAGGCTGTTCCGAGAAGGGCGGGGGCATATTGGGTTACGGGGTCATTGACTGAGCTGATTGTGCCGTCTTCCAAGAGCACGCCGAGGAGGGCAGAGAGGAAGGATTTGGCCACAGACCATGAGATACGGCGATCGTCGGGACCAGTGCTTAGGTAGTAAGCCTCGTGGCGTAGAAGACCGTCTTTGAGCACCACGGCGCTTGTTATGGCGCGCTCTGTCACCCATGCGTCATAGGTATCTGGCAAAGTGATGGGCTGGCCAATGATGAGCGCAGAGACTGGGGCGTCCCCGCGTGGCACAGGAGCCGAGAGGAACATTGTGTCCATATGGGAGAAGTTGTGCACGATCTTATCGGCGGAGAAGAGCGAGTTTACCGCCAGCACGCGTGTAATTTCTTCGCGTTTCCAAGCATAGAGCGCGCCTGCAATGAGGATCAGCACAAGAAGTGTGCGGCCGAGCCATTTACCGAATGTGCGCATGATGCCTCCGTTTTGAAGAAGCGTAAGGGGCTTCGGGACGCGCCGCAAGGGGGGCTATTTGAACTTGTCCATGAGCTTCTGCATTGGGCTGCGCGCGTCTGGCGCAGGCGCCTGATCTGAGGCTTGGGGTGTGTCTGAGGGCTTCGCTTTGGCGGGCTTTTCACGAGGTGGCTGTACGCGCAGTGCCACCGCGTTCATAAAACGCCCTGTGTCGCCTTGGGCGAGGGCAGGAGCGCCATCGGCAATGCCGCGCAAGAGATCATCCAGCCAGCCAGCTTCGGCCTTGGCGAAGTCGTTGAGAACATAGCGCGCGACTGCGTCTTTATGGCCCGGATGGCCGATGCCGAGGCGGATACGGTGATAGTCAGGACCGATGTGGGCATGGATCGAGCGCAGGCCATTGTGACCTGCGTGGCCGCCGCCGAGCTTGGCGCGGCATTTGCCGGGGGCAAGATCAAGCTCGTCGTGAAAGACGGTGATGTCATCGGGTGTGAGTTTGTAAAAACGCATCGCCTCGCCGACGGACTGGCCTGAGAGGTTCATAAAGGTTTCCGGCTTGATCAGCACGACTTTGTCTGAGCCAAAGCGCCCTTCGCTGACGAGGCCCTGAAACCGCGACTTCCACGGACCGAAGCCATGAGCGTTTGCGATTTCATCGAGTGCCATAAAGCCGATGTTGTGACGGTTCTGGGCGTATTTTGCGCCTGGATTGCCGAGGCCGACGAAGATTTGCATGGGAGCCTTTCACACGCTGGTTGTTATTGTGGTTTAGGCATCTGGGCCCTAAGATTCAACCTGTGTGAGTGGGAGTGTGGTGTGTGGAGCGTTTTGAGCTGAATGGTGTGGCGTTGGTTTGCCCTGAAGGACAGCTGACAGATAAGATCCGCGGCAAGCTTGCCTCGGGAGAGTATGAAGGCTCCGAGGCGCGTGCCGTTATGATGCGCGTGAAGCCAGGGCAACGTGTGCTCGAACTGGGAGCAGGGCTTGGGTATATCGGCGCGCTGGCTGAGCGGATTGTCGGTGCTAAGAATGTGACCTCTGTGGAGGCCAACCCCGATATGATTATGGCGATCAGAGCCAATTATGCGCTGAATGGTGTGGCGGAGATTGATCTGCGCCATGGAGCGGTTGTGGGGCAGGACTATGAAGGCCATTCGCTCGCTTTTGCTTGCGCCAAGCAGTTCTGGGCCTCGCGGATTGCGGGGGTAGGGGACGCGGGCGTCGGCGTCGTGGATGTGCCTGTGCTGAGGATTCATGCTCTTCTGGATGAGGTGAAACCTAATTTTGTGATTATGGATATCGAGGGTGCGGAGCAATATCTCTTTGATGCCAAATGGCCCCGTTCTGTGAAACATGTGGTGATCGAGTTGCATCCCAAGCAATATGAGAGCGGCAAGGTGATCAAGCATATCGTGGATATGCTCTCGCGCTCTGGCCTCACCTATGACCCTGTTGCCTCGCGCGGCACGCTTCTGGCGCTGCGGCGGGTTTAGGCGTTTGTCTTGGGCGGGGTTGACTCCTCTCATTTATGTAATAATGTAATTACATGATTACTAATGATGACATGGATTCGGTCTTTCAGGCATTGGCGCATACCACGCGGCGCAAGATGATGGATATTGTCCGCGCGGAACCGAGGATCAGCGTGGGGGCCTTGGCGGCGCATTTTGATGTGAGCCGTATCGCTGTGATGAACCATCTCGCGGTGCTGGAAAAGGCGGGACTGATCTTGAGCGAGAAGGATGGGCGCACGCGGCGTCTGATGCTCAATGTGATGCCGATTGCCGAAATCCATGCGAGATGGACGGATGTTTACAGCGCCTATTGGTCAGACCGAGCGCTGCTTGTGAAGCAGGTGGCCGAGGCGGCAGCGGGGCGCACCAAAAGGGAGAGTGAGTGATGAGTGAGCCGGAATTTTCCAAAGCGATGCACAACCGCAGTTTTATCAATGCACCGATTGAAACGGTTTGGAGTACGCTTGTCGCGACGGATGAGCCGCTACCGTTTTTCTTTGGAGCGATCTGCCAGACCCCTGAACGAAAAGTGGGTGCGAAGCTCAGGATGGTGCACCCCAATGGCAAGATCGTCATGGTGGTGGGAGAGGTCTTGGAGTTTGACCCGCCCAACCGCTACGCGCATACCTTCCAGATGACCAATATCGACGAGCCGCCTTGCAAGGTGACCTATGTGCTGAGCGAAAAGAACGGTGGCACAGAGTTTGACCTGATTATCGAAAACGCAGTTGTCGGCAGCAAGCTGCTCAAGGAGATGAAGGGTGCGCAGGGCTTTATTGCGGGCAATCTCAAGGCACTTTGCGAGACGGGGCGACCTGCATTCTCGGGGCGTATGGTGGGCCTTTTGGGGCCGATCTTCGGACTGCTGGCCAAGAAGAGCCAGCGGATTGAGAACTGGCCTCTGGAGTGAGGCCAGCACTTGGGGCGCGGGCAGCCAACCCAACTGAGTGAAGGATATAAACATGACGATCACAGATATGACGGCGCGGCCTTCGGGCAGGCGCTGGGCCGTAGCGCTCGGCCTTTTGGGCGCGGTTTGGTATGGCTTTGGCCTTGTGCAGATGGGGCTTGGCGTCACGCTGGACACCAAAGCTGCCGTGGCCGCGGGGGCTATGACAGCGGAGCATGCGGCGGCTGTAAATGGCACGCCAGCGCTCATCTGGCTCGCCTTTGCCCTTGCGTCTGGTGCGGGCCTTGTCGGGGCAGTTCTGTTGGTGCTTGGCAAGCCCGCCTATGGGGTGCTTGGCACATCCCTGCCAGCCGCAGCCGTTTACTATCTTTGGGTCTACGGGCTGTCGGGGACGGGGGCTGCGCGTCCAGTTGAGGAGGCGATCATCGGAAGTGTTGTCGTCACGGTGACGCTGGGCTTTACAGTCTTTGCCCGCAGATTGCGCAAAGGATAAAACAAAAAAAGCCCGCCGATGAGGGCGGGCTTTTCTGATTGGTTGGCAGTGCCAGCTTATTCGGCTGAATCGCCTTCAGCTTCTGCGTCAGCCGCTTCTTCATCGTCGCCAGCTGAGCGCAGGCTTGATGGAGCTGAGATGTTGGCGATGACGAAGTCACGATCAACAGTTGGCTTTGCGCCTTCTGGCAGCGTTACATCAGAGATGTGAACGATGTCGCCAATGTCGAGACCGGTAAGATCGACTGTGATGCTCTCAGGGATATCGCCCGCTGTCACCATAAGCTCGACTTCAGGGCGTACGACTGTAAGAACGCCGCCTTTTTTGATGCCGGGTGCTTCTTCTTCGTTGATGAAATCAACGTGGATGAAGAGAGCGATTTGTGACGTGCGGCGCAGGCGCAGCAAGTCGATGTGCGTTGGCAAGTCTTTGACAACGTCGCGCTGCACGTTACGGCAGATCACGCGCACGTCTTCCTGACCTTCAACCTTGAGGTTGAAAAGGGTCGAGAGGAAGCGGCCTTCTTTGAGCTTTTTCAGAAGCTTGTTGAAGGGAATGTTGATGGGCAAAGGCTCGCCCTCGCCGCCATAAACGATTCCGGGAACCATGCCGTCGCGGCGTGCCTGACGAGCGGCGCCCTTGCCTGTCCCCGTGCGTGCCTCGGCGTGAAGATCTGGGATCTGTCCAGCCATGTTGAATACTCCATAAGTTAGGGCGGGGATCCTCCAAGGCTGTATCCCCGCGTGAAGGCTGGGCGATAGCTGGTTTGGGCTATATTGGCAAGGGGTTTTGCCCCGATTTTCAGCGTTTTTAGCTGTATTCCAGTTCCAAGTGCCCTCCCGCCTTTAGAACGCGAGCGTAGAGTGCATAATCGTCTGCACGCGCAGCGCGGAAGCGGGCCTCTGTTTCGGGGGTGATTTCGGTCTTGATCGCGGGAGAGGCATTGGCTTGCTTGAGGGCAATAGGGCGTTCTTAAGAGAGAGGAATTTGAACTGCGTGCCCACATTGACATGTGGCAGCTTCGGGTTGTCCAGCGCATCGCGCACATATGCATCAAAGCTCATGCCAGAGGAGGATTTGGGGCTCGACAGCAAGACCTCGCGGGTGCGGTATTTGTACCAGCTGCGCAGATGATCAAGGGGGTCGCGGATAACAGCGATACGTTCTGGGGTGAGCTTGTAAGCATTGCGCAGAAACGGCGCGCAGTGCTTGTCAAAGGCGGCTGCAGACATGTGCTTGCGCCGGCCCTTGAACAAGATATCCGCCTTGCCGCGCAGAGCCGCTTCGAGTGCGGTTGTACCTGTCTTGGGCACGGCCAGCATCGCGAGGTTTTGTTTGAAAAAGATCTGCACGTTTTACCCGCCTTTTCACAGTATTCTAGCCAGCTTAGGCTTAGATCACGGGTGTGAAAATACCCTTTCTTTGTGGCCCAGTCTGGCCCGCGTCTGGGGGCAAAGCCCCCAGCTGTTTGTGTGCGAAGGGCGTGACATGCAGCCCTTATGTCTGCCAGTCGCCTTCAAAACCTTTGGGAATCATGAGGATGTCGCGGTTGACGTCCTTGATGTCTGTCTTGCCGCACAGCGCCATGGATACATCTAGCTCCTTGTGTATGACTTCCAGCGCTTTCGTGACACCTGCTTCGCCCATTGCGCCGAGGCCATAGACAAAAGCGCGGCCGATGTAGGTTCCCTTCGCGCCCATCGCCATGGCTTTGAGAACGTCTTGTCCCGAGCGAATGCCGCTGTCCAGATGGACTTCGATCTTATCGCCCACAGCATCCATAATGGCGGGGAGCGCGCGGATCGAGCTGAGCGCTCCATCAAGTTGGCGGCCTCCGTGGTTGGACACGATGATCGCATCAGCCCCCACATTGAGCGCTTCGATCGCGTCGCGGGCATCAATGATGCCTTTTATAATCAGCGGACCGTCCCACATTTTGCGAAATGTGCGGATGCGATCCCAGTCAAGCGATTGGTCAAAGGCTTCTGATGTCCATGTGGTCAGTGAACTGGCGTCTTCCACGCCTTTGGCGTGGCCCACGATGTTGCCAAAAAAGCGTCGTTTCGTGCCGAGCATGCCAAGGCCCCACTGAACCTTAGTCATCATGTTGGCGACAGATTTCACTGTCAATTTGGGCGGAGCGGAAAGTCCGTTTTTGAGGTCTTTGTGGCGTTGGCCAAGGAGCTGCAAATCGACTGTGATCACGGCGGCAGAGCAATTGGCGGCTTTTGCGCGGTCAAAGAGGCGCTGCATGAAGTCATCGTCTTTGAGCGTGTAGACCTGCATCCAGAAAGGTTTTTCTGTGTTTTCAGCCACATCTTCGATTGAGCAGATCGACATGGTCGATAGCGTGAAGGGCACGCCAAATTTTTCGGCGGCGCGTGCGGCTTTGATCTCTCCATCGGCGTTTTGCATGCCTGTCAGACCCACGGGTGCGAGGGCGACGGGCATGGAGACGTCTTGCCCGATCATCTGTGTCGCAGTGCTGCGACCCGCCATATCAATGGCAACGCGCTGACGCAGGTAGAGCTTGTCAAAGTCAGAGGTGTTCTCGCGGAAGGTTTGTTCCGTCCAGCTGCCGCTTTCACAATAGTCATAAAACATGCGTGGTGCACGGCGCTCGTAGATGCGCTTGAGATCGTTGATATTCGTGATCACGGGCATAACGGGCCTCTCTTTCGCTAAAATTGGTATGAAATGGTTACCAATACATAGGGTTTCCTGCAATCGAATTTACCGTTGTTTAGGGCCGCTTAAACTTTGCGCGGCTAGAGTCTGCGGGAGGAAAAAGGAGACCTCTATGAAGGGCGTGATTTTTGTCGAGCTGTTGCGCATGGCCGAAGCCAATGCTGGCGAAGAGCTTGTGGATGAGGTGCTTGACAGCCTGACGCTTGAGAGCGGCGGTGCTTATAGTGCGATTGGAAGCTACTCTTGCGGCGAGCTGTTCAGTCTTGTGGGAGCCTTTAGCGAGCGGCTGGATGCGCCTGCGGAGGATTTGCAGAAGATGTTCGGGCACTGGATGTTCAGCTATTTTGTAGAAAATTACGGGGAGTTTTTTACCGACAAAAAGTCGGCTTTTGATATGTTGGCTTCAATAGAGAATGAAGTGCATGTGGAAGTGCGCAAGCTTTACCCAGACGCCGAACTGCCATCGTTTGAGACGCTTCAGACTTCAGAAACGGAGATGAGTATGACCTATAAATCTGCGCGTCCGCTTCAATCATTTTGCCACGGTCTGATTGAGGCCTGCCTGAGCCACTACGGCACACCTGGTGTGATTTCTGTCGATGACCGCTCTGATGGACACCCTGCGCATGTTGTATTCTTGATTGGTTTGGAGAAGGCCTGAGGGTGCGCGCTGAAAGGCATCATATGGCGCAGGCGGGCCCGGTTACGCGTAATCGCTATGAGCGCGAGAGGGCCGCACGGCAAAGTGCCGAGCGGCTTCTGGAAGCGAAGAGCCGCGAACTTTTTGATGCTAATCAGAGGCTTATGCAGCAGGCACAGGCGCTTGAGCTGGCGGTGACCGAGCGGACCCGTGAGGCAGAAGAGGCCGCACAGGCCCGCGCGCAGGCCGAGGCTGCGAATGATGCCAAGTCAAGCTTTCTGGCTTCGATGAGCCATGAAATCCGCACACCCTTGCATGGCGTGTTGGGGATGATGAGTGCGCTCGACAGCACGGCGCTCACAAACGAGCAGCGCGATTTGCTCGAAGTCATGAAAGAGGCGGGCTATGTGCTGCGCACTGTTGTGAACGACATTCTGGACCTCAGTAAAATTGAGGCGGGGCAGCTCGAATTGAGCAATGCGGCGTTCTATTTGCCCAACGTCTTGAAAAGCCTGAAGCAGCATTTTGGTTTGAGTGCTTCTGCGAAGGGGTTGACGCTCCTGTTTGACACAGATGCAAGTTGTGAGCGGTGGCTTTTTGGCGATGAATTCAGGCTCCGGCAGGTTTTTGGCAATCTTTTGTCCAATGCGGTCAAGTTCACGGCACACGGCACAATTCTTTTGAAAGCAAGGGTCAGGCAAGAGGCTGGTGGCGTTTATTGTCTGGATGTCTTGGTTGAAGACACGGGTCTTGGACTGAGCACTTTTGCACGGGATGGCCTCTTTAAGCCTTTCGCACAAGCCGATCCAAAGATTGCCCATCGCTTTGGGGGCAGTGGCCTAGGGCTGACGATCACACGGCGTATATGTCATTTGATGGGCGGAGCCATCACGCTGGATGGGGAGGAAGGCAAGGGGACGGTTGCAGAGTTTCAGGTGCGCCTCAAGTCAGCAGAGCCCCCTGAGGCGCGCACTCACTGCGCCGATCTGGCGAGCGCGGAGGCGCTTTTAGAAGCGCGCAACTGGACCATTCTTGTGGTGGATGACAGCGCGGTAAACCGTAAAGTTGTGACGCAATACCTTAAACGCTATAAATTGACGGTCTTGGAGGCCGAGGACGGCGTGAATGCCGTTGACCTTTGGCGGCGTGCCAAGCCTGACTTCATTCTGATGGATATCAATATGCCTGTGATGGGCGGCATTGCGGCGGCCTTGCGTATTCGCGAAGAGGCGATCGAGCGCGCCGAGCCACGTGTCCCTATTGTCGCGCTGACGGCAAATGCGATGTCGCATCAAGTCAACGACTATCTGGACGCAGGACTCGATGCCCATATTGCAAAACCTGTGGGGCGTGCAGAGCTTGTCCGCGTGATCGGCTCGTTCCTGTCGCAGCGTGTGTCGCGCTGTTAAGCGCGGTGGGCCCCATCGGCCAGTGATTTCACAAAAGCGAGGACATCCGCGGGTGTGTCGCCATTGGCGATCCGATCAACGATGGCGGAGCCGACCACTGCGCCATCTGCAACACTGGCAATGGCTTCTGACTGCGCAGGTGTTTTGATGCCAAAGCCCACAATGATCGGAAGATCAGTCTTGGATTTGATCCGTGCGACTTCAGGGGCAACATCTTCTGCCTGCGCCTCGGCGGAGCCTGTAATACCTGTGATTGAGACATAGTAGACAAAGCCAGATGTGTTTTGGAGCACTTTGGGCAGGCGGGCGTCATCTGTTGTTGGTGTGGCCAGACGAATGAAGTTGAGGCCTGCGGCTTGCGCGGGAATGCAAAGCTCGACATCCTCCTCAGGCGGAAGGTCCACCACGATCAGCCCGTCGATCCCTGCGGCTTTGGCGTCTTTTAGGAAGGCCTCGACACCATGTGAATAGATGGGATTGTAGTAGCCCATCAATACGATCGGTGTTGTCTCATTGGTCTTTCGGAACTCTGTCGCCATCGCGAGTGTTTTGTTGAGCGTCATGCCCGCCTCAAGCGCGCGCTGCCCGGCCAGCTGGATGGTTGGGCCATCTGCCATAGGGTCGGTGAAGGGCAGGCCCAGTTCGATGATATCTACGCCTGCCGCCGGCATGCCTTTCATCACCTCAAGGGAGGTGGCAACATCTGGATCACCCGCCATGATGTAGGCCACGAAGGCTTTTTTATCTTCGGCTTGAAGGGCGGCGAATGTGGCGTCGATGCGGCTCATGGGGCATTCCTTTTTATGTTGAGGCAGATGTGCCCCAAAAGCAGTGGGGAAATCAATAGCAAGACGGGTCCAATGGCGCTTTGCGCCATTGGACCCGTTGGGGGCTCTGCCCCCAAACCCCGGGGATATTGGAGGAAAGAAAAAGAGGGTGGAAGCGATTCCATCATGAATAGGCAGCTGGTCAACGCACAGTTGGAGTCTCTTTTCGCTCAGGATTCCACGG
>ENA-OWPI01003695-OWPI01003695.1-marine-metagenome-genome-assembly--contig:-NODE-3695-length-12801-cov-2.901996_pt1 | contig 12801 bp, 13 predicted proteins | sample MGYA00238138_ERZ651775 | MGnify/ENA primary metagenome ERZ651775 (study PRJEB26906, sample SAMN06265043) | marine metagenome | isolation source: Helgoland LTER site | place: Germany:Helgoland, sampling...
GTGGCGAAGTCAAAGGTTAAGGGGCGACGTGAGTGGCCCACCTCTGAGCCATCAGGGGAGTGTTAAATATGCGGACTGTAAGTCGCGTATGTTGTTAATGGTGATGGGACAGGTGTGGGCCACACACCGCCTAAGAGAGAGAAATTGTTATTGGGGAATGGGATGGAGAAATACCGTAATGTTGTTGTGTATTTCTGAGAGAGAGAGAGGAAATGAAATGGGGAGAAAAGGGGGTGAGAGGACCACTTATTTCTGAGTGGAGACTAAGCACAACTAAATTTGGACCAGTTTCATACGCATAAATTACGTATTTTTTTAGTTGCAATAATAAAAAATCGATCTAGGTATACTTGCAATGTTTCTTTGCTCTTAAATACCTACTCTCTCAACATCTTATCTGTATTTCGCAAGTCCTTACTCTCTACTTGGCTGGCTCAATTAAGAGGAAATTTCCTGTGGGTCGCACCTGAAATCCTTCATTATGTGCTACTCCTTCTGCTGCTAGTTCGAACTCTTTCCCCTGTCTATATTTCCCACTTCGGGTGAGGGAAACTTTCATGATCTTATACCAAAAATTATGTCTTTTTGGCCCCAACGTGTAATTTGCAGGCAAAGATACGCCCAACCCGGTGAAACCTGTTCCTATATACCAGAGTAAATCCACATCTCTGTTCCCCCCAAGGTGCACGTAGGAGATATCACCGAAAGGCCAGATATACTGACCGCTATCATTAATCGTGTTTCCATCGAAATCGATGCCACATACCACGTCAAAATTCACCCTGACTCGTCCCTTTCTTATCAAGTCGAAGAGACCTTCCTCAAGTTCTTGCAGGAGATTGTAGGCGGAATTGAGCCCGCCTTTTTCCTCAGTGGCGGTGATAAATAAAACCACGGTGGAGTGTACTAAATCTTCCATTTCCCCTCTCTCTATGTCGTCGAATTTCCAATCTGACCCCTGACTCACCTCTCCTAAGCTGTCTTCGTCCTCGACAGCCCCTGGAGTCAATTCCGCTCTAGATCTGCATCCTTGATTGCCCCCCCCCACCCCGACTCCGTATCCGTCTTTCACCATCCACATGGCCTTCCCCTCCTTCCTCGCTTCCTTGGTTCCTACTCCGTTAACGGCTGCGATCAAATCAGGAGTACCGTACCCTCCCCGTTCGAAATAGGTTTTGTGTGACATGACTACTTTGTCGCTCAACTGGCAAGATCCAACATTGGGAAGACAACTTGTCAATAATGTATCCGTGTATTTCGTGCATTTTTTTCGTTTATTGCCTCTTGAGTCGATTATCCGTAACCGCCCCTCGTTTTTGTTTGTCGATTTGACAAAAACAGGTGTCTTGCCTTCCATCTCGCTGAACATGACGTCACAATCCCAATTGATTACCTGCTCAGGAGACCGGAACCAAAGCTGCTTTGGATTCGAAATTAAATAAGACACGCCATAGCTCGTCAAATGATGGAGGAGAGCAGCGGGAGCCATCGTATCCTTCCCAATGTACAAGATATTTTGTTCGTCAAGGAGTACTTTGACTTCTTTGTTGTCGCTCTCAAGTATGACCACTACCTCTGGTCCGTGCACGGTCTTGTAACGGCAAAGCCAGTTTTCCACAAGCGATACGTCTTTTCCATCTACATAGTTGATGTAAAGCAGCATCACCAGCAGTCTGTCGTTTGATCTTTGGAGGACCGAAGTCACGATGTTTGACATTATGTTTGGATTCGTTTTTATGGACATTGTGTCACTTCCTTCTTTTCCTCCCCCTGAGAATACCCTACCTTCTACGCCGCCTATATTCCCGCTGCGATAGCCCCGACCGGAAACGCCAAAGACGAGCTTGTTGTTGAAATTGGCTCCGTTGCGTGCCGTGTGGTCTTCGGCATTATTAGCTTTGACACAATGTTTTATATGTACGACGTCAGAAACTTCCAGAGTTACAACAGAGGGAGATTTTATGTGAATCTGCAGCAAATAGTTATCCCAGCGGTAGACACCGAGGAGGAAGGGAGGCAATCGTTTCTCTAGAAACGATAAAGCGGGCATCACAAAGTAGTCTAGACCGAATTTCCCCTGACTTCCTAATTCTTCAACTGGTTGATACTTTTCGTCACAGAGATAGTTCGTCCTGTTTCCGACAAGCAGGACTTTGTCATTCACGTCTGATCTTCCGACCCCGACATTGGCGAGACTAGAAGAGCCAAGAATTTCCATTAGCACGGTCGGAAGGTTAGCAGGCAGGTATATGTCGCCATTGACCAGCGCAATGTATTCGCCTTGCCCGCCCTGATGCCCGAACACCTCAAATTTGTTTTCCTTGTACCAGCGACGGATCGCCTCCTGGACGCATAATATTGTGTCGTGGCCATACGTATTAGCCGCACAGCCAAGTTTCCAACACGAATCGGAGCTTTGTTGTGCTCCTTCGCCGGGAGGACATGAAGAATCGAGAACAACAGTTGTCACACCTAGCAACTTTGCTGCCTCCGCTGCTCTTTGTTCTTGAGCGAGAACACTCGCTCGGCCTATCCTAAACAATGTCAAGTTTGGTCTTCCCCGATCGTCACGCTTGTGGGCAGAAGTTACATACGGTTGGATGACACTTTGCCCTCCTCCTGCTCCAAAATTTATATCTGCTCTGTGTTGCTCTGAAATTGACAAGAATATGTTCAGGCTGATCAGCATCCAGAAAATGAGGAAAGCAACGATAACTTTGGGAAGATGGGAAGAAGACACAATCGGTCGCATTGTGTATAAATGTCTCTTCCTGCTTTGCAACTCTTTTTCTTCCTATTTCCCTTCGTCCGTCCCCGTTTCGTCGTTTCGTCGTTCGTCGTCAACAAGTTTGACAAAAAATACTCAATTTAACTACCATTATGATCAGGTATTGATGAAATCTTCTGATCTGTGCTGTGTCAGGACCGAATGCGAAATGTGTTCTACTTTTTTGTACATAACAATTATTATTATTAATCGATTTGTGACAAAGGAAGGTTCCAATGATTTCCTTCTGCATAGAATGTGGCACCTCCGTCATCTACTGCAAATTCTGTCCGTCTTGTGGATCAATGGAGTATGAATGATACATAGATCAAAGGATGGAGAATAAGGAACGAAATAATCAGACTTAATGAAGTTTTTCTGCAAAACACCTACATTCCGTATTCATTATGACCGCTTCTCCGTCTTCCTTCTCCAGTTATCCGCGTCAGGGTCAAATACAAACGAAGATTCGTCCGTGAATGCAATGTCAAAGATGAAGGTGAGGCCAATGAAAAGGACTAACGTTGTCCACTATAAGGCGATTGCAGAAGCGTGGTATTATTGGTACAATTGGTACGATTGGTGCAGTTCGGTGCGCGATGTAAGTAATATTGGTGTTGATCGAAATGAACGGAATGAACGGAATGAACGGAATGAACGGAATGAACGGAATGAACGGAATGAATGGGAGGAAAAGTGGAAAGAATGGAAGGAGATTGGAAAATGGCAACCAGTTAGTATTGAGAAGGCAAAGAACACCCACTCGGCAGCACTTATCCATCCCGCACACGCAAAGCGCTTACACGAGGGGCCTCTGTTTACTCCCACATCCACTAAAATAAACCCCCAGCAAGCATTGTAAACTCGGCACTGAGCATATAAGCAAGCCCAAAGACTGCCCACTCCCAACCGATGACTCACCTGCATCCACGTTACTGAGTACTCCTCGTACGACGCAAAGGCGAAGATAATGAAGATCGCTAACAAGGAGAGCTCCAGCTTGTGCCTGAATGCAAGGGCCATTGTGAGAGAGGAGAGATTGCCTGTTTCAGGTTGGTCGTTTGTGTTCGGTATGCAGCGGCGATTGGACAAATAGTCTTCTCGAGGGATATAACAGAGAATTAAGGGCTGCTCGATCTAGGATTTAATGTGCAATGACAGCAAACAACTGAGTCTCTGTTATTTTGCAAATTTCATCTCAAACTTTTACCTACACCCAATTTCACACCCGGCAGCTGTCGCTTACCCCTGTTTTTGTGGCCACGCTGTAATAATATCTCCCTAGGGGGGCTCTCCTTCAAAGCCGGTCTTTCCCACCCGTCCCCTGTCCTGCTGTCCAACAAAACCTGGCAAGCAAGGTTTCTCTCTTCCGAACCCCCACGTGCACCCCCCTGCTTGCACTGCTCGCACGAATCTCTTTTGCGCAAGCATATAGCCGATAGGTTCCGTTGGGTTCGTCGTCTTCATCCCTGGAACTATTGAAGGATGAGCTCCAGCTTCAACAACACAAAGCGTTTCCAGGACCCCCGAGAGATTGAACGGAAGAAGAAGCTGACGGCAATCGGTTCTGATCTCATGAACTCGGCTTATGATAGATTGATTGGGAGCCAGCTCGGGAAGGTGAAGGGAGGGAAAGTCGCGGAGAAGTCGAGGGAGGAGATGGAGCAGGAGTACAAGAGAGGGCTAGAGGAGGGGAGGGAGATGGCCATTGGAGGAGAGAAGAAAGGGAAAGGGTTGAGTGAGGAGCACCTTGAAATGGCACGTAAAACAGGACTCAGCGGCGCGGTTATCGCAGTGATGATGGGAGAGAAGGGAGGGGAAGGCGAGGAAGACAGCGAGGAGAAGAAGAGGAAGAAAAAGGATGACAGAGAGAAGAAGAAGAAGCCTCACAAAGTTAAGAAGGAAAAGCGAAAATACAAGAAGGATAAGAAGGAGAGAAGCAAGAAAAAAAAAAAAAGCAAGAAAGAGAAGAAGAAGAAGAAGAAGAGAAGGAAGAAGGAGTACTCTTCTTCGTCGTCAAGCGGATCAAGTTCGGATGACGACAACCAGCAGGGCGAGGAGAGGAGTGTTGGCGGTTCTAGCCATTTCCTCAGCTCTTCGGAAGACGAAGATGCGGGGAAGAGTATCTCGAGCGGTAGCGATGGTGTAGTTTATGTAGATACTTAAATGAGGAGCGTAGGTGTTTAGAAGCTAGGATTTCCATGAAAACTAGGGAACTCTGATCCATTCACTGTGTGGCTAGGCAGACCGAAAACGGAGCTCGATAATTTTATTTTTGGTTGCAAAGCAAACAAAATCAACCTGTTGTACTCTCTCCATCCAAAGTTCCCTGCCATATATGTAAACCACTGATACCGGGAAAAACTAGTTCGCTTTCGAGCTGCAGCATTTAAAGGTTGATTTACCATTCTAACCTTCTGCAACATCCAGGATCCCCACATCTAACTTTTACTATAGTCCACTGAATATCAACGACTACGGGGGATAACTTTACTCCTCGCCTTACGATGAGCTGGGTTCACTCCAAAACCAAGTCCGGGCGCGACTTCTACTTCAACGCAAAGACCGATAGTATGCGTTGGGGGATGTCCAACCCAATGGCTGGGTTAACAAATTCCTTCAGAAAGAAAAAGCAGCCCCCACCACCTCCGGGAAAGAAGAAGAAGAAGAAGAAAGGTGATCACGGAGGGTACAAAGAGGAAATCGGGGATGATCCTCGACCTCCCCCTCCCCCAGCACATGGTCGTATCAAGACGGGCATGGAGCCCATGGATGTTGAGGAAGGATCTTACGAGGACGAGGACTCGAGGCGGAGGGAACGGCGGCAAAGACGGAGCCGCAAGGATCGCAGACGCAGCTCTGGCTACGGACGACAGAGGAACGAGGGGGACGACAGCGATTCAGATGAGTCTATTGATTACGATGCTCCAAGCGATCCGTTCAAGGTTTGCGGACAAGTTTCGCTCTTGATCATGTTCTTGATGCTATTTCTCATGATCTTGGATGTCGGCGGTTTTAGTGGGGTGGTGGAGGATGCGTTTGGGGTTGATTTACCTTTTAACGGGGAAAATGAGGATCAGAACTCCAGATCTGTAGATGGCAATGGCGGCGATGGTGATGACGATGATAGTTCGAATAATGGCGGTGGCGGGAACGACGATCAGCGCCCGCCTCGGACGGAGTTTCCGACGATTAGCCCATCTGGTCATTCTTCTGAATTTCCTTCCTCTGCCCCTAGTAGTTTCTTTCCTTCCGACGCTCCCAGCCTCCCACCTAGCAGCTCCCCACCTAGCAGCTCTCCCAGTTCTTCGCCATCATCTATGCCCTCTGTGTCACCCGCCCCCAGTGCAGTACCGATGTGGAACCTACTGGTACCTGTGGTCCTAGCAACCCCATGTCGGACGGACAACCGTACCAATGCAACCCTAACTCGGGACTGTATTGTTGCGGGGTCTCTGGTTGGTGCGGGGTCGGTGATTCGTTTTGCAATTGTCCAAGTTGTATCGACTACAAAAATAACCCCCCCGCTGAGGCCACGAACGCGCCATCGTCAGCTCCATCTTCGGCACCTACGGGTGAGGGTATGACATCCCATCCGAGCGCATTACCCACCTCCTTACCATCATCCCTTCCGACTTCACAGCCCTCGTTGCAGCCTTCAAGCTTCCCCTCACTGCCGCCTTCAAATGAGCCAACTGCAATTGCGTGCACAGACTCGGAGCGTAATGGACAAGAGACCGACATCGATTGTGGAGGTCCGGATTGTCCCAAGTGTGATGTTGGTATGTCTTGTTTGGTCGGCGCAGACTGCGAGAGCAACAGGTGCCAACAAGATAACAATGTCTGTTTGCCGGCAACTCAGGCACCAACAAGTGCTCCCAGTGCAGCACCCAGTGCAGCGCCGAGTGCAGCGCCGAGTGCAGCGCCCAGTGCAGCGCCCAGTGCAGCACCCAGTGCAGCGCCCAGTGCAGCACACAGTGCAGCGCCCAGTGCAGCGCCCAGTGCAGCGCCCAGTAGAGCTGCTACTAACGAGCCGAGTGGTGCCCCGACTGCCGCTCCTAGCTCGGCTCCAACCAGTGCTCCTAGCTCCGCTCCCACTGCCGTTCCCAGTGCCATTCCCACCTCTGCTCCCAGCAGAGCTCCTAGTTCCCCGCCTTCCTCCGCCCCTTCTTCTGCCCCCAGTTCATCCCCAACAGTGGAATTCCCTCCCTGCAACCCAGTCTCTGCCCGCGACCCGAATTGCTTGACAGTCGGAGCGGCCATTGAGCAAGGGCTCTTGGCCAACGGTGGAACTTGCAATGAGGACCTTGCCGTCGGCCTAAGCGAGCAGATCTGGGCAAAATTCCAGGCTCTGGTGGGTGGAACACCACTTGTCTCCTTAACAACAGATACAAGTGTCATTAAACAATCTGATTATCTCTTCCCGTATCTTCAAGAGGAGGCCAAGGCAAGCTTAGAAAGAACGGCTAATAGCGCTGGATCTCCCATTTTCGTCACAAGCTGCTGGAGGAGCCCAGCGCAACAATACATGAGGAGGATATGGTATTTTTACTCGAGTAGGTATTCACACTGTAATCCTACCCCGACGAATGTGCCGGGAACTAGCAGTCATGAGGGAGGCCTGGGGGTAGAAATTCAAGATTATTCCTTTTGGCGGACGGCGATGATAGAATTTGGTTGGACTTGGGGTGGAAATAATGATGCCAATCATTTTTCCTACTCGAGTGGTAATCAGCAATTGGATAAGGAAGCGCTGAGAGCGTTCCAGATTGTGTGGAATGCTGCTAATCCCGATGACCCCATCGATGAGGATGGAGTTTATGGAGGGCAGACGGCTGACAGGCTCGATAAATCACCGGCCAACGGATGGTTGTAAGTCAGCCATTCGTAAAAGATGATGAACTAACTGTACATGAAGGTAATAAACAAAGTGACAGTGTTGTGTTGTAAAGCTGCGGGTCGTTTCACACCTGCGCCAATATTTTTGTCATTTTCATTTTTTTTTTTTCGTCATTGTCATGCTGTCGTTATTTTTCACTTTCGTCTCTCTGTCTCAATACAAATATAGGTACAGACCCCTTACATGCGGTCATCTCAGGCCTAACTCAGCAGGCGATGGCGCTCATGAGTTTTTCTTGGTTCTGCAGCACCACTTTTTCCATGCTCTTGTAGTTCTGGATCATGTCAGCGATTTCCCCCTCAGTCCTCTCCTTTTCCTCCTCAATAGCCTGCTCAATCTTTCTCTTGGCCTGCTCGCTTGCCTCAATCTTGGCGTTCCCGTCCCGGCGGTCCTTCTCCACGGCAAGGAGCTCCGTCTGGGTGGTATCGAGGGCGGACTGGGCCTCGGCCGTCTTGGTCTTGGCCTGGCTCCGGAGGTAGGTGATCTTGTTCTCAAATTTCTCCACGACTCGGGAACTGTCGTCAATGGCAACATTGCACTTTTCGGTGTTCTCCTTGTTGGCGTTGATGCTTTCTTCTGTCTGCCTGATCTCTTCTTGTGTAGATTTCTGCTTAGAAAGCTCGGTGGCAGTCTCCTCGAGTCCCTTCACGGCCCCTGCAATGGCGACGTCCGCCTTAGAGATGTTTTGGGTTTTTACCTTGATTTCAATGGCATTCTTCTCGGCCTCGGCTGCTTCCTTTTTCTCGAGCTCCAGTCGATCGTTGGCGTCGGCCATTTGCCGCTTGACGCGCTCTGGGGACTGCACAATCTGCGTGCTGAACTTTTTGTCGTCAGCTTGGCCCTCCTGGATGCTCAAAGCGATGGTGGCGTTCTTATCCTTGAGTTCATTGGCCTTCTTCTTCAGCTCTCCGGACTCATGGCGGATCGCAGCCTGCTCCTTGTTCAAAACTCCGATCTGGTGTAGTTTTGAGTGTTTTGCGTAAAAGATTGCATAAGTGATCGCATAAGTGGTCGCATAAGTTATTTCGTTAGCGATGGTGTAATCATTGTCTGAGCATTTTGTCTGTTCTGCCCACTTCACTCACCTGACCCTCAATGTCACGGCACTCCTCCTCAAAACTCTCGATAACCTTCTTTTCCTGGGCGGTCTGCTGCTTCAGCTCCTCGTGTTGGTTAGCAAGCCTGTCGTTTTCCTCTTGCAGCGCCTTGACACTGTCCAGAATCTCCTCCCTGTTGGCATTCAGCTCCCCGTACATCTGCAGCCTCTCCTCGCGGAATTTGGCAAAATTGATGATTCCGGAGAGCTGGCGGCGGAGCCTCTTGCTATTTGGCTGGACGATGTCCTTGATGCCGAAGTCGGGGATACCACAGGTCGTCATCATCCTGGTGCAGGCTCGGAGGAAGGCAAGCTCAGGGATTGAGTCTGTTATAGTTGGGCATCAAATCACCATCACCGTCAGTTTGTCAGGTCATTGACATATTGTGGAATTTGTTTTGTTAGTCATTATTGTCAGGTTTTCAGTGGTATTCGCGTGTTGTGGGCGCAGAGTCCGACGTCGACGCAAAGTCGGAAGCCGATGACATGAACAATAAAAGTTAACGTTCTCTCTCTCTCTCATAGCGCGCACAAACGCAAAAAGTAAAAAACTTCTTTTTTTTTTCACAAGAAGCCACCTCAAGCCACTCACCTTCGTGAAGCTCAGGATAGTTCAAGGCACTAAGGCCACTGAAAGCCGGTTGGCTCATCTCTTCTCTCGTAATCCCGGTACACAGCTCAACCAAGTGCTGGAATGCCCTCCTAATCTCCCCCTTGTTCTTCTCTGGCGCCATAAGCTCCGCCTCGGTGAGAGGAATTTGAAGCTCTCCCATGCACTGCAAGATCTCGCCGGATTTTAGCATGGGGAACGAGTAGGTCTGTTCCTGCTTTTTGGATGCTGCCATCGATTGGCGGTCGTTGCCCCGGGCAGTCTCGTGGTAACCGGCGCCGAACATTTTTGTAGTCGTTTGTGTAGCCTACGCTGAAATAAGGGGTTAGTGTTTAATTTTTGCGTGTTTCTGCGGTCATAAATGTGTATTCAAGGGTTGTGAAAAGACGAACTGTGCCAGAATTTAATCCCTGCCTGTCCCGTAGCCTCAAATACAATCGTCCTCTTCGAATCTCGACAACTATCTTTTGCAGGGTAGAGAGATTCTTGAACAATTTCGGGAGTCAATATACCACCCCTACGCATTTCGCCACCTCATCAGACGCTTAATTAATCCTCACCTTATTTAAACTTTCTTTTTTGGTTCAGAATCACCAACGACCACTTTTTTGCAAAAATGGGCCCAGCAACAAAGTTGACAGAGTATTTACTACTAGAGGACTGTTTAATTATTTTGAGCTTTGATAGACGTAGTTCAGTGTTGTAGTTGCTCGAGTGATATTCAATTACCTGCACTAAGCCATTAGTTGCCACTTTAGCGACACACCACAAGTGCTCCTTGGTTTGTCTAATACCGCTAGGCACTGTCCATTCAGTGGTTCACTGGGAGTTTACGAAGCCTATCGCCTACAGAGCTTATCATGGAGTCTGTAGACGACCAATCATCGCGCCTCCAAAGTTCACCTGACCAAAGATTTCACAATGAACAAGTCTCTCGTTACACTGCTCATAACCAGCAGCATGTATTCGGCCACTACGACTCTCTTTCCTCGGAAGAAAAGAGCTCCCTGGACTCGACTCTTTCAAAGATTGATCTGACGGCTCTAGATGACCTTTTCACTACCGTTATGAGTACTCCTCCTGTGAATCCCTCAGATACCAGCTTTCGCCCTTTCACCGGTTCAACTTCATCCTCCTACCCGAATCCAGCCACAGACACCACTGCCTCTATCATAGCTAAACACCGATCGATTGGATTAAAAGCCATTCGGGAAAATAAAGTTGCCTGCGTTCTGCTTTCGGGAGGGCAGGGTACAAGGCTTGGTTTTGATGGACCCAAGGGAGCTTTTGATATTGGTCTACCCAGCGGCAAGTGCCTATTTGAGATAATGATTGAGAAATCCAGAAAACTAGTGGAATTGGCGCACGAGGCTGATGATGAGGTTGTAGGGGAGGGTGGTGAGGAGATATCCCCGAAAACAAAATCCCAAATAACATGGTACATTATGACTTCCCCACTGAACCACTCTCAGCACTTGGAAATTTTCAAATCCAACGACTACTTTGGTCTGCCCCCGAGCTCCGTGGTATTTTTTCAGCAGGGTGTTCTCCCCTGCCTGACCACCGACGGCAAGATAATAATGACGAGCAAATCTGAAGTGGCAGTGGCACCTGATGGCAACGGCGGAATTTATCCAGCTTTGATATCCTCTGGGTCCCTGGAAGACATGAAGGCGCGCGGGGTTGAGTACCTGCATATATTTGCAGTGGACAATGTGCTTGTCAAGGTTGCTGATCCCATTTTTGTAGGATATTGCGTTGACCTGGGAGTTTCAGTGGGGAACAAAGTCCTCTGGAAACGTGATGCTTCGGAGAAAGTGGGAGTTGTTGTGGAGGACACCAATACACAACGTCCTCAAGTTATTGAGTACAGTGATATGGACGCCACAATGAAGGAGTTGAAGGATGAGAAGGGGAGATTGGTGTACGGCGCTGGGAATATTTGCAACCACTTTTTGACTGTCGAATTTTTGGATACTGTCATCAGGAAGAACCTCAAGCAAATCTTCCACGTTGCCAAAAAGAAAATCCCCTACTTGTCGCCCTGTGGCGGTTTCACTGTGAAGCCGGAGGAGGTCAACGGAGTTAAGCTCGAGAGTTTTATTTTCGATGTCTTCCCCATGGCCGGGTCCGGCGGGAAGGGGGAGAAAGGAGAGAATGGAATGGCAGTGTTGGAAGTTCTTCGCGCGCATGAATTCTCTCCTATCAAGAATAGCAACTCTCCCTCTGCATCATTGGCGGACCCGACACCAGACTCTCCACTCGCTGCGTTGAAGATGTACAGCAATTGGCATTCTGGTGCTTATTGGCGAAGTCATGCATCACCTTCAGAGCGACTGGGCCGATGACTTCGGATTGTTCAAGCGTAAGATCAGCTTCGAAGCCAAGACGGTGTGTGTCTTTGACAAGACATCTACTTAACTTGTCTTCATACACGTCGGTTGATGGATCTTCCCGTTTGCGTTCCCTTATCACCACTACCTTTTCTTCAAGCTCGGCCTTGTGCTTGGTGGCCCTCTTGGCGTAGGCCTTGGCGTAGGCCTCCTTCGCGCGTAGTACTTGGGCGTAGTACTTGGCGTAGTACTTGCCACTCTTCTTGCGCGCGGTGTAGTACTTGGCGTTGGCCTTTTTCACCTTGCCACTCTTCTTGCGCGCGGCGTAGTTATTGGCGTTGTACTCAGCGTTGTAGATCCTTTTATTCTCCTTCTTGACCAAGTGCAGGACCCTAGGAATTTAGGGGCTTGTTTGCGTTCGGCAGATGGTGTGGGTGTTAACTTGGTTGTTTTGCCAAGCGACCGTTCGGCTGGTTTAACAGATGTAGTTAGACATGTTGCTTGCGGTGCGGTGGAAAGACTCCTTATTACCAGAGTTGGGAATTTGGCTCGGTATATGGAGAAGCTGACTGAGCGGGGTATTCGCCTGATAGGCACCAGTGATCAGGCGACCACATCTCTTTATGATTCCACCATGAGTGGACCGTGTGGATTGATTGTGGGTGCAGAAGAAACTGGAATACGTCGATTGACAGCCAAACACTGCGACGAATTGATTTATATCCCAATGAGTGGGACGGTTGCATGTTTGAATGTATCTGTCGCCACTGGGGTTTGCCTCTTTGAAGCCCGTAGGCAACGATCCTCCTAGCTAGGTCTCTAAGCGCTGAGTGGCAGGTGTGGAAGCTTTGAGAGTGAGGCTTTCCGAAAAAACTGTGTTCTTAATCCACCGAAAACAAAGGCCAAAGAATACCGTGCTAAGAATAGAGTTTCGAAGAAATAAATAGGCTGGGGCGTATCCGGGTTCGCCAAGTACAGTCGCTTGGATAAGACCAGAAAAGTTCTTAATGTAGGCAGGGTTAATTATCCAAGCAAAAGCACAGGTGACCACATGAAAGATAATGGCAGACCCGACAGCCCCGGCAGTCCAGGAAT
>ENA-OWPI01003698-OWPI01003698.1-marine-metagenome-genome-assembly--contig:-NODE-3698-length-12794-cov-2.494142_pt1 | contig 12794 bp, 9 predicted proteins | sample MGYA00238138_ERZ651775 | MGnify/ENA primary metagenome ERZ651775 (study PRJEB26906, sample SAMN06265043) | marine metagenome | isolation source: Helgoland LTER site | place: Germany:Helgoland, sampling...
AAAAGTTAAAAAAAAAACAGATAAAGGAACAAATATTGCAAAATCAGTTATTGAATATATTAATGAACAATATGATCCTGCAATGGGCTGGAAAGATGCAGAGTATTGCGCAAAAAAATGGAATGGGCCTTTTGCATTAAAAGGTGTGATGTCAGTTGAGGATGCAAAAAAAGCGATTGATATAGGCTGCACTGCAATCATGATATCAAACCATGGAGGTCGTCAATTAGATGGGTCTAGATCACCATTTGACCAGGTAAAAGCAATTTCAGATGCTGTAGGTGATAAATTGGAAATTATTTTAGATGGAGGGGTTAGAAGAGGTACTCATGTTTTAAAAGCTTTAGCTGCCGGGGCAAGAGCCTGCAGCTTTGGAAAAATGTTTTTGTTTTCTTTGGCGGCAGGCGGTCAACGAGGTGTTGAGCAACTGCTACAAAATATGCACGATGAGCTAAATAGAAATATGGTACTTATGGGTTGTAAAAATTTGAAGGAGTTAAATTCATCAAAATTGGTTTATCGCAAATCAATTTAACTACTTATAAAAATTAGATATAAAAAAAATTAATTTATAAAAAAAATAAAAACATTATTCTAAAGAATGAAATTAGCAAAAAATTTGAAAAATTTAGGAACTGAGACTGCCTTTTCCGTTCTAGCAGAGGCTAAAGCATTAGAAGCAAAAGGAAATCCAATGATTCATTTGGGTTTAGGTCAACCTGATTTTAAAACACCTAAACACATTGTTGAAGCTGCAAAAAAAGCTTTAGATGATGGTCATCACGGTTATGTAATGTCTAATGGTATTCCTGAATGTAGACAAGCTGTAACGAGATGGATTAAAAAAAGATACAGTGTAGATATTGATTTTGAAAGAATTTTAATTATGCCAGGCGGAAAGCCTACTATGAGTTATGCTATTCAGTGTTTTGGTGAACCTGGTGCTGAAATAATTCATCCAACACCTGCTTTTCCAATTTATGAATCGATGATTAATTATACAGGGTCAACAGCTGTTCCTTACGATTTAACAGAAGATAAAGATTTAGAATTTGATCCTGAAAAAATTTTATCATTAATAACAGATAGAACTAGACTACTTGTAGTAATTAATCCCAACAATCCTACTGGAAGTTTTGTTGAAAAATCTAAAATAGATTAATTAGCAGAAGGTTTAAAAAAATATCCTCATGTAGCTATTCTTAGTGATGAAATTTATAGTAGACAAATTTATGACGGAAAAGAAATGCCAACATTTTTTAATTATCCAGATCTTCAAGACAGGTTAATAGTGCTAGATGGATGGAGTAAAGCTTACGCAATGACTGGCTGGAGAATGGGCTGGAGCGTATGGCCAGAAAAATTAATTCCACATGTAACTAAGCTAGCTATAAACAGTTTTTCATGTGTTAATGCTCCATCTCAATTTGCTGGAATAGCAGCTCTAGATGGTTCAGACGAACCAATAGATAATATGATGAAACAATTTGATAAAAGAAGAAAGTTAATTCACAAAGGATTAAATGATTTACCCGGTGTAGAGTGCAGTCTTCCAGGAGGAGCCTTCTATGCTTTCCCTAAAGTAATAGGCACAGGAATGAATGGTGCAGAATTTGGTAAAAAAGCAATGCATGAGGCTGGAGTCGCAATTGTTCCTGGTACAGCTTTTGGAAAGACGTGTAGTGATTATGTAAGATTTAGTTTTGCATGTTCACAAGATAATATTTCTAATGCATTAGAAAACCTCAAAAAAATGTTAACTAAATAAGCTGTATTTTAGTAAAAATTTTTACTAGTATTCTAGAATGAATGAATTGGTACAAAGAGAACTAAAAAAAATTTTTAATGGAAGGTTTTCAACCTCAGAGTCTACAAGGTTTAACTATGCAAGAGGTGAAGATACTTATGAGCCAGTATTATCTCAAGCAGTAGTATTTCCAGAGACAAATGAAGAAGTGTCTATAATTTTAAGATTATGTAATGAAAATAAAATTCCTGTTGTTCCATTCGGAACAGGAACCTCTCTAGAAGGAAACGCTGTTGGTAACTCAAATGGTATAACTATTTCATTAGAAAAAAATGAATAAAGTTTTAAGTGTAAATGCTGCTGACTTTGATTGTAGAGTTCAAGCAAATGTTACTAGAAAACAACTCAATGAACATTTAAGAGAAGATGGTGTGTTCTTTCCAATTGATCCTGGAGCAGACGCAGCAATCGGTGGAATGGCATCAACATCCGCATCTGGAACTATGGCAGTTAAGTATGGAACAATGAGAACTGTAATTTCAGGATTAACTGTAGTGCTTGCCAATGGAGATGTAATTAAAACTGGTGCGAGAACTAAAAAATCTTCTGCTGGTTATAACTTAACAAATTTATTTATTGGATCTGAGGGTACACTTGGAATAATTACAGAAGTACAAGTGAGACTGTCTCCAATTCCAGAAAGTATAATGAGTGCAGTTTGTTATTTTCCAGATTTAGACTCAGCAGTTCAAACAGCTCAAGAGGTAATCCAATATGGAATACCAATTGCTAGAATAGAAATGTTAAATAAAGATCAGATGGAAATAAGTATAAAATATTCAAAATTAGAAAACATAAAAGCATCTCCCACATTATTTTTTGAATTTCATGGGAGTGAAAGTTCAAATAAGGAAGCAATAAAACTAGTTGAAGAATTATCCAAAAATAATGGAGGAGGAGATTTTAAATGGGCTGTGTCCTTAGAGGAAAGAAATAAGTTGTGGCAAGCAAGACATGATGTTTATTGGTCCGTAAAGGCTCTTGGTAATAATATGAAAGTATATTCAACTGATGTTTGTGTACCCATTTCAAATTTAGTTGAGTGTATTTCGTGGGCAGAAAAAGAAGTTAAAAAACATGATCTTATTGCACCTATGGTTGGGCATGTTGGTGATGGAAACTTTCATTCAATAATTTTATTTGACCCAAATGATAAGGAAAAACAAAAAAAAATTAGAAAATATAGTGATGACCTAATAAGTAAGGCTCTTGAATTAGAAGGAACAATAACTGGAGAGCACGGAATCGGTTTACAAAAAAAACATTATTTATTGAAAGAACATCCAGATAATATACCTGTTATGAAATCTATAAAACGTAGTTTAGATGTAAATAATATTATGAATCCTGGCAAGGTGTTTGATCTAAATTAATATGAAAAAAATATTGGTAACAAGAAGATTAATAAAGGACAGTGAAGAAAAAGCATTAAAAATCAGTTAACCACAAGGGTGATGGTGACTGATTTGAGGTGGGTTTTAGATGTAGTTTAACGCTCCGACAGGGAGTTAATTATTAACAACAGGGAAGCAAAATCATGAAAGGTAAAAATGTAATCTTGGGAGCTATGGCACTGGTATTTGCAGGGGCGTCAATTGCCGCTGATAACTGGTATCTGGGTGCCACCGCTGGACACTATGATCTTGATAGTGACCGTGCAATCAGCGATGACCACAATACGCTCACAGCCGGACTTCAGTTGGGCAAATATCTCTCCGACAATGTCGCCTTGGAATTGGGTTATGGTGCCAATGTCGGACATGATGATATCGATGTCTTGTCATTAAATACGCTGATCTTTCTCGGCAGTGAAGCATCCAACTGGCGCCCCTATATGTTGTTTGGTGCGAATCAGTACGATTTTAAAGATGCTTCAAATCTAGTGTCTGGCCACGATGATCGCTCCACGCAAATAATGGTCGGTCTGGGCATGGCAACAGAGTTGAAAGGTGGCCTGGAATTTCGCGCTGATCTGCGCGGCATGGGCGGGCATGACGAGGACGGCGAAGACGTCGGTGTGCAGTTGTCACTCAATAAACTGTTTGGTGGCAAGTCAGTTGCTCCTGCGGCGGTGGTCACTCCAGTTGCTGCGCCAGCTGTCACTGAACTACGTGCTGAGCCAGAACCTGAACCAGAATCTGAACCAGAAGTCCGCACCATCACCGTGCGACTCAATGTTGAGTTTGAATTTAACAAAGACACTGTGCTGGCAGTCTATGGCGACCAGTTGGACGCTATCGCTGCGGCCATGAGAGCGCATGACGATATCGAACTGGTGCTTGAGGGTCACACCGATAGCCGCGGTAGCGATCAATACAATATGAGTTTGTCTGATCGCCGAGCCAAAGCGGTCAAGGCGAAACTGGTCAATGATTATGGTATACCCGCCGCGCGCGTCAGTGCCGTGGGCTATGGCGAGTCACGGCCTATCGCGACTAACAGCACTGAAGAGGGTCGCGCGCGCAATCGCCGCGTGGTGGGTGAAATGTCGTTTTCCGAGGTCTATAATTTTTAGGACGGGTAGGCTGTCTATCGAGAAGGTCTATATTAGGCGATCTAGTTGACTCGGATTTTGTTTGCCCGCAGTATCAGAACAGGGCATCGAAACACTACTAAAACGGCGCTTTAATCAGCGCCGTTTTTTTATGCTTACCGAATTGTTGTCACAGGGCAAGATTAGGGAGAGTGAAAAATGGACAATACATTCTATTGGCACGATTACGAAACCTTTGGCATTGATCCGTCGATTGACAGGCCGAGCCAGTTTGCTGGTCTGCGTACCGACTTTGATCTCAATCCGATTGGTGATCCTCTGGTTATCTACTGCCAGCCACAGGCGGATATTCTGCCCTCGCCACAGGCCTGTTTAGTCACCGGCATTACGCCCCAGTTAGCGCAGCAGCAAGGTCTTCCCGAACCCCAGTTTATCGCGCTAATCCACCAGCAAATGGCACGCCCCAATACCTGTAGCGTCGGCTATAACAGTATTCGCTTCGATGATGAGGTGAGTCGTTACACTCTCTATAGAAATTTTTTTGACCCCTATCAGCGCGAGTGGAAAAACGGTAACTCGCGCTGGGATATTATCGATATGCTGCGTCTGACGCGGGCGCTGCGACCCGAGGGTATCGAGTGGCCAGATCATGCGTCTGGTCGTCCCAGTTTTAGGCTCGAAGACCTGACGGCGGCTAACGGACTGACTCATGAGGCAGCCCACGATGCACTGTCGGACGTCACCGCGACCATTGCCATGGCCAAATTGGTCAAGCAGAAACAGCCGCGACTATTTGATTATGTATTGCAAAATCGCGGTAAAAAGCAGGTCGCAGCCATGCTCGACGTAAGGGCGCGCAAACCGTTTTTTCATATCTCCGGCATGCTTGCCAAAGAACATCTGTACGGAGCACTGATGATGCCGCTGGCGCAGCATCCGACCAATAGCAATGGCATTATTTGCTTTGACCTATCCGCCGACCCTGAAACGCTGATCAGTCTCGATGAGCACCAGATTCGTGATCGTGTCTTTACCGCGAGCAGCGATTTGCCCGACGGCGAAGCGCGTATTCCGCTCAAAGTAGTGCATATCAACAAAGCGCCGGTGGTGACAACGACTAAGCTGATCGATGCGGCCGCGGCCAAGCGACTAGATATTGATCTTGAGCGCTGCGAGCGCAATTGGCAGCGACTGTCGAGTGTCGATGTGTGCGAAAAGCTGCAGCGCGTATTTCGCGAGCAAACATTTCCACCCAAGCCTGAAGCCGAGCAGCAACTCTACGCTGGGTTCTTGCCCAATCAGGATCGTACGCTGTTGGATGAAGTGCGGCGCGCTTCTGCCGATGACTTTAAACGGCAGCAGTTTTACTTTGCCGATGATCGCTACAATCAGTTGCTGTTTAGCTATCGTGCGCGCTATTTCCCCGCGTCGTTGACGGCCGCAGAGCAGCAGACCTGGCTCGAGAGTTGTCGCTGGCGCTTGAGCGACGAACAGTCAGGATATCTGACCTTGCAGCAAAACCGCGAGACTCTGAATGAATTGCTTGCTGATATTAACTTAAGTGATCACAAACGAGGGGTATTGCAGGCACTGCAGAGTTGGAGTCAGGCGGTCGCAAAACAGTTCGGGCTGTAGTTTTGTTGGAGGCCCTTGTCTGAGCTGCGGATGTAATTGAGAAGCACCGGTAAACAGGCTAGAATCCCTCAACTCAACTGCCCCCGAGGTACCGCGTGAACTTCACCGGCGCGCACATTCTCTCTATCAGCCAATTTCAGCGTCACGATGTTGAGCAAATCTTCTCTGTAGCAGATCAAATGGAACCTTATGCACTGCGCAAAAGGGTTACCCGCGTGCTTGAAGGCGCGATTCTCGGCAATATGTTTTTTGAAGCCAGCACCCGAACTCGAGTCAGCTTCGGCTCGGCGTTTAACCTGCTCGGCGGCGAAGTCCGCGAGACCGCCGGCTTTGAAAGTTCTGCACTGGTCAAGGGCGAGTCGCTGCAAGATACTGCGCGAGTGCTGTCTGGCTTTAGCGATGTGATTTGTATGCGCCATCCACAACAGGGCTCGGTGGCCGACTTTGCCGCCGCCAGTCGCGTGCCGGTCATGAACGGCGGTGACGGCGCCAATGAGCACCCCACTCAGGCTCTACTCGACCTCTACACTATTGCGCGCGAATTACAGGCTAAGGGGCGCACAATCGATGGGCTGAGGATCGCCATGATCGGCGATCTGCGTCACGGTCGCACGGTGCACTCGCTGAGCAAATTGTTGAGTCTGTTCAGTAATATTCAGGTGACCCTGATCTCGCCAAAAGAGCTGGCGCTGCCAGACGCCATTATTGATGAGATGCGCGCTGCTGGTGTCACGGTCAGTGTCTCCGATGAACTCAATAACAGCATTGCTAATGTCGACATTGTCTACTCGACGCGGATTCAGGAAGAGCGCTTTACCAGCAAAGCAGAAGCGGATTTATACCGTGGCAAGTTTCGCCTCAATCAGGCGATCTACACGCAGTATTGCGAACCGAACACGGTGATTATGCACCCGCTGCCAAGAGACTCACGCAGCGATGCTAACGAGTTGGATTGTGATCTTGATAACAATCCCAATCTGGCGATTTTTCGGCAGACAGACAACGGACTGTTGATTCGCATGGCGCTGTTTGCACTGGTGCTGGATGTAGTGGATAAAGTCGATCAGTTCGCTCATGACGTGCGTTGGTACAATTCTCGACAACAGTAAAATAGATGGCAGTGTCGCCCAGCGGGTCAGTCCGCCGCGATGGCCTTTTTCGATTCTATAGCCGGTTTAAAAAGAGGCTAGTGACAAGTATTCAAGCAAGCTGCCTGATAATTAGAATAGAGCCAACAGGTGCAGGGTACTTTAGAGGTTTTAATGAGTGAATTTGACGATATTCGCCCCTACTGCGACAGTGAAGTGCCCGCGGTTATTGCGCGCCTGATTGCCGACCCCGAATTTATCGATCTGCTACTGTCCCGGCGTGCGCCGCTGCTGGCCAAAATTTGCCCCTGGCTACTGCGACCGTTGCTGCGTCGAGCGCTGTCAAAAGCCGCCGCCAATATGCAGACGGTTGACGATCTGCAGCGCTACCTGACTCTATCGCTAAAAGCACTGCTCGAGAAAACTACCGACGGCTACAGCGTTAGTGGACTGGAAAAACTCGACCCAGAGAAATCCTATTTGTTTCTCAGTAATCATCGCGATATTGCCATGGATCCGGCGATGGTCAATATTGCCCTGGTAGATGCCGGCATGGACACTCTGCGCATTGCGATCGGTGACAACCTGTTGAGAAAACCCTTTGCCTCAGACCTGATGCGCGTCAATCGCAGCTTTATTGTCAAGCGCTCGGTCATTGGACGCCGCGAAAAACTCAATGAGTTGAAAAAGCTCTCTGCTTATATTCGCCATTCGATTTGTCAGGACAGGACGTCGATCTGGATTGCGCAACGCGAAGGTCGCGCCAAAGACGGACAGGATCGCACCGAGACGGCACTGTTAAAAATGCTTGCTCTGTCGAAAGGTGAAGAGCAGAACTTTACTCAGGCAATTGGCGAACTGTCAGTTGTGCCAGTAGCCATTTCCTACGAATATGATCCCTGCGATATCGATAAAGGCCGTGAGCTATTTGCTAAACAGATGGGACAGGATTACATCAAGCAAGAGTTTGAGGATCTCGACACCATTCAGAAAGGATTTGTCGGCTATAAAGGACGCATTCATGTGGCATTTGGTGACCCGGTGGGTGATCAATTCGAGAGCGCAGATGAACTGGCCGCGGCCATCGATAAACAGATTTATAGTCACTACAAACTCTTCCCAAGCAATATTGCAGCCTGCCAAATACTCGGCAAGACGGAAGGGCTAGAGCGGGCCAAACAGCTGTGGCCAGACTGCGATTGGTTTACTGCTGGGGCCTCTTTTCAAAGTCGTTTAAATGCTGCACCGCGGGATTATCGCGCGATCATTGCCGAGAGTTATGCGGCGCCGGTATTAAATTATTTGCAAGCCACACAGGGATGTTAAATTTTTGTTAGACCCAGACGTTAGAGAGACGATCCAGCAGGGTTATCGGCAGTTTCTAAAGACTCGTGACCTCAGTCCGCGTCTTGGACAAAAGCAGATGATCGCCACAGTAGCCAATGCCCTTAGCGATGATGACCCAGACAAACGCCTGGCTGTGGTTGAAGCCGGAACCGGTACCGGTAAAACCGTTGGCTATTTAATCGCCGCGCTGCCCATTGCTCGCGCACTCAAAAAGACCGTGGTCGTGGCCACCGGCACCATCGCGCTGCAAGAGCAGTTAATTCATAAAGACCTTCCTGAGCTCCTCGAAGCCTGCGGCTGGGACCACAGCTGCGCACTGGTCAAAGGCCGCGGCCGCTATGCCTGTAACCTGAAGATGGAGCAGTGCCTCGACGCGATCAAATCAAAAGATGCGGGTCTGTTTCTGTTTGAAGATGAAGTTGCCTTTAACCCCAACCAACAAACCGAAGATCTCTATCGCGAGATGTCGGACGCGCTCGCCGAAGGCAGTTGGGATGGCGATCGCGACTCATGGGAAACTCGCATTCAGGATGTTGAATGGCGTGCACTGACTATTGATCGTCGCCAGTGCAGTGGCAGGCGCTGCCGTTTCGTTAACCAGTGTGCGTTTTTTAACGCGCGCAATGAGCTTGAAGAAAGCGAATGCATTGTCGCCAATCACGATCTGGTGATGGCCGATCTGGCGCTGGGTGGCGGTGCGATCCTGCCGCCGCCGGAAGACTGTATCTATATTTTTGATGAGGGTCATCGTCTGGGTGACACCGCCATTCGTCACTTTGGTGCCGAATGCCGCATCAACAACAGTGTCACTTGGCTTGAGCGACTGCAAAAACAGTGTAAGGGGCAGGCGCCGATATTTGAACAAGACACTGCGCTCGCCGAGCAGTTACCGCGCATTGAACGCGAAGCGACAAAAATTATTGAGCTGCTCAACGTTGCCTATCCAATGTTGCAACAGGCGTTGGAGTCGGCCGATTATCCGGAAGATGGACGCTATCGCTACGCCCATGGTGATATTGGCGCAGGGCTGCGAGATATAGCCTCGCAACTGGCCAAGCAGACCAGCGCCTGGCTCGGGCGACTTGAAGTCTTGGTCGACACGCTGAGCGATGCCCTTGGCGACAAGCAGTACCCCATACCGGCTGCCGATGTTGAATTGTTCTATCAGCAGGCCGGCAGCTGGCAGTCTCGAGCAGAGCAACTCTTAGCGCTGTGGGACAGATTGCAGCGCGAAATCAAAAGCGGTGATATGCCACTGGCCTGTTGGCTGCGACTCGATGACAGCGGCGGCAATGTCGATATCTCAGTTAACGCCAGCCCGATTCAGGCCGCTGAGTTATTGCGCGATGTGTTGTGGGGAAGCTGCTATGCGTCAGTGGTGACCTCGGCAACGCTGAGAGCGCTGGGCTCTTTTCAGACCTTGCAGCGCGAGACTGGTATTCCCGATTTTGCGCACTTTATGGCCGTGGCCGGCGCCTTTGATTATCAGCAGGCGGCGGTAATTCGAGTGCCAGCAGATGCGGTTGAAGGCAATCAAGTGGACGCACACAGCCGTTATATTGTCGATAACTTCGCTGACTATTCGGAGCCGCGTTGCGGCACGCTAGTGCTATTTTCGTCGCGTCGACAGATGGAGCAGGTCTACGATGAGCTCTCCAAAGACTTGCAGAGCACTATTTTAATTCAGGGTCAGTTATCCAACCGTGAAATGGTGCGGCTGCACAAAGAGCGCATCGACCAGGGCCGCACCAGTGTCTTGATGGGGCTTGCCAGCTTTGCCGAAGGGGTCGATCTGCCGGGGGATTACTGTCGTCATGTGGTGATTGCCAAACTGCCGTTTGCGGTGCCAGATGACCCGCTGCACGAGGCGCTGTCAGAGTGGATTGAAGATCGCGGTGGCAACTCGTTTTTTGATATTTCTCTGCCGATTGCTTCGCTGCGCTTGATTCAGGCCTGTGGGCGACTGTTGCGTACCGAAAAGGACACTGGCACCGTCACTATTCTCGACAAACGCTTAATCACCAAGCGCTATGGTACGCAGCTGTTAAATGCACTGCCGCCTTTCCGCCGCGAGATTGGCTAACCAGTAACTTTTAGAGATAGGGAATCGATGAGCGACCACTATAGTCAGTTGGCCAGTCTGTTATTCGAGGTTGAGAAAGAACTTCGCGATATGCAGCTGTGGGCGGAGCAGAACCCACCCGCCGAGTCGTTGCTCAGCACCCAGCCATTTGCAGTCGATGTTTTAACGTTTACCGAGTGGCTACAGTTTATTTTTCTACCGAAGATGTATGCCGCGATTGAGACTGCGGCGGATTTGCCTGAGAGCTGCAGTATCGCGCCAATGGCAGAAGAGTTCTTTAAAGCCAGACAAACATCAGGGAAAACAGCCGGACAAGTTGATGCGAGATCAATTATCCGGCGTCTTGCTGCGGTAGATCGCTTTATTTGCGGTCGGTAACCGGGCGCTTGCGAGGTTTTCTAACCTCTGAGTCCTGACCGCGGTGCGCTTTGGGCTTACCCTTAAAGGCGGGTTTTTGACCGGCGCCAGCGAATTTGCCTTTGGCTGCGGCATCTTTTTTATCTTTAAACGCGGGCTTTCTATCCTTAAAGCCCGGCTTCGCATCGCGCTGCTCGCCCGCGGTGCCGTTATCGACACTAATTTTCAGTGGCTTCTGACAGACGCGCACCTTGTAGAGGTGGTCAAACAATTCTTTTGGCATGCCTTCAGGCAGGTCAACGGTACTGTGATCGTCATAAAGTTTAATATGGCCGATGTACTGCGCATCAATCTCGGCTTCATTGGCAATCGCGCCAACAATATTCTTCGGTGACACCTCATCATTGCGGCCTACTTCAATGCGGTAAGTGACCATCGGGATATCGTCTGCATCAGATTTGTCACGAGGTGCGCGCTCGGGTCGCTCAGTGCGCGGCGCTTTGGCGCTGCGGTCACGGCTGTCAGGTCGCTCGCGGCTTTCGGGTCGCTCACGACTTTCGGCGCGCTCAGGGCTGTCACGCTTTGGGCGTTCTTTGCGGTCTGAGCGGTCGTTGGCAGTTGCTCTTGGCGTGTCAATGGCGACCATTTTGGGGAACAGCGGACGGTCTTTTTGTGCTTCATAGGCCAGAGCTGCAGCCAGCAAAGTCATGTCGATATCATTCTCAGCGGCGACTTCTTTAACCAGAGAGTGAAACTTATCCAGTTTGGTCGACTTACACATGCCCACCAACTGCTCTTTAGACTGAGTAATTCGCGGGCCGCTGACTTCTTCATTGCTCGGCAGATTAAACGAGCTAATCGGCTGACGAGTCGACTTCTCAATCGAGCGCAACATGCGGGTTTCTTTCTGAGTGACAAACATGATCGCTTTACCCTCACGACCAGCACGTCCAGTTCGACCAATACGGTGAACGTAGGACTCATTATCGTAGGGCACATCGTAGTTGATGACGTGACTGATACGCTCAACATCCAAGCCGCGGGCAGCGACATCGGTGGCCACCACTATATCCAGCTGGCCCTTCTTTAAACGATTGATCGTGCGTTCACGCAATGTCTGAGTTAGGTCACCGTTAAGTGCGGCGGAGGAAAATCCACGCGCTTCGAGCTTCTCGGCAATTTCCAGTGTCGACGACTTGGTACGTACAAAAATAATCATGCCATCAAATTGCTCAACATCGAGGATGCGACTCAGGGCATCCATCTTCTGGTGCCCCTTGACCATCAAATGTGACTGAGCAATACGTTCAACAGTCTTCGTCTTGTTTTGAATGCTGACCACTTCTGCATCACCGAGATACTTGTCGGCAACACGTTTGATTGCCGGCGGCATCGTTGCAGAGAATAGCGCGCGCTGACATTCGGGTGGGGTTTTAGCTAGAATCGTCTCAACATCGTCGATAAAGCCCATGCGCAACATCTCATCGGCTTCATCCAAAATCAAACCTTTAATCTGGCTCAGATCCAAGCTGCGACGACGCAAGTGGTCGAGCATACGACCTGGCGTACCCACCACAACCTGAGCGCCGCGCTGCAAGCCACGCAGCTGGCCACCAATATCTGCACCACCGTAAATCGGTAGCACATGGAAACCTTTAATATGTTTGGCATAGCTTTGAAACGCCTCAGCCACCTGAATCGCCAACTCGCGTGTCGGAGTCAGGACCAAAATTTGCGGTGATTTTTGTTTCTCATCGAGCTTGCTCAAAAATGGCAGCGCAAATGCAGCCGTCTTGCCAGTACCCGTCTGGGCTGTGCCTAGAAGATTTTTGCCTTCCAACAGGATCGGAATGCTCGCCTCTTGAACGGGAGAGGGTTGCTCGTAACCGAGTTGCTGTACGGCTTTGAGGACGGGGGCAGAAATACCCAGTGATGCGAAGTCAAGGGACGACATTAATTTACCTGTGCTTGGGGAGTTTTGGG
>ENA-OWPI01003703-OWPI01003703.1-marine-metagenome-genome-assembly--contig:-NODE-3703-length-12778-cov-2.361389_pt1 | contig 12778 bp, 15 predicted proteins | sample MGYA00238138_ERZ651775 | MGnify/ENA primary metagenome ERZ651775 (study PRJEB26906, sample SAMN06265043) | marine metagenome | isolation source: Helgoland LTER site | place: Germany:Helgoland, sampling...
TCAGCAATGGGCACGATACGATCCAGTTCGCCCACCTGTAGCCAGACTTGATCCTCAATGCCAATCATCTGCCCGAGTCTGACGGCCCGCTGCTCAGGATCGGGTATTTCGATCATAAACGTGGCCTTCCAGTTATGGCCGTCGGGAATGAGTGGGTTATAGGCGCTGAGCTCCTCTTCGATCCCAGCGGGCTCGAAGACGCGTTCGATGCGCAGCATTTCTTGGATCTGATAACGAATAGTGGTGGCATCTTCGAAGTAAAGTCGCGCGTGGTCTCCCAATGGCAGTTGGCGCGTTTTTTTGTGCGCCATCACCTCTGCGCGGAAGTCAGCTCGCCGTGCGGCATACTCTTCCAGACTCCAAAGATCTTCTCGTGTCAGTTGCGTCATAGTCATTTCCTCACTTGTCGAACAGTCGTGGTGTCACTACTGTAGCGGATTAGAGCCCATAAGCCTCTCGGAGAAGGGACATAGGGTGTTCTGCTTTTTGTACGTTGTCGGCTAGGTTTGCAATGTGCTCGCCAGCCATAGGGCAATCGCTGATAAATCGATCGGGTGCCTGTGCGTCAATTTTGCGCACCGTTGGCCGCGCAATTTTGACAGACTTATCGCGAGTCTCTTTTTTCACCGCGTAGGTCCCATCATGGCCAGAGCATCGCTCGTAGGGTGTGACCTCACTGTCATTAACAAGATTTAAAACATCTCGCGTTTTCAGTCCGATATTTTGAACGCGCTGATGACAGGCGACTTGGTAGGCGATGTCCCCTAGCGCAGACGAAAAATGCGTATTCAGTGCGTCGCCTTTATGGCGCAGCCACAGGTATTCGAATGGATCGAAAAATGCCTTTTGCACCTTTAAAACATCGGGGTCATCGGGGTACATCAATGGCAATTCTTGCTTATACATCAGCACGCAGGAGGGGATGGGAGCCGTCAAGTCATAGCCTTCATCCACCAGCTTGGCGAGTACGGGAATGTTCGCCTTCTTCAGCGCATCGACGCTTTCGAGGTCTCCGAGTTCCAGCTTAGGCATGCCGCAGCACTTTTCTTTCGGCACAATATCGATATGGATGTCGTTGTGTTGAAAGACTTTGACAAAATCCTCGCCAATCGCAGGGCTGTTGTAATTGCCGTAGCAAGTGGCATATAGCGCAACCTTCCCGGTCGTTTCCCCGACGGCTTGCGCCGGCAGCGTCTTCAGCAGCGGTTTCACGCGCTTCCTCAAGGTCTTGCTGTGTAGTTTAGGGAGCGGCGCTTCATGATGAATGTCGAGGGTCGCTGACAAGGCTTTCCGAAATAGGCTGGTATTGTTAAGTGCGTTAACCGTGATATCGACCAGCGGAATTGAGGTGGTCGACAGTAAACGGTCCGTACTCGTGAGGGCTCTGTCGCGCACCGAGGCGCCCTCGTCCTTAAAACGCTGCGCCTTGGCTCTTAGCATGAGGTGGGGGAAGTCTACATTGAACTCATGAGGGGGCACATAAGGACACTTGGTCAGATAACAAAGATCACAGAGGTAGCATTGATCCGCCACTTTGCCAAAGTCCGCCTTATCAACGCCATCCACTTCGAGCGTCGACGACTCGTCAATCAGATCAAACAGGGTAGGAAAGGCATCGCATAAGCTGACGCAGCGGCGGCAACCATGACAGACGTCAAAAACACGTTCGAGTTCCTCGTTCAATGAATCCTTGTCCCAAAACGCCTCACTTTTCCACGCTATCGGGTGCCGAGTGGGGGCGTCGACGCTGCCTTCTCTCATCTAAAATTACTCTCTCTGTGCCAATATCAGTGAAGGATTTCACCTAGCGGATGCGCAACGGTGCCAGTGGGTCAATACAGCACCCGGGTAGTAATCAAGTGGCCAAAAATAAGGGGAGCTGCGAGAGCTCCCCTGATCTAACCGCTATTCCGATTGCTCGGAGGGTGACTAGTCGTCGAGGTTATCCAGCGCTTTCTGGAAGCGATTCGCATGGCTGCGCTCGGCTTTCGCCAGCGTCTCAAACCAATCAGCGATCTCATCAAAACCCTCTTCTCGAGCAGCTTTTGCCATTCCTGGATACATGTCTGAGTACTCATGAGTCTCACCAGCGATTGCTGCTTTAAGGTTGAGATCTGTAGTACCTATCGGTTCACCTGTAGCAGGGTCTCCAACAGCTTCAAGGTATTCTAGGTGACCGTGAGCATGGCCAGTTTCACCTTCTGCCGTAGAACGAAATACCGCAGAAACATCGTTGTACCCTTCGATGTCAGCTTTCTGGGCAAAATATAGATAACGTCTATTTGCCTGTGATTCTCCAGCGAACGCCGCTTTTAAATTCTCTTCAGTTTTACTGCCTTTTAAAGACATAATGGATAGCTCCCTAAATTTAGTTTACAAGTTTTTAGACCAAGTCTAAAACTAGACTCAGTCTAAATGCTAAGGGAGAGAAAAGTCAATAGCTACACAAGAATTTCGATCTAGCCCCGTTTAGTGGATAATGTATAAAAATTATCAACCACCTAAACGGTTTGCGGAAAATTTATGACCAAAAAAGCTGCCCCCTTGTTCAATTTTGAAGATGCCATGAAAGAGCTTGAAGCTATAGTAGACAACATGGAGCATGGAGAATTTAATCTTGAAGAATCAATTAAACAGTTCGAGCATGGTGTCAACCTAACAAAAAAATGCCAGGAAGCCCTTAGAGAGGCCGAACAAAAAGTTTCGCAGTTATCAGTAAACGGTGACGATCTAACGCCCTTTGCTGCCCTACCTGATCAAGATTAAGCCTATGATGATAGAGAACATACTTAAACCATTACAGTCCAGAACAAATACTACTTTGGAAAAATTTTTACCTCTCGAGAATCAGGAGCCTCGCCGCCTCAGCAATGCAATGCGTTATTCTGTTCTCGCTCCCGGAAAACGTTTACGCCCCGTGTTAACTTATTTGACCGGCCAGGTTTTCGGCGCACCTCTTTCAGTTTCAGACGCCCCCGCTGCAGCAGTAGAGTTAATACACGCCTATTCTTTGATTCACGACGACCTTCCGGCAATGGATGATGATGACCTGCGCCGAGGCAGACCAACCTGTCATAAACAATATGACGAGGCTACGGCTATTTTAGCTGGAGATGCATTGCAGGCGTTGGCAGTTGAGGTTTTATTGAAAAACCAAGATGTTTCACTTAGTGATGAATCGCGCCTCAACATGTTGCGAGTACTCACTAGTGCCAGCGGTTCACAAGGTATGGTTGCTGGGCAAGCACTTGATCTCGCCGCGGTCGGCAGAGTACTCACCATAGAAGAGTTAGAGAATATACACAGACACAAAACTGGAGACTTGATCAGTGCTAGCGTAGTCCTTGGATACCTTGCATCAGGGCAAAAAGACTCTACCGTTCTAGAACATCTGAAGCGATATGCCATGTGCATAGGTTTAGCTTTTCAGGTGCAAGACGACATTTTAGATATAGAAGGAACAACGGAAGAAATAGGCAAACCTCAAGGTTCGGATGCCGAGTTAAGCAAGCCAACGTATCCCAATATTTTGGGCATGTCCAAGGCTAAAGAAACAGCGCTCAATTTACGAAACGAGGCCATTGCAGCGCTAGATTTTTTACCTGAAGACACGTCTGTGCTCGCCCAAATCGCAGATTTTATAATTTATAGAAAGAAATAGAGGCCCTTAGCGCGCCATAGGTTCTGAAAGCTTTACTAACTCCCAAACCGACACCAGTTCTTCCGCTGAAGCCTGATCAATCGCTGTCCCTCTTTCTGACAATGCATTTTCCACGCCACGAATCCGTCTCTCAAATTTGCCCACGGCCTTTCTCAGCGCAGATTCAGAATCTATGCCTAAATGTCTACCAAGGTTTACCAATGTAAATAAAACGTCACCAAACTCTTCCTCTGCACGTTTTTCACCTTGATTTTGGTCAATAACTTCGATGAGTTCCCCGAGCTCTTCCTCCACTTTTCTCAATACTGGGTTGACATCAGGCCAATCAAAACCAAAACTTGAAGCACGATTTTGTATTTTCTCCGCTCTTAGAAGAGCTGGATAACCGATCGGAATATCATCAAATTTACTCAAAAGACCCCTGCCCTTGCGCTCGTTACTTTTCAATTCTTGCCAATTTTCTTTTGTGTCATTTGAGGGAGAGTCCAAGTCAAACACTTTCGGGTGTCTGCTTTTTATTTTTTCTCTTAATTTTGAGATTACCAAGTCGATATCAAACTGTCCTTGTTTCTCTCCGATATCGCAATGAAGAAGAACATGAAAAAGCAAGTCGCCAATTTCTTCTGGAATATGCTCCAGACATTCGTTTTCGATAGCATCAACCAATTCATAGGCTTCCTCTATCGTATACTTAGCTAAAGACTGATGTGTCTGTTCCTTGTGCCAAACGGAACCGGTTTCAGCTTCTCTCAACTGCCTTACTAATTTAGATAATTCATTTAGACTAGACATATTTCTCAACTATCACCTCATTTTGAGAGTGTTTATATAATACAGATAGCGCACCTTCTGCGCTTTAGAATCTCTTGAAATACCCATTCGTAAACAATGCGAAAGACTAACCTTGCGTGTGTGCCCTAAATACATCATTATCCGTAAGATAGAATAAATTTTCGTATATCATAAAGTGTCAGCAAGCGGAGCACAGTACAATGTCAAAACCCTTTCTCTTTCTAAAACCTCTAATTGCTTTGAGCTTTTGTGTCGTAGCCCTATTTGGGTGCGCCTCACAACCGAGCACATCCGACGCTAAGGCAACTACTGCCATTGCGGAAGCTAGAAAAGCCTCCAGCGAGGCTACTACTGCATTACGAACAGCTCAGAAAGCACAAGCAACTGCTGAAGCAAACACTGCCCGTATCGAGCGCATGTTCAAACAAACTATGCAAAAATAAACTCCTTTACCTAATAACGTTGTCTCCAATGACGCCTATTGAGGTTGGAATACCGTTTTCCAGCCTCAAAGCCTTTTGGACAGCAAGATACCTAAGCTTGAACTTGTCACTGCCGAACTGCAGATCAAGTAAGCGCATGGTCTCTGCATATCTAGAAGCTAGATCACCAGGATTTTCTTTCAGGGAAGGATGAGCCTCTAGGTAAATGATCCCAGCATCTACGCCTACTTTTATAGGTTGATTAACTATTAAAACTTTCGTCCCGCTTTTTGTATTGGCAAATAGCTTTTTTATGTGCTTTGGATACATTCGTATGCATCCATGAGTCACTCTCATTCCGATTCCATAGGGCTTATTAGTTCCGTGGATCAAATAGCCTTTTTCACTAAGAAGCATTGCGAATTTCCCTAAAGGATTTTTAGGCCCAGCTACGACGACTTTAGGTAGAGGGTCGCCGTTCGCCGCGTGTTCAGCTAATATCGAATCTGGCGGGTACCAAGCTGGATCTTCTAACTTCATAGTGATGGTCATAGCCCCATGAGGCGTGCCCCATTTTTGCCGCCCCACACTTACCGGATACGTGGACATCTCAAAAGAGTTCTCTCGTGTCGAAGTTCCAAACACGTACATACGCATCTCCGGAATATTTATGACTATTCCAGCCGTCTTTACGCTCGGCAGAATATAAAGGCTAGGGATTATCACGTCGGTTCCTGCTTGAGGCAGCCACGGATCGATTGCTGGATTAGCAAGACGCATTTCTGTATACCCTTGATTATAAGAGCGAGCTATATCAGATAGCGTGTCGCCTTGTTCCACAAAAGCAAGCATCAGTTCGCCCACCAAATCACTTTTCGTGTTAGCAGCTACACTGCTATGAAAAACTATTACGAGTAAAAGCAAAAAGGCAACAACGCTGCGGGCAAAGGATCTCAACAACGAAACTAGCGCTCTAGTAGTCGGGGCATAAGTTCCACAAGATTGCATGGTTTTGTTCGACTATCCAGCTGAAAGGATATTAAAGACTCCCATGCAAGTTTGCATGCGCCAGTTGAGCCAGGCAAAGAAAAAACATAGGTCCTATTAGCAACGCCAGCCACTGCCCTAGACTGCATTGTCGAAGTTTTGATGTCCGCATATGAGAGCGCGCGAAAAGTCTCACCGAAACCTTCTAAAGTTTTATCAAAAAGTACTGAAACAGCCTCTGGTGTCCCATCTCTGCCCGTTACGCCAGTGCCTCCTGTTATGAGAACAACATCTAGCTCCGCAGTGTCTATCCACCCTGACACAATAGCGCGAATAGAATATATGCTGTCTTTGCACATCGCTCTTTCAACTAAATTGTGTCCTGCCTCAGCAACTTTTCTTACTAACAAGTCTCCAGACCTGTCATCTTTTAACGTACGTGTATCCGATACAGTCAGAACAGCTATCGATAAAGGAATAAATTCAGAATTCGGCATCCTACTTCTCCGTAACTAAAACATGTAATCAGGTTAATATGCTCTCTTTGGACTTAAACATACAACATGCAACCAATTGTAAACAATGAAAATGTAAAAATGCGGCTTGATATCTGGCTCTGGTCCGCCCGATTTTATAAAACACGTCAAATGGCGAACAGAGCCATACAATTGGGGCGAGTGCTTATTCAGGGCAGCAAAGTAAAGCCGTCTAGAATGATAACTCTTGGCACTTGCCTGAGTATCCGCCGAGAACAAATGGTCCAAACAGTAACGATTAAAGATTTGTCCGCAAGGCGAGTCTCTGCGCCATTAGCAGTCCAGCTCTATATAGAAGACCCAAGCAGTATTGCACTCAACAATGATATCAAAGAAAAATTAAAACTGAGTGCTTTGTCTACACGTTATGCCGAGAAGCCAAGTAAGCAGGACAGAAAACAGCGTATTAAAATAAAACGGCTTGGTGGTTAAGAAGGTTGTGTGCCATACTTTTCACAGATATTTACAGGCCGAGAACCAGGCCCTTGAACCACGCGGGGAGTAGATACACCTAATACATACCCAATAATGAAAATAGAAGCGTTTCTAATTGATAGCAGTAGCTAATAGAGTAAAGTCATGTACCCAGCACCCATAGAACAATATTCTAGACCCTCAACGTTAGAAGAGCTGTACAGCCTTCTAGACTCTAATGAAGAAGATATTTTAGTCCTTGCAGGAGGGCAAAGCGCGATGCAAGCAGTAAAATCTCGTATGCTTAGACCTGCTCATATCATCGATCTACAAGCACTCTCTGAATTAAAATTCGTTACGTCCGAAAAAGGTCTTCTTACAGTTGGAGCCATGACCAGGTACGTTGATATTGTATCTTCCGATTCAATCCCACTAGAACTCATCGCATTGAAAGATGCGGCCAGTCGCGTTGGTGATAGACAAGTTCGCAACAGAGGTACTATCGGGGGAAGCCTGTGCTGGAACTATAGCGCCGCTTGCACCCCGGTTACTGTCTTAGCTTTAGACGGGGCTATGAACCTCATATCCCCAGATGGCTCGACTAGACAAGTCGCTGCAGATGATTTCTTTCTAGGTCCATTAGAGACCGCCCGAAACGAATTTGAGATATTACTGTCTGTTGATTTTAAGTTGAGAGGCTCTAAGTCTGGAAGTGCATATAAAAAATGGGGGTTAGTAACCGATGCGCTGCCAGTCATAGGGATAGCGGCATGCTTACACTTCGATAATACGGACTGTTGCGACTACGCACGTATAACTTTAACGGGCCTATCCGGCGCTCAACGTTGCCTGGAAGCAGAAGCGTCGCTCCTAAGCACCACCGCGAATACAGAAGAAATTGCAGAAGCCATGATGATTGTATGCAGTAAAATACCGACGTATACAGACTCCATGGCGACTGCGGATTATCGCTATCAGCTTATAAAAACAATCGGCTTAGAAGTGATAGAAATAGCAAAAAAACGAGCTTTCGGCTTAGGATAAATGGAGGACTGGTATATTGGCTAAAGTTGCAATTGATATCAACGGAAGACTGTTTCAAGAAGAAGTACCAGAAAGGATGCTATTGGTAGATTTCATTAGAGAACGTGCTCATCTCACAGGCACCCATATTGGATGCACCTACGAAGGAGTATGTGGCGCATGTACGGTACATTTAGACGGAGAGGCTGTTAAAAGCTGTATGCTACTCGCCGCACAAGCAGATGAACACAAGATTACAACAGTGGAAGGCTTGGCACCGGATGGAGAACTCACGCCATTGCAAGAGGCCTTCAAATCTGAACATGGTCTGCAATGTGGATTTTGCACAGCGGGCATTTTGATGAACATGACTGATTTCTTGAAAAGATATCCCAACCCAAGTGAGCAAGAAATCAGGAAAGGTCTGATTGGTAATTTATGCAGATGCACTGGCTATGTGCATATCATCAATGCTGTCCGCAAAGTTGTGCAAGAAAACCAATTAAGAAAAACGTAGGAGACATAAGACATGTCCCAGAGAAAAAATGACGACTGGATGGGAACCCCGCTTCCCCGAAAAGAAGATCGCAGACTGCTCACCGGGAAAGGAAAATATGTCAGCGACATCGTCATTCCCGGCGCACTTCATGCCGTTTTTGTCCGTAGCGAATATGCGCATGCAAAAATATTATCTATCGATACATCTGAAGCCGAAGAATTGGCAGGTATTGAACGGATATATACAGGGGACCAGATCAAACACCTAATAAAATCTATGCCACAACCGATTGTTCAACCGGCTCTTCCTGCTCACTACCCCACTTTTTGGCCATTAGCTGTTGATAAAGTCACATTCCACGGAGAGCCAGTAGCACTTGTTGTAGCACGCGATAAATATGTTGCAGAAGATGCTGCTGAATTAGTGTTCGTTGATTACGAAGAACTAGAGCCGGTTTTAGACCCGGAAGAAGCCCTCAAACCTGAATCGGCGATCATCCATGAAAAAGATGGCACGAATGAAATATTTTCGATGACCTTCACCGGTGGAGATACAGAAGCAAGTCAAGCCGAAAATGCCGCTGAAGTAGAAAAAATATTCCAAAACGCACCTATAGTGGTCAAAGACAGATTTAAAACCCATCGCACTGGAGTCACGCCAATGGAGCCCAGGGCGATCTTGTGTGATTGGGATGATTCAGATGGCTTGCTCGCATACATTACGACACAACGGCCTCATATCGATAGATTAGCATTATCCGACATACTCGATATCTCTGCAGAAAAAGTCCAAGTCATCGCGCCTCGTGATCAAGGAGGCGGCTTCGGAGTCAAGGCACCCTTCTACAGAGAAAACATAATTATTGCTCACGCGGCACGCGACTTAAAACAGCCAGTGAGATGGGTTGAATCTCGATATGAAAGCTTGATGAATGTAGGGCAAGAAAGAGATCAAATTAATGACATGGAAATTGCTGCGGATCTAGAAGGTAATATGCTGGCACTGCGTAATTTTGGTCTCGCCGATAATGGCGTTGGAACAACAGGCGTATACTGGGGATTCGTCATGCCTTTCTTGGGCGCGATAGAGCTACCAAACGGATACAAATGGCCAAAGGCTGATATCCGTCTCAAAGTCGCAACTACCAACAAGGCTTGTTTAACACCCTCAAGAGCCTTTGGGCATTTCCCGACCCGTTTCGCAATTGAACGTTGTATCGATATGGTCGCCCACAAGATTGGGATGGAGCCCAGCACGTTTCGTAGAAGGAATTTAGTAGCTGACCTACCTTACACCAGCATAACAAACGAATACTTTGACAGTGGCGATTTCCTAAAAGTCTGGGATACACTAATGGAAAAAGCCAATCTTCCTGACTTCAGAGTCCAACAGAAAAATGCACTATCAGAAGGAAAATACATTGGGATAGGATTCGGGTGCGGAGTAGAACTGTCAGGAGTCGCTTCAGAGCTATTTGTGCCCATGGAAAATCAACCCGGATATGGGGCTGCGACTGTGCGGCTCGATCCCAGAGGCAAAGTCCAAGTCTTTGGTGGCGATGCGCCGGGAGGGCAGGGTCATGAAACAACGACCGCACAAGTCGTCGCTTCTGAATTCGGTATTTCTCCCGAAGATGTCATCATAACAACGGGGAATACAGGTAGTACTCCTTTTGGCTCTGGTTCGGTTGGAGCCCGCATGGGATCCTATTTCATCAGCGCGGTGGCTGAGGCCTGTAGAGAATTAAAAACTAAAATTGCTAAATTCTTAGCACATGACTTACAACTAGAAGCATCAGTTGAACATTTTGAATTCAAAAATGGAGAGGTTGTCTATTTAGGCGACGATTCCCAGCGTAGCTCTTTCATGTCTATTGTTGAACGTATCATCATGTTTCCGATCAATATGCCAGAGGGAGAAACCGGCGGATTAGACGCTACGACTTTTTTCGAGGCTGCCAAGCCTATGATTTGCTTTAACGCTGATTGTTGCGTGGTTGAAGTGTCTTTGGAAACCGGTGATTTCAAAATATTAAAGTGGATAACAGCCGAAGATGTAGGAAACGTAATAAATCCATTAATTGTTAACGGGCAAATGCACGGAGCTATTGTTCAGGGCATATCTAACACTGTGTTCGAAGAATTTGTTTACGACGAAAAAGGCCAACAATTGACTGCTGATTTTGAACATTACAAAATGGCTAATGCCGCAGATGTCCCCAACATTGATCTCAACTATGCCACCACGCCTTGTCCTCATACGCCTTTAGGCACTAGAGGTATTGGGGAAGGAAGACCTAGCTCTGTGCCAGGCGCGCTTACAAATGCGGTTTGTGATGCTCTAAAACCCTTTGGAATAGAGATCACCACTTTGCCACTTAGGCCAGATGCTATCTGGCAAAAAATACAAGATGCCACTCAGTAATTGGGTGTTAGGAGTAACCGTTGGAATTAAATGATGAAGTGCTTATTAAAGCTGAAAGAGAAAAGGTTTTCCTCGCGTTAAATGATCCAGATATTTTACAAAAAGCGATACCTGGATGCGAGCTGATTGAAAAGCTATCTGCGGATAAGTACAAGGCTACTATTGTATCAAAAATCGGTCCCTTGAAAATTCGTTTCAAAGGAGAAGCGACGATCTCAGAATCAAAGTTCCCTTCAAACTATAAAATTACTGGAGAAGGAAGAGGTGGTCCGGCCGGACACGCTAAAGTGGTCGCAAATGTAGTGTTGCGTGAAGAAGAGTCATCCACTCGTCTAGCCTACACTGTACACGCCGACATTGGCGGGAAGCTTGCTCAACTGGGAGGCCCTTTGGTGGAAAAGACGGCGCAAAAGCTATCGGCTAATTTTTTTGAGCATTTGAATAAGCTTTTGTCAGCAAACACCTCAATAAAAACAGAGGATGAAACTATCTCTTCGCCGGATAAAGCCCCGTCATACTGGGCCAAAGCTGCCGGCATTTCAGCTATCGTGGCAATAGGTATTCTGGCCTGGGCAATGCTTAAATAAAGACATATAACAGAGGGGAAATTCTTTGTGGTAAGATTACGGAACATCCAAAAAAAAGCTTCATGAAAAGATGAGTAGAGCGCCAGAGAGATTCCCTGAGAAACTCGTCGACAAGTTCGGGCGAACAGTAGATTACGTGCGGATATCTGTGACTGACAGATGCGATTTCCGTTGCGTTTATTGTATGGATGAGGAGATGGAGTTTCTCCCTCGAGACCGTATCCTGACTTTAGAGGAACTAGAGTTAGTCGGGAAAGCATTTGCAGAGTTGGGAGTAACAAAAATACGGCTTACTGGTGGGGAACCATTAGTACGAAAAGACGTCATCACGCTAATAGAAAATTTAGGAACAATACAAAGTCTAAAAGAGTTAGTAATAACCACAAACGGTTCACAATTAGTCAAATTAGCGTTGCCTTTAAAAAATGCTGGCGTGAAAAGAATCAATATCAGTTTAGATTCCCTAAATCCAAAAAAATTCAAAGAACTCACAAGAACCGGTGAACTCAAACAAGTCCTTGATGGAATCAAAGCTGCTAAAGCAGCTAATTTCGAAAAAATAAAAATCAATGCCGTGATTTTAAAAAATAGAAACGATGATGAAGTTAAAGCATTAGTTGATTTCTCCGCAGACAATGACCTTGATATATCCTTCATTGAAGAAATGCCTTTGGGTGTTATAGGAGAACATGATAGAGCCGAGGCATATTACTCTAGCGATAATATTAAAGCGGATTTGGAAAAGCATTACACATTGATCCCCACCCCAGAAACTACTGCGGGTCCGTCAAAGTATTTCCGCGTCGCAGAAACTGGCGCTCGTATTGGTTTTATTTCTCCCCACAGCCATAACTTCTGTGACGACTGTAATAGAGTCCGTCTAACGGCAGAAGGAAGATTGCTCTTATGTCTGGGGCAGGAACATTCGGTTGACCTCAGGGCTGTACTGAGAACCTACCCTGGCGATATCAATAAGCTGAAATCCGCAATCGTTGACTCTATGGATATAAAACCCAAAGGACATGACTTCGACCTAAGTGTGCAACCATTAATATTCCGTCATATGAGTCACACCGGCGGCTAAAAAGTAGAGCAGTGTGACAGCCTCGCCCTCGCCGAGCTGACTAACATTTCCCATAATTTTTATAGGCTAAAAGGTATTGTTCGACTCTAACTCAGCTCTAATCTCTGCTTTTTCGATGCTCCTAACAGGAGATAGAGAAGTTTGGTCAGCTATCGGTGTTTCATTTTCGGTTTCTCTACGTGCAATTCTCATTGCGTCACCTCCTGCTATTGCAATGGCTTTTCTTCTCGCATATAAAACTTTTCCTGGCAGAAGATTAGTTCTAACTATAACCAACACTTTAATGTCAGTTCCTGCAGTCGTTGTTGGCCTCACTGTTTATCTTGCTTTGTCTAAAAATGGCATAGCA
>ENA-OWPI01003706-OWPI01003706.1-marine-metagenome-genome-assembly--contig:-NODE-3706-length-12772-cov-16.694762_pt1 | contig 12772 bp, 13 predicted proteins | sample MGYA00238138_ERZ651775 | MGnify/ENA primary metagenome ERZ651775 (study PRJEB26906, sample SAMN06265043) | marine metagenome | isolation source: Helgoland LTER site | place: Germany:Helgoland, sampling...
GACATTCAATACAAACCATTTGAATCTAACCAACCTTTTGGTGGTCCAGGTGCTCACAATGGTGGAAGAATGGCCTTCGGTCCTGATGGCTATCTTTATGTAGGTACAGGTGACCGTCATAGAGGTGTATGTGGTCAAGACAATACTTTACTATGTAGCGTGGTTCTTAGAATCGATGGTAATGGTAAAGGTGCTCCAGAAAACAAGATTAAAGCAGACAAACGTATATTTACATACGGTCACCGTAATGTTCAAGGTATTGCTTTCCGTCCTACAGATGGCCAAGTATTTACAGCTGAACACGGGCCTTGGCACAACGACGAAATTACTGCACTAGTAAATGGTGGTAATGGTGGTTGGGATCCTGCAGAAAAAAGAGCAGGTAGAGGTGCTTGTCCAGATCAATACTGTGGTTATGAGCCAAATCAAATGGAAGGTATGACACCAGCAGTTCGTGCTGCATACACTCCAATGAGTGACACTCGCTTTGATGACTTAATGTTCCCAGCTTGGCAAAATAACGGTTATTCACAAGGTACTGGTTCAGCTGCTTTCCTAACAGGAAGCAACTGGGGTATTTATGAAAATCGTTTAGCAACTGGCATCATGGGTATTGGTTTTGGTGGTACTCCTGGCGGTATGCGTATCGACATTGTTGATATTGCACAAGATGGATTATCAGTTAAAAGCGTTATCCACATGCCTGTTGGCGTATCAAAGAGATTCCGTGGTCTAGAAATGGGTCCTGATAATGCTCTTTATGCAACAACTGACGAAGGTGAAATTTATAAAATTTCAGCTATGTAATATGTAAATGTTTACATGAAATTCTGTGTGAATAAAAAAACCCTCATTAGAAATTAATGAGGGTTTTTTACATTTGGCTATTCACAAAGCATTTAAAGGTGCCATTTAATATATTTTTTTTGCCCCCCTCTTTACTTATATGATCAACTTTAATGCTTATTATTTCGAAACGGGTTCCGCAAACCTCATTCACTTTATTTTGAAAAATATCCCTTAATTTTTTTTCTGAAGAATCAGCATCGCCTGTAATAAAGAAATTATATTTATCGGCTCCTTGGGGGGATAATTTTGTTTCTAAGCTACTTGCCTGAGTTGTTGTGGCAAAAGATAGTAATAATAAAAAAAACAGGTTTATTTTTTTCATAATAATTAAATTAGCTACAAGAAAGCAAATAGAGGTGATACAAAAATTTAGCAGTATTTTTACGCTTACTTGTTACTTGCACTTACCTTTAAATTTTGTTGTGGCTGTAAAACTGCTTCCATCACATGTGCCAATTCTTTTAGAAATAGTTTCGATCATGCCAGAAGTGCGATTCAGTTTAACGTTTAATAAAGAAGTGTCGCAATCATTGCTAACTTGAGTAGTTTCTAAAACAATCTGGGCGTCTTCTTTGACATATTTCGAAGAGCCTTTGACGGCACCATAATCAAATGTCTTACTTTTATAAGTCATTGAATCTATAAGAATAGAATCATCTCTGACTTGAAGCTTCAGCGAAATTTTAGATGTATTTTCTAACACATCATTTCTATATTTACTTTCCTCTCCTTCACAAATTAATTTAAATTCATCAGCTAGAACAAAGTTGGGAATGGTTAATGCGATAAGCAGTAGTTTTTTCATCCTTTCATTCTACCTGATATTCTGGGTTTGCCTCCAACCATTCTTCTTCAGTGACCCCTTCCTCACAAGCTAAACATTTAGGCACGAGACCACGGCAACATGCTCTAGGCGCTTTATTACTTAATGCTGACCAATGTAAGCTACACTTGTATTCACATATCACCAATGAAGACTGATTTTGTTTTTTACATTTTGTTTGTGCGGTGTCCACGCCTGTATAGGCTTTACAAAGTTTCATCATTTTATCTATTGGGTAATCTTCTTTACTGGCATCATACAATAGCCTTCCTTGGTAAGCATTTGATTCACTGGGTTCAAAAAATTCTGATTTAGAATCACCTGCCATGGCACAGGTAGCGATAGCAATAACAAAACACATGAGTATGAGATATTTCATTTTTATAAATTATTTTTGAAAGTGCAAGTTAATGTTGATTTAAAGTCCTCTTCTTCTATATTAGCTTCAAAACCTAAATCACAATAAGAATTCTTTATTTCAACTAAGGTAGGCTTTGACTCATCGTTACTCTTAGACCCAAATTTTGTTAAATAAAAGTGTAATTGATCACCATCATTACAAGCCTGTAATGCGCTATAAGCATTCTTACCGTTATGAATAAAACATGTTTTTCCTATCACCATATTTGGTATTAATAATAACAGCAGTAGGAGTTTATTCATTTAATCACCTAACACACATCTCCCTTGCTCAGGCACATTAACAAAAGTCTTCAGGGTCACGGAGTACTTTATTCGTACATTCGGATTGCTTGATTCCCACAAACAACCCAGATTTTCATCCTTATAAATTAAATAATTATAGATAGAAAGCCATTTATTATTTGACATAAAATGGCACCCGTATGGCTTTGTATGCCAATTTGAAATTTTTTGTCTGCTATCATCCTCTCCACCCTCAATCTGCCATTGCATATCCGCTATGCATTCATCTCTTGACTTGTAGGATGTGAACCAAAATTCTTGTTTTTTGGATTCTTTATTTGTTGCATAACTCCCCCAGCTATGATGTGTATCATCACCAGAACAAGAAATTAGCAGACCAAATAAAAAAAATAAAATTAGTTTTTTCATATCATTTATTTTAATTAACTTTACAAACGTTATTAATCTCAGATTTAAGATTATTTTCAGCTGTATTTATTATCTTTTCCAGGACCCTTACATTCTTATCGATGATATTTAAATTTTCTTGCATCCTGTCAATCTTTACGTTACTTTTATTTAGCTCTACTACGACATCCCAATCATTTGCATAAGCTTTATCTACAAAAATATGACTAACATTTAAAAACAAGCCCAACGCAATAGCCCCTAAAATGATCTTTGTAGTTTTATCTAATTTTAATTCCATCTTATTTCTCCTTATGAATGGGATATTTAAATACCTGAGAATTAACTAACTTATTGTTTTAATTAATTTTTTAACTACAAATTAGTATATAAGATTAAATCAGATTTGTATTTATATTCTTTAAATTTTCTCTAAATCGAAATGTACTTAACTCCCCACCTAATATTTTTTTCACCTGTTCTTGAGCTTTGCTCCAATGTGGAAATACTTTACTCAAAACCTTATTGCCTTTTGCAGTTAAATCAATATATGTAAATCTTCCATCCGAACCACTATTTGATTTGACCCATCCTGCTTTTTTTAGCACGTTAAGGTTTCTAGTTAATGTGGTTCTCTCCATCTTTAATAGATTTGATATTTTGTTAATTGATCCATCATCAACTTGAGATATTGTGACTAAAATGGATACTTGATTTGCATTAATTTTTTCACCTGATGCTTTGAGGTGCTTGTTATATATTTGTGAAATATTTCTTGATGATTGTCTTATGCTTGCGCATAAGCAATTTGTGAGCTCCCACCTTTTTTTTGTTTCTATATCCATATAACTTGTTTACAAATTTTAGTTAATATTATACATTATAATATTACGTGTATATACACTTATTTAAAAGGAATACAAAATGCAGTCAATAAAAAAATTTAATCTAAATGATGGGACATATATCAGATACACAGAACAAGGATCTGGTCAGCCATTACTTTTACTTCATACCCTTAGGAATAGATTAGAGTACTCTGATGAATTATTACCTTATCTGACTAAAAAATTTAAAGTCTATGTTATCGATATACCCGGACACGGAGACTCCCCTATCAATAAAAAAACAAACTATGTCCATAGTTTCTTGACTGACTCCATTGTGTCATTTATTGAAAAATTAAATTTAAAAAATCTAACTATTGCAGGTGAATCGATTGGGGCTGTATTAGCTGCAACTATTGCTATAAAAATACCTAGCCGAATTAAAAAAATATTTTGTTTCAATGCCTATGACTATGACAAAAGGTTTGCACAAGGTGTGATGCGTGGAAACTTTGCAGCAACCTTTTTGCTTTTTCATGTCAGCCTTCCTCTGGGGATTGGTGTATTTTTTGATAGCCTACAATCTTATCCTATCCTATGGATGATCTTCCGAGGTGGCGTCCATAAGAAATCTGCTCTAAAAAGTGAATATTTAAAGCTTGTCTGTTCATCAACAAAGAAACCAGGCTTTATTTATCATCACAGAAATATGTTTCAGAACCATAAATCACGTTTAAACGATGGCTCTTTATATAAAGGCCTAAAAACACCCGTAAATTTAATTTATGGAGAAAGTGACTGGTCTAAACAAGATGAAAAATTAAATACGATGAAGGCATTAGGACTCAATTCTTTCCATACAATGAAAGAAACAGGTCATTTTTCTTTTTTAGAATCACCTAAAGAAGTATCTGAAATTATTTTAAGTTAACTATCAATAAGGAACATTCATGGAAAAAGTCGCATTTATAAGTGGAGCAAATCGAGGGATTGGTTTTGAGACATCAAAAAAATTAGCTGAACAAGGTATAAAAGTTATATTAGGTTCAAGAGATATGGATAAGGGTAAAAAGGCTTTAGAAGAATTAGCAGCCCAGGGAATTGAGGCTGACTTAATTCAATATGATGCCGCAGATCTTGAAGCGCCTCAAAAGATTTATGATTATATTTCAGAGAAATATAACAAGTTAGATATTTTAGTAAATAATGCAGGAGTCCTCTTAACAGGAAATCTATTCGTTACTAACAGTACAACTGTTTCCGATAAAGATGTAAAAGAAACATTTCAAACGAATCTTTTTTCTGTCATCTCTCTTACACAAGCTTTACTGCCGCTCATAAAAAAATCTGAAGCGGGAAGAATAGTAAATGTTTCAACAATTTTGAGCTCCTTAACACTTCATTCAGCTAAGGATTCTCCGATTGCACCGGCAAAAGAATTTGCATATAACGCCTCGAAAACAGCACTTAATGCATTTACAATTCATCTTGCATTAGAATTAAAAGATACAAATATAAAAGTTAATTCGGGGCATCCAGGATGGGTAAAAACAGAATTGGGTGGTCCAAATGCTCCTATGGAAGTAAAAGATAGTTATGAAACTTCATTGTATTTGGCCACACTAGACAAGGATGGTCCAAGCGGAGGTTTGTTTCACAAAGAAGAGGCTTTACCATGGTAGAAAGAAAATATTAATACCACCCAAACATAACGGAGTAGTAATTAAAAATTTAAAGTAAGCAACTATTTTAGGCTCACACGCAGTTATGGGAGTTCTTTAAGATAAGAACAGCTGGTGCACGCACACCGTAGTATTTTTCACCTTAATTATAAAAGAACTATAAGTGTTCAGGTGGTATTACACCTTCAATATACGCCCGTTATTTTAAAATTGCTAGTTTGTCTCCAAAATTAGATAGTAATTATCCAAGGCATTAAACCCAAGAAAATAGAGAATAGAATCTCCCCTTAGGAGGGGGATGCTCTATCCCCTGATAACTACCCTAACCTATTGTTTTAGTTACACTTTAATCAATAGTTAATGTGTATGAATCAGTGTATTTTAGCTTGGGAATTTAGTCAAGTATGTAAGGTTTTTTAAAGTCTTAATTAGCAAAACTTTAGAAAAATTATCAATCAAATAAATCGCGGAAATAACCTTTTATATTTTCCAGCATACTTGGTTCAGGAAGTTCGGAGTTTGATTCAGGTGTTTCAGATGTGCTTTGCTCATTAAGTTCAGAGCTACTTGGTTCTGTCATACCCTCTGCTTGCACAACCCAGCCGCCGCCCATTGACTTATAGATATCCACCATCGAAGTATAAAACGTACCTTGAACTTGGGCATAATTAAGCTCTGCGTTGAACAAACTAGTTTGTGCGTCCAGTACCTCGAGATAGCTACTATAGCCATTATCGTAACTCAGAATGGCCAAGCGCGCATAAGTTCTTAAGGCTTCAAGTTCTTTTTCTAGAGCTGCCAATTGTTCTTTGGTTTTTTGATGTTGTATTAGGGCATTTGAAACTTCACTAAAAGCATTCTGGATTGATTGTTGATATTGCAATAGTGCTTGTTGCTGTATAGCTTCACTTTGTTTAACTTGTCCAGCAATACCACCAGCAGTGAATATTGGAACGGAGGCATCTCCACCAAAGGTCCAAATACCCGAGGAGCTTGAAAATAGATTCGATAGTTGCGTGCTTGATACACCCAATAATCCTGTTAATGAAATAGTAGGATAGTAGAGAGCTTTTGCTGCCCCTATCTGCGCGTTAGCTGCGATTAGATTTTGCTCAGCCTGAACTATATCTGGGCGGCGCTCTAGCAAATCTGATGGCAAACCTTCTGGAATTACTGGTAAATCAAGCTTACTAATGCTCTGACCTCGAGGAATAGGCCCAGGATTTCTCCCCAGTAATAATGAAAGTGCATTTTCCTGTTGAGCAATTTGCATTTCTATCGGTGGGATACTGGCTACAGCAAATTCGTACTCAGACCGATTTTGTGCGAGTACCATTTCTGAAATCACACTAGCCTCATATCTTAATTCAAATATTTTAAGAGAAGCTCTTCGACTTTCTTCAGTGGCTTTAGCAATTTCTAGCTGTAAATCAAGATCTCGTAAATTAATGTAGGATGCTGCGACTGTCGAAACCAATGTAAGCACGACGGCACGACGGCCCTCTTCACTTGCCAAAACCTCTGCTCTTGCAGCTTCGCTCTGACGACGTAATTTCCCCCAGATATCTAGCTCCCAACTGGCTGATATTGTGCCTTGGTATGAAGAGTAATTTCTATCTACACTAGGAGATAATGGTTCAGGGCCACCATTCTCTGTGACACGCTGCCTTGCCGCGTTAGCATCCGCCCCCACTTGAGGAAATAGCTGAGAACGAGTGGTGCCATAACGCCCTATGTATTCCTCTATTCGAGCAGCAGCAATCTTAACATCGCGGTTGTCTTTCAATGCTGTTGCAATTAATTCATCTAACACCGGATCTTCAAATTGTTGCCACCATTTAGTATTGGCTAAATTGTTTGAAGTATTTTCATCAAGAAAACGAAATGTCTGTGGTGTATCTATTTGTGGTCTTTCGTAATCAGGGCCAACGGCCTTACAACCACTGAGTAAGAATATAGCAACAAAATATAATAAGTTTAGTTTATATATATCAACGCCCCTTTTTACGATTAGGACTTTTAGCAATCGTTTGCGAAGTTTGATTTGCTGTTTTATTTTTACTTAACTTACTAGATATAATCTCAAACAGATAATAGAACATGGGGATAAAGAACACTGCAATAGCAGTGGCAGCAACCATCCCGCCAATCACACCAGTACCGATAGAGTGACGACTATTTGCCGATGCCCCCACAGCTATTGCTAAAGGTACACAACCCAAAATAAAAGCTAAAGATGTCATGATAATCGGCCGTAAACGCTCTTTAGCTGCTGAAAGTGTGGCATCAATTATTGATTGTCCCGATTCTCGATTGAGTACCGCGAATTCAAAAATTAAAATTGCATTTTTGGCCGCCAGTGCAATTAACATGGTAAGACCAATCTGGAAGTAGATGTCATTATTTAGCCCACGTAATAAAATTGCCAGCAGAGCGCCAAATAACGCAAAAGGGACTGCCATCAAAACACCAATAGGTAATGACCACCTTTCATATTTTGCCGATAAGATTAGGAATACCATCAACAAGCCAAAAGCAAAAACCAACCCTGAAGTAGAGCCTGACTGAAGCTGCTCAAAAGCCTGTCCACTCCAAGCAATTTGATAGTCTTTTGCCGATAATTCCTCTTTAGCAAGCTCTTCCAAGGCAGTAATCGCCTGCCCAGAACTGTAACCTTTTGCAGCATTCACTGTGAGCTTAACAGCAGGGAAATTATTAAACCTTGTAATTAAATCAGGTCCGGTCACAAACTTGCTGGTCACCATAGATTTGAGCGGCACCATGGCCCCTTTATTGCTGCGTACGTAAATATCATTTAAGTCTTCAGGCTTGAGGCGATCACCTGGTTCTGCTTGAATAATTACCTGCCAAAGACGGCTGTCCTTATTAAACTGGGAAACATACAACGAGCCAAACATTGTCTGCATTGTGCTATACACATCTTGAACAGGCACTCCCAATGACTCAGATTTAGTTCGATCAACCTCAACCAGTAATTGTTGTGAAGTTGCATTAAACGTTGAAGTAACACCACTTAATTCAGGTCGCTGCTTGGCCTTCGCAATATATTTTTCCACCGTCGCAGACAATTGATCCATTGTATTATTACCGGTACTCTGAATCCACATCTCCATACCACCAGTAGTCCCTAGCCCTGGAATTGATGGTGGGTTGATTGGCAGAACAATCCCCTCCTGAATTTGCGATAATTCTTTATAGGCAGCTTGGGCAACTGCTTTTGCATTTTGGGTACGAATATTGTCCATCTTATAGCGCTCATCAAAGTCTTTGAACCCAATAAAGAATGTACCTGCATTATTTTTATTCTGACTATCTAGCAAGCTAAAGCCACTCACCATCGCAATGCCTTCAACGGCATCTTGCTTCATAAAATAATCCGTTACTCGCTTACCGACTGCCCCAGTACGATCAAGACTTGCAGCATCAGGCATAATTACAGCACCCAGCAAATAACCTTGATCCTCCACTGGAAGAAAGGCTTTTGGAATATTATCCATCATCGACACACTCAAACCAATCATGCCACCAAATAATAGCAAGGCAATTAAAAATCGTTTTATGATGAAGGCAACAGCTTTAGTGTAACCCTCTGTCATACGAGTAAAGGTATTATCAAACCATTTGAAAAAACCTCGCTTTTCGCGTTGCCCTGGTTTCAGCAAAAGTGCTGCTAGTGCAGGTGAAAGTGTAAGTGCAACAAAACCTGAAAGTACCACTGATATTGCAATCGTAATAGCAAACTGCTTGTAAAGTTCTCCGGTAATGCCAGCCAAAAATGCTACCGGTATAAATACGGAACACATCACTAATACAATTGCCACTACTGGTCCAGAAACTTCATCCATAGCTCGCTTGGCTGCATCCTTCGGACTTAATTTGTATTCTTGCATATTCCGCTCAACATTCTCTATAACCACAATCGCGTCATCCACCACAATACCAATTGCTAATACCATGCCAAATAATGTCAACATATTGATGGAAAAGCCTAATGCCAGAAGACCCACAAAGGCACCAATGATTGAAACCGGTACAGCAATAACAGGAATAAGCGTGGCACGAACGCTTTGAAGGAAGATAAACACCACCAACACCACCAGCACCAAAGCTATAAAGAAAGTATTAATCACATCCTTGATGGAAGCACGAGTAAATTCGGTAGTATCCATCACAATTTTGTACTCTATGCCTTCAGGGAATGAACCTTTCATCTTAGCTAGCGTAGCTTTTACTTGTGCAGAGACATCAAGAGCGTTAGCGCCTGGCTGCTGATAAACCGCAAGCAATGTTGCTGGTTTACCTTGAAATGTACTACGTAATGAATAATCTTTTTGACCAAATTCAGCACGACCCACATCCTTCAGACGCACTATTGCGACACCATTACTATCTGCGCGAAGAATGATGTTTTCAAATTCAGAAGGTTGAGTCAACCTACCTTTTGTAGTTACAGCAAAAGATTGTTCTACAGCTGCGCCCGTGGGAGATTGTCCAATCTGACCAACTGCAAACTGTTGGTTTTGATTCGCCACCGCATTTTGTACATCACTTGCAGTAATACCAAGCTGCGCCATACGATCTGTTTTTAGCCAAATACGCATTGCATAATCCGGCGTGCCGAAGATGGCAGACTGATTTGCCCCTGGAACACGCTTTAACGCATCAAGCACGTAAATATTTGCATAATTGGCGATGTAGGTTTCATCGTAACGATCTTCAGGTGAATAAACTGCAATCACCATCATAAAAGCAGAGGATTTTTTCTGTATTGAAACCCCTTCATCTTGAACAGATTGCGGTAACTGGGGCAAAGCCAAGTTAACCCTATTTTGAACATCAACTTGAGCCAGTTCAGGGTCTTTGCCAATATCAAAAAATACGTTTAGCGTCATGTCACCTGTTGATGAACTCGACGAGTACATATAGATCATGTCATCAGCACCATTAACCTGTTGCTCGATCGGCGCTGCTACATTATTAGCAACAACATCTGCGCTAGCCCCTGGGTAGGTTGCCGCTACCGTGATTTGTGGTGGAGTAATTTCTGGGTATTGTGCAATCGGCAAATTTAACATTGCTAATGCACCTGCCAAGGTGATCACAATGGAAATAACCGCTGCAAAAATTGGTCTATCGATACAGAAGTGTGAAAGGTTCATGCGTGACTCCTAAATCACTCTTTGTATTGGCCGTTGGAATTGGGCGATTTTTCTGGATTTAGTCTTAATTTTTCACTTGGAAGTACGGGTACAGCAATATTCGATGGCGCTTTCGGATCATCCTCTAACAGCTTGGCTTTTACCTCAGTAATTTTTAGTGGTTTCTTTGCTTTCACACGAATTGCGCCTTCAACCACTACCCGCTCACCTGCTTTTAAACCACCATTGATGAGCCAATCATTACCAATCCAATCACCTACTTCAACCATTCGCTGTTCTGCCTGATTATCCTTGTTGATAACCCATACAAAATGGCTCTTGGCTCCCTGCAAGACTGCAGTCTGTGGCACAATGATTGCGTTCTTACGACTGGCACCAGACACCTTTGCTCGCACGAACTGTCCTGGCCGCAATTGTCCATCAGGATTCTTAAAAACAGCACGTACTAGAAAAGTGCCTGTTTCCTTACTAAATGAAGGATTTGCAAAACTGATGTAGCCCATATTTGGAAAAATAGACCCATCTGCAAGAGTTAGCTGCACTTGAAACTTGCTATCTTTTGGACCTACCAGCAGTCCTTTTGCCACATTATCACGATAACTAAAGAGCTCATTTTCGGAAACACTAAAATTAACATTCATAGGATCGATGCCTGAAACACTTGTAAGAACACTACCTACAATAAGATAGGCACCCTCATTTGGCTTAGCGTTTCTTGATAGGCCCGATATTGGAGATACAATAGTCGTGTAGCTTAGGTTAAGTTCAGCAACTCTTACTTGTCCCATAGCAGAAATTACAGCAGCCTGCGCCTCCTTTTCATCACCGGTAACGGTATCCAGTGTTTGTTGACTGACTGCATTTTGTGCTGCCAGTGGGATAACTCTAGCTAATGTTGCTTTAGCAACTTCTAACCTTGCCTGCTGTTGCGCAAGTTCACCTTTCGCAGTTAATAATTCAGCTTCAAATGGTTTTGGGTCCATCTGAAACATAATTTTCCCAGCAGTGACAAATTCACCATCGTTATAAAGCTGTTTATCAAGGAAACCGGCAACGCGTGCTCGAAGTTCAACCTCGTTCGGACTTAATGTTTGTCCTACATATTCAAAATCAATTGGAGTATCTTGCGCTATTATTTTCATCACCGATACTTCAATCGGCGGTTTTGGTGGTGGTGGTGTTTTTTTATCGCAAGCAGTCAGCAACAATGTAGTTATCAAGAAGGTAAAAATTATGAGAATTTTTTTCATTATGACTTCCATCAACACTTAGATAAAGAATATAAGAAGTAGACTAAAAAAAGAATTTGTTAATCGTTTTTTTTATCACAACTTTCAACAAATGATATCATATTGTTTCTCATATCTTTAATTCGACTTATGTAATTATATTGATACGATGTTTGAATATGTTTAAGTTTACAAAAAAGGAAAATGAATGAAAAATTTATTAGCTATGTTGGTATTAGCTGTTTTTATTACAGGTTGTGTTTTTGTTGCAAAAGAAGCAGATAAAGAATGTGCCAAAGCTGAAGAAAAATGCGAGTCAGTGAGTGAAAACGATGTAAATTCTTAAGATAAAGTAATTGAATTTTCCCTTAGGAGGGCGATGCTCTAGCTTCATCAAAAACTCGCTCAAGTTTTGCTAAATAAATACCTTGGATAAAAAAAATGACAAATACATATGTAAAAAAAATTATACTTTTCATCTCAACTCTCTTTTTATCAAGCCTCTCATTTGCTGCAAACCTTCAGTACTATGTTAATCAGGCAACCAATCAAACTCTTCATGCTCTTAATAGTAACTTCCACTATCAACCTTCGCCATTAATGGATAAAGCGATTGAAGATTTACCTGCTTACTCAACTATAAAAAAATGTGTTTCAAGTAATGTCACAGATGCTATTCTTATTTTAAAACCGACTTTATCCTACAATCCCCAAAGCTCAATTCTTTATGGCGATCTTAATGTTAAGGTTTATCAAACAAGGTCTAAGGATCAAGTTAATCCAGACAACTTTATCAAAACAATGAAAATATCTCTTTGGAAGGTTGTTCAATATGATGAAGCTACCATAGGTTATTATATAAACGAGATTTATACTGATCTTCTCAAAAAGTTATCATCAGAGATGGGTAGCCTTACAATAGATAAAAATCATCCTACAAATGGTTCGTACTGTGACTTATTAAGATCATTAAAGAATCAAGTATAAAATAAATTATTACCACTATTATCTGTTGCAGGTGGAATGCCCCTGAAAGCCTTACAACCCTCCCTTTAGGAGGGGGATGCTCTATCCCCTGATAACTACCCTAACCTATTGTTTTAGTTACATTTTAATCAATGGTTAATGT
>ENA-OWPI01003710-OWPI01003710.1-marine-metagenome-genome-assembly--contig:-NODE-3710-length-12768-cov-6.792845_pt1 | contig 12768 bp, 5 predicted proteins | sample MGYA00238138_ERZ651775 | MGnify/ENA primary metagenome ERZ651775 (study PRJEB26906, sample SAMN06265043) | marine metagenome | isolation source: Helgoland LTER site | place: Germany:Helgoland, sampling...
CTATATTTGTCGGGATTTTATGTTAAAATATCAATTGCAGACCAATTTTTTACGAGCTTAATAATGTAATGCTAAGTGTGTTGTCACATTGACAATATACAATAGTTATTAACACGAAACCGTTATAGTAACTTTTTTGATCTGTTTTGTCTACTATATTAACATAAAATTTACATATGTTTATCGCCTAAACTAAAATTAACTAAACTTAAAATTAACTATTTATGAAAATTATGCTACTCAAAAGCTTTTTGTTAGCTGGAGCCATTATGTGCTTTGGCCTAGCAAAAGCACAGACAGTATCTGGTGTTATTTCTGACGACAATGGTCCTTTACCAGGTGCAACAGTTATTTTGAAGGGTACAACCACTGGAGTCTCTGCTGACTTTGATGGAAATTATTCTATTTCTGCTGAACAAGGAGATGTTTTAGTATTCTCTTTTGTTGGTTTCAGCCCTAAAGAAGTTACTGTAGGGACCGAAACTACTATTAATGTAGTTTTGACTGCTTCAAATGCTTTAGATGAAGTCATTGTAACAAGCTACGGAAATGTAACTAAAAGAGACGCCACTGGAGCCGTAGACAAATTAGGCTCTGAAGATTTTGATCTGGTAGGCGCAGATTCTCCAGCTCAATTACTAAGAGGTAAAGTTTCTGGGGTTCAAGTAACAAGCTCAACAGGTGAGCCTGGAGCAGGAGTATCTATACGTGTTCGTGGTAATTCTTCTGTAAGATCTGGAAACGAACCTCTAATTGTTGTAGATGGTGTGCCTCTGGCTGGAGGAAACACTTCTTCTGGTATTTCAGATTTCGGTCTTGGAGGTGGAAGCGCAAAAAACCCACTTAACTTTATCAATCAAAATGATATTGAAAGTATAAATGTTCTTAAAGATGCTTCTTCAACAGCAATTTATGGATCTAGAGGAGCTAATGGTGTTATTGTAATCACAACAAAGAGAGCTAAGTCTGGACAAGATAAAGCGTCAGTAACTTATAACGGTTCTGTAGGTTTTTCTTCCTTTGCTGAAAACAACAGTTTTAACAATGTAATGTCTGCAAGCCAATTTAAAGCTAATCTTCCATCTGGAACTGATGCTACCATTAGTGCCTTAAATGGTAATTTCAATTGGCAGGAAATGATGTTTAGAGATGCTATAACTACCAATCATGATGTAACAATTAATAAATCTTCTGCCTCTTCATCTACACGTCTTTCTGTAGCTGCTAGTCTTCAAGATGGTATTGTAAATAAAACCGGAATGGACAAGTACAATGTATCTTTCTTTAATTCTAACAATTTATTTGACAATAAACTAAATGTTCAAACAAGGGTTTTATATTCTACTATTGAGGATCAAAGAGGATTAATGTCTAATAATGCTGGTTACCAAGGTAACTTATTGGGAACTTCTCTTTACTGGAGACCAACTCTAAACACAAGAACTGCAGATGGAGGATATACTTTTATTGCAGAAGACTACATTAACCCAGAACACCTTCTAGATGCTTATGATGATAGCTCTACAACAAATAGATTATTAGCTAGTGTAACTGCTAAATTGACTATTTCTGATCACCTTACATTTTCAAACTTGTACGCAGTAGACAACTCAACTTCTAACAGAGGAGCGCAGTTACTTCCAAGTTTAAAAATTCAAGATGTAAATGTTGGAGGATTTAGAGGTCTGGCTGTAGTAAACTATGATAAACGTCTCAACAATACTTGGGAAAGTACTTTAAACTACACTAACAATTTTGACGGTGTAAATGTTGACATACTAGGAGGTTACTCATACTATAGCTATGAATCAGAGGGCAATGGAACTACAGCAGAAGGATTTAATGCAGATCAGACAAATTTATTAAACAATATGTCTGGAGTTACTTCTCAAGCTAATGGTGTTACTACCTATTCTTATGCTAGTAAAACAGAAATTCAATCTGTGTTTGCAAGAGCTTCTTTATCATATGACAAGTTTTTAGCTACTTTAACCTATAGAATAGACGGTTCTTCGAAACTAGGTGAAGGAAATAAATATGGTTCTTTCCCATCTGCTGGACTAGGATATAAAGTTTTTGAAAATGAAGAAGGCTTAATTAATAACCTTAAGGTTAGAGGTAACTGGGGTATTACTGGAAACCAAGAATTTGCAGCTAACTCAGCAATTTCTAAATCTCAATATAACAACACAAGTATTAGTACTGTTACAAATGCCAATCCAAACTTAGAGTGGGAAACTACAACATCTTATGGAATTGGTGTAGATTTTGAAGTTTTAACTAATAGAATCACTGGTTCTGTAGATTACTTCTTAAAGAACACAGAGAATTTAATCTTCCCTGTTCCAGAGGCTGCTACTAAACCAGGTCCAGCGTCACCAAGATTCGTTAACTTACCTGGTGAATTAGAAAATAGTGGTTTTGAAATTGGATTAAATGCATCAGTAATAGATTCAAAGGATTTAACATGGGATGTCTCCGCTAATTCTTCATTCTTATCTAATAAAATAAAGAATTTTGGAGGTTTTGTTCAAACCGGCGGTATAAATGGTCAAGGACTTTCTGGAGCCTATGCACAAGTTTTAACTAATAACTATCCTTTATACACATACTATATTTTTGATTTTAGAGGATATGATGCTAATGGAGCTTCTTTGTACACTCAAACAGATGGAACTGCAGGACCACTTGGAAGTGCATCTAAACAATTAGATGAAAATGTTCAAGCTTTACCTAAAACAAATCTTGGTTTTTCTACTAATCTAAGATATAAAAATATAGATCTTAGCACTTCATTTTATGGTGCTTTTGGTCATTATATTTATAACAACACAGCTAATGCATACTTTTTTAGAGGTGCTTACCCAGTAAGAAATATACCTTATTCTGTAATTGAAGCGGGACAGGCTCAAGCGGATCCAAATTCACCATCTACTAAATTCTTAGAAAAAGGAGATTTCTTAAGATGGTCTAACTTAACTGTAGGGTATACTTTCAGTGGTAGTATTTTAAACAAATTAAAAGCTTCTAGTGCTAGATTATCTCTAAGTGGCAATAACTTAGCTACCTTCACAGAATACTCTGGATTTGATCCAGAAGTAGATGTAGATAAATCTTTAGGAGGGGTTCCTTCTTCAGGAATGGATTACTTATCATATCCAAGAGCGAGAACATTTACTTTAGGCCTTAATATAACTTTCTAAAAAAAATTGATATGAAAAATAATATATTTAAAACTTTATTAATTCTAGCATTACCGGTGACGTTCGTCGCTTGTACAGATCTAGAAGAAGTGCCATTAGATGGTGTTAGCCCTCAGGGAGGGTCGTCACTACCTACTGCAGATTTATTGACTTTACAAGGTAATATTTCTGCTTTCTACAATGAATGGGCGCACAGAATTGGAATCACTGAAATGCCTGGAGATGCTATTGCTGGCCCAACAAGGGGTGGTGACTGGGATGACAATGCTCAATTAAGACAGATTCATGGACACCAATGGGCCCCTGACCATCCTTGGATTAGAGATAGTTATAATAAATTTATGACTGGTATCTTTAATGCAGATATAATCTTAAATACATCGAGTCAATCAGATATTCATCCTGAAGCTAAATTTGTAAAAGCTTTAATGTACTATCATATGATTGATGTTTTTGGTCAAGTCCCTTATAGAGAATCTTATGAAGACTTAACTCAAGATGCCTTAGTTTATTCTAGATCAGAGGCATTTGATATGGCTGTTCTATTAGCGGAAGAAGCTCATACGGGACTACCTGCAAAAGATGCTTCAGATGCGTCAATAATTAGTAAAGACGCTGCAGCTATGCTATTGGCTAAGCTTTACTTAAATAAGGCTGTATTCAAGTCTGAAGCTGGCGCTACTGAATACACTCATGACGCTGCAGACATGTCAAAAGTAATTCAATATGTAGATGGCTTAAGCTCATCATTAAACACAGATACTGATAAAGCTTATGCATATTGGAAGAACTTTGACGTTTCTAATGATGAGTCTAATGAAATAGTATTTTCACTAAAAAAATTAGTAGAGGGTGGAGCCACTAGTAAAGGAGATACTCAATATTTCTGGAGAATGGGTCAACATTATAACCAAACACCAGGTGGTTGGAATGGACCAGTAATTACAGCTGAGTTTTATAATAACTTCTTTGATGAAAATGACCCACGTCAAGAGTATAGCAATGACGACATTATAGATCGTTTAGGAAATCCTGTAGGAATTCAAAAAGGGCAAGTTTACAAACCAGGAGGAACAGAAAAAGTTAAAGATCGAAATGGAAATGATCTAGTTTTCACTCCATTCACAGCGGATATAGGTCTTGTGGTTTTAGATCCTGTTTTAATAGAATCAGCTGGATATAGATCAATGAAATACATTCCAGGTGAAGATCAAAACAACTCTGGAAATGATTTAGTTGTTTTCAGATACTCAGATGCTCTTTTAATGCGTGCTGAAGCTGCTCTTAGAGGAGGTTCTGGAGCAGATGCTCAAGCAGACCTTGACGCAGTGAGAACTCGTGTTGGTTTAGCAACAGTTTCTGCTAGTTTAGAAAGTGTAATGGCTGAAAGAGCTAGGGAACTTTGGTTAGAAGGATGGAGACGTAATGACATGATCAGACAAGGAACCTTCTTAGATGCGAAGGCATTAAAACCATCTGCATCAGATCCGAAATATTTGATATTTCCTTTTCCAGCAGACGCATTATTAAATCCTAATATCACTCAAAATCCTGGATATTAATTACTAATTTTGGATTGTAAATTTAATAGGGATAAACTTTAGTTTATCCCTATTTTTGTTAAAAAAAACAGATGAAAGGAATATATTTTTTTCTAGGATTAAGTCTTTTTCTTATTTCTTGTAATGAAAAAGAAAAAAACACTTTATTTGAGCTAAAGGATAATAGAAAAACAGGAATAAATCATGTAAACACAATAGAATCTTCAAAAGAGCTCAATGTCTTCAAATACAGAAACTTTTATAATGGAGGAGGTGTTGGATTGGGAGACATCAATAATGACGGTCTCATAGATATCTACTTTACAATAAACAGATCAGACAACAAATTATACCTTAATAAAGGAAACTTAGAATTTGAGGACATCACTAATCTCGCAGGGGTTGCAGGAACAAAACCTTGGTCTACAGGTGTGTCAATGATAGATATTAACTCAGATGGAAATCTAGATATTTATGTGTCAAATGCTGGAATAGACTCAGGAAGTTCAAGAGACAATGAACTCTTTATAAATCAAGGAGATGGGACTTTTAAAGAAGAAGCAGAAAAATACAATTTAGCTAATACAGGAATAACAACACATGCTTCATTTATAGATTTCGATTTAGATGGCGATTTAGACGTATATATTCTTAATAACAGTTTTATCCCTGTAACCACTCTTGGATACAATAATAAAAGGGGAATAAAAGAAGAAGACTGGAACATTAATGATGAGTACAAAGGTGGTGGAGATAAATTTTTTGAGAACCAAAATGGCAAATTTGTTGACGTAACCGAAAACGCTGGTATTTACAATAGTCTCATAGGATTTGGGCTTGGCGTAACATCTGGAGATATAAATAAAGATGGTTATCCAGATCTATATATAAGTAATGATTTCTATGAGAGAGATTATTTATATATAAATCAAAGGGATGGAACTTTCAAGGAAGAGCTCGAAGATTGGGTAAATCACATTAGTCATTCTTCTATGGGATCTGACTTGGCAGATATAAATAACGATGGGTATTTAGATATATTTGTCACAGATATGTTACCCGAAGATGACAGGAGATTAAAAGAAACTACAGAATATGAAGGAGTAGATGTATATGAATTAAAACAGAAGTTAGGATTTTACCACCAATTCATGCAGAATTCATTACAAATAAATAATAAAAATAATAGTTTTTCAGAAGTGGCATTTCAAAAAGGTGTTGCTGCAACAGACTGGAGTTGGGGTGCGCTAATGTTTGACATGGACTTGGATGGAAGTAAAGATATCTTTGTAGCAAATGGTATTTATCATGAGCTCACAAACCAAGATTTTATGAATTATTTTGCAAATGATGTCATTCAAAACATGGATAAATTAGATAATACCACTTCTGTGATAGACATTGTAAACAAAATGCCTTCTAGACCAATTTCTAACTACTCATTTAAAAACAACAAGATTTCGTTCGAAAACAAAACAAAGGAGTGGGGTTTAGATAAGAAATCATTTTCAAATGGTTCGGCATATGGAGATTTAGATAATGATGGAGATTTAGACTTAGTAATCAATAACGTAAACCAACCTGTATTTATTTATGAAAATAAATCAATACAAAAAGGAGCAAATTATATTTCAATAGAATTAAAATCTAAATCAAAAAATACCTTTGCAATTGGCTCAAAAGTGTATTTGTACGTAAAAGACACCATTCAATTTGCTGAAATTTATCCAGCTAGGGGGTTTCAATCTTCCGTTGATTATAAAATAAATTTTGGACTAGGGAAAAATACTGAAATAGATTCGTTAAATATTATATGGCCTGACCAGACATTACAGTCAATTAAAAAGCCTAAAATCAACAAAACACACTTAATCATTAAAGATAGTGTTAATCAAAAACTCATATGGAAAAATACTATTGTTTCTGAAACATCATTTAAACCAATAAAAAATCTATCAATAAATGATCACAGAGAAAATGTTTATTCAGATTATGATAATGAGGTAACTATACCTGAATCATTATCTCGGGAGGGACCAGGAATAGCTGTAGGAGATGTTAACAAAGATGGGTTAGATGATATTTTTATTGGGAATGGTGCTGGCTTTGCTTCAGAATTATACCTACAAAAGTCCACTGGGAGTTTCGTTTTGTCTAATAGTAGTGCTTTTAATGAATTCAAAAGTCAAGAAGACGTGGCAGCAAAATTCATTGATCTGGACATGGATGGAGATTTAGATCTCTATGTTGGTACTGGTGGAAATGAAAGGTCAAAATCTCCTGAACATTTAAACGATAGAATCTATATTAATGATGGCTACGGAAATTTTAAATTTAAGGAAAATGCACTTCCTTCTTTTTACACAAATACAAGTGTAATTGCTACAAACGATTTCGATTTAGATGGAGACATTGATATATTTATTGGAAATAGAGCTGTGTCTGGCATGTATGGAATTACACCAAACTCTGTGTTTTTACAAAATGATGGTAATGCATACTTTACTAATGTTACAGATATGTTTGGTGGTGAGGCGAAAGACACAGGAATGGTCACCGATGCCATATGGATTAACCTAACTTCAAATAATACCCAAGATCTTTTAATTGTAGGTGATTGGTTTTCTCCAACATTTTTTAAAAATAACGGATATTATTTAGAAAAATATTCCACTAAACTAGACAGTTTAAATGGGTGGTGGAATACAATTATTAAAGGGGATATTAATAATGACGGACTAACAGATTTTATATTAGGAAATAAGGGAGATAATAATGCATTTATTGGGACTAAAGAAAGTAAAGCGTCTTTGTATATTAATGATTTCGATGAAAATGGCTCTTTAGATCAGATACCTACAAAGCAAATTAATGGATCCGACTATCCAATATTAGTTAAGAAAGAAATTCAACACCAACTCACTTATTTAAAAAAAGAAAATACCTCTTACGAAGTTTACGCGAAAAAAAACATTAATGAATTATTGACTGATGAAAAAATAAATACATCCATAATAAAATTTGTAAATGAATCTAAATCAATGATTGCTATTCAAAATAAAAACAGGGATTTTGATCTTAAACCTTTGAGTCATCAAGTTCAAAGGAACTCCGTAAATACAGGTATTTTGGAGGATTTTAATGATGATGGGAATTTAGACCTACTCTTGTTTGGTGGCACAGACCATCTAAAACCTCAGTTTTCTAAACAAGATGCTGGATTCGGAGAATATTTGATTGGAGATGGGATAGGAGATTTTAAATGGCAGTCTTATGATATTTCAGGTTTCAAAGTAAGAGGGGTTGTTAAAAAGGCTTTAAAAGTCAAAACTAAAGAAGGCTCTTTAATCCTTTTAGGAAAGAATAATGAATCTCCTGAGTTATATATTAAAAATGAAAATTAAAAAATTAATGCTTTATGGGGCGTTATTAGCCATAGTATCATCCTGCTCGAAAGAAAAAATTTTGTTAGAAGATGTAAATAGCAATTCGTCTGGTATTGATTTTATAAATAAGATAGAAGATAGTTCAGAATTAAGTATTCTTGATTATTTGTATTTCTATAATGGAGGAGGAGTCGCAGCAGGAGACTTTAACAACGATGGCTTAGAGGATCTTTTTTTTGTATCAAACACAGGTGAAAATAAGTTATATCAGAATAGAGGCTCCTTAAAATTTTCTGATATAACCAATTCAACTGGAATCAAAAAAATATCTTCATGGAATTCAGGTGTAAGTGTTGTTGACATTAATAATGATGGATGGCTAGATATATACATCAGCTCAGTGGTAGGTATCCATAGCTTTAGAGGTCATAATGAGCTATATGTTAACCAACAAGATGGCACGTTTAGAGAAGCATCTAGAGAATACAATTTAGATATACAAACGTATGCTATACATAGTGTGTTTTTTGATTTTGATAGAGACGGAGACTTAGATTTATACCTATTAAATCATGGGGTTCATTCAAATAGTAATTATGAGAGAGAAGGGCTTACTAATAATGAGAACATATTACCATCTAATGACCGCCTTTTAGAGAATAGAAACGGTAAATTTATAGATATAACTAAGGAATCTGGGTTAATAATTGGAAACGTTGGCTATGGGCTAGCAGTTAGTGCAGCTGATATAAATCAGGATGGCTGGGATGATATTTATGTGAGTAATGACTTTTTTGAAAATGATTATCTATATATAAATCAAAAGAATGGAACCTTTAAGGAATCTTTAAATGAATATATAAACAGCTCTAGTCAGTTTTCAATGGGAAATGACATTGTAGACTTGAATCAAGACGGTTATCCGGAAATATTCAGTTTAGATATGCTTCCTAATGACGAAAAAATACTTAAAAAAACAACAGGAGAAATGAGCCCTTCTGATCTTATAAGGAGAAGAAAACTAGGGTACTCGGATCAATTCCCTAGAAATCATTTACAATTAAATATCAAAGGCGAGAAATTTTTAGAAATAGCTAATTATAGCAATGTAAGTGCAACAGATTGGAGTTGGTCAACCGTTTTTTCTGATTTAGATTTAGATGGGATTAAAGATCTATATATTACTAATGGAATTCTTAAAAGACCTAATGATGGAGATTATGTTAAATACATTTCTTCTGAAAGAATAAGAAACACCTTGCAATCGACTAAGTTATTAGACACTAAAGCATTAGATATTATGCCTTCTGGAAGTGTTCAGAATAGGGTTTATAAAGGAACAGATTCCTTAAATTTCATTGACAAATCTACCATTTGGTCTAACCTAAAACCAAGCTTGTCAAATGGAATGGTTCATGTTGATTTAGATAATGATGGCGATTTAGATATTGTAACTAACAATGTTAATAAAGAAGCAACTCTTTTAGAAAATAAATCAGTGGATCTTAAAAAAGGAGGCTATTTAAAAATTACATTAAAAGGGTCTCTAAATAACCTGAATGGGTTGGGTGCCAAAATATACTGTTATTCTTCCAACGGTCTCATTTATGAACAGTTGACAAATTCAAGGGGGTATCTTTCAAGCCTTCCCAACACCATTCACTTTGGATTGGGTCAAGCTAAAATTGATTCACTAAGGGTTATTTGGCCTGATCAAAAAACAGAAATGTTTTTTGATATAGTTAACGATCAGACCATTTCTTTTAAGTACAAAAAAACTTTAAGTGAACTAAAAGAAACCTTTTACAGCATCAAAACAACTTCTATCTACTCAAAAAAAATTATATCAGATTTAGGATACTCGGAATTGGAATATCCCGAATTTAACAGGGAAAGACTACTTCCCTATGGGCTTACCGATAGAAACCCAATCATAAGCACTTCAGATATTAATAATGATGGAGTAGATGATTTTTATGTAGGAGGCTCGAAAGGGTATGAGGGAAGAATTTTTATTAGTGAGGGAGGTGATTGGAAAGAAATCCTTGTAGAGGACTTTAAAAAACATATTAAATTCGAAGACACAGATGCAATGTTTACTGATATAGACCTAGATGGAGATCTTGATTTATATGTCGTTTCTGGAGGGTCTGAATACCAAAAAAAATCCGTGTACCTGAAAGATAGAATTTATTTAAATGACGGTAAATTAAATTTTAGTTATGCTCCTGACAAGCTTCCTGAATTTTTCAATAATGGCTCAACCATTGCTGCAGCTGACCTAGATAAAGATGGAGATTTCGATTATTTTATTGGTTCTAGATCTGACTCTAATTCATTTGGTCGTATGCCAGATTCATTTCTATTAATAAATAATCATGGAACTTTAGAAATCTCTGAACAAAGGTGGTTAAAAGAATTAGGATTTGTCAACGACGCAACTTTTTTTGATTTCGATAAAGATGGTGATGATGACTTATGGGTTGCTCAAGAATGGGGATCTCCATTAATATTTGAAAATTCAAATGGATCATTTAAAAATATTTCAGAAAAGGTTTTAAAAACACCTGTTTTAGGTCTATGGCAAAAAATGATGGTTTATGATATAGATGGAGATAATGACTTGGATGTTGTAATGGGAAATATAGGTCTAAATACTCGTTTTAAAGCTCCTTTAAAAATGTTTGTAAATGATTTTGATCATAACGGAGATCTAGAGACTATAGTTGCTCACCCTATTAATGATATTTATTTCCCAATAGACTCAAAAGACAAATTAGAGTCCCAGCTCATTGGATTAATAAAAAAACGGTTTCCAGACTACGAAAGTTTTGCAGGAAAAAGTGTAGAGGAAATATTTGGAAATAAAATACTAGAAAAATCTAAAATTTTAAATGTAAATGAATTAAGAACTGGAATATTTAAAAATGATAATGGTGTTTTTGAGTTTAATCCTTTACCATATAATTTTCAGTTTGGTCAGACCTCTACTCTTGAGAAGATTAATTACCTTGGAAAAGATGGTATTTTGTTTTCTGGATTAAAATCAGATTTACCTCCATATCAGGGAGTATGGAAATCTCATATGCATAATGTTTTATGGATGGATGGTACCACTGACAATCTTTCTTCTTTGGGAATAGAAATTCCCAAAGATCGATTTAGCATTAAACAGATGCAGGGTGGTCAAAAAGATATTATAGTCATAGCTAAAGACGGTCCAATTATTAAATACAACACTAATAATTAATATGAAAAAACTTTTAAGACTAATAATTATAGGTGCTATTATTGTATTGGGATATTTAATTTTATTCCCTTTTACTTTTCAATATAACTTCAAAATTAATCATCCTCCATTAGCATTTCACCTTTTTTTAAATACAGAAAATAAATTTGACATAGATAATTTGGGTACAATACGCTTTGTGCAAAAAATGGATACCATTTCCAATGGGCTAATTGAATGGTATGTAGCACCAATAGATAATTTTAAATCTTCTGTTAGATCTCGTTTAATTTACAAAAGGTATGACTTTAAAAGTAAGCTTTTATTCTGGGCCCCTGGTAACTTAGATTTTAAGGTTTTTAAATCACTCAATATCCAAATAAAGGAAAAAATAAGAAGTAAAAACGATAAAATTAGTTACGGAGTTATCCAAAAAGATTCCCTAAACATAAATCAGTGTTTGTGTAAAAGCTTTGCTTCTAAAATAACTGAAAAAGCAACTGTGATGAACAAGAATATCGATCTAATCGCTAGATATATACCTAAGGAGTATAAAACTGCGCCCTTTCTAAGAGTCAAAGAACTAGATTTCAAAAAAAATCGTCTTGAATTTGACTTCTGTTTTTCATTTCCTAAGCACATGGAAATAGAGGAATCTAATGGTTATTTTGTTACTGATTTTAAAGAATCTTACAGTAAATCCATGGATTTTAAGGGAAACTATAATGACTCTCATTTTGGATGGGCTTTTCTAATGAATTCTCTGAATAAAGAAACAATTTCTACGCCATTTGTAGAAACATATAAAGACAATCCTTTTATGGGTGGAGACGACAAAAATTGGACTTCAAAAGTCTATTTCAACAATGACACCGCCAAAACTATTGACTTAAACCATAAATAAAATGAAAGTAATCAAATTACTTCTTTTATGTAGTGCAGTATTCTTAAGCCTACTGGGCTGTGAAGAAAATAACACCTATAAAGCGCGCTTAAAAGATCCTCAGCTATTCCACAATAGCATGCAACAACTATCTGACGTGATCGTTTACGATATTTTTTCTCCTCCTGTAGCTTCAAGGGTATATATGTATCCTACTATCGCGGCCTATGCTATCATGCAAAAACAGTATCCTAATAAATACGAGGATATGGCGGGGCAACTCAGCGACTTTAAAACCATACCGGAAATAAACGACCCAAACATTCATGCAGAATTGGCTGCCATTCACGCCTTTTTAAAAGTAGGTACTGCCTTGATTTTTTCTGAAGATAAAATAATAGATTATAGAAATTCCCTTTACGCTAGTCTAGAAGAAGATGGACTTCCCTCTAATGTAAAAGAAGCTTCATTGGCATATGGGGACTTAATTGCTGCGCATATTTTGGCGTGGGCAGATACCGATTTT
>ENA-OWPI01003711-OWPI01003711.1-marine-metagenome-genome-assembly--contig:-NODE-3711-length-12767-cov-3.058077_pt1 | contig 12767 bp, 9 predicted proteins | sample MGYA00238138_ERZ651775 | MGnify/ENA primary metagenome ERZ651775 (study PRJEB26906, sample SAMN06265043) | marine metagenome | isolation source: Helgoland LTER site | place: Germany:Helgoland, sampling...
CTCCCCGTTCGTCTCGAGCTGCTTGGCGAGTTGGGCCAACAGATCCTTGTCTGTTCCGGCGGGCTCGGAGGGATGAACCTTTGGAAGTCCATCCGGAAGACCACTGGGCGCCGGGAGCACGAGTGACATCACGCAAGCCGTCGCGAGGGCGCCCGTCTCAGCGATGGAGCGACCCTTCAACTCCGCCAATTTCTTGAGGGCGTCAGCCTCAGCATCAGAATCGCGTGACTTGCCCTGCATCTCGAGAACTGCCACCTCCACGTCCCGCTGATACTCGCGTTCAGCCAAGTCCTCTGCTTCCTCGGCTCCCGGGCCGAGAGCGGCTCGACGCAGGGTGCGAAGCGAGTAGAAGATCGCGGTACCGTCGCGACGAAGACGACCGAGGAACTGCTGGAGATCCTCCCAGGCCAGTAACCTACCGAGATCCTCCTGAAGCAAAAGGGTGTCAACCGCGGGACAATCCGTACCGTAGATGGACGAGTAATCCACCACGAGAACATTAAGAGGCGGGGCGCGACCCTTCAGAGAGTCGGGTACGGTCAAAAGAGCCTGGTTGTACAGGCGCTTGACCATAGGGTCTGTTCCACTGCCACACGCGTACGCGATACCCTTGGAAAGCATGACGAGCGTGTCGATGTCGGATTCAAGCGCTTCGGCCACAGATACCTTGAGCATCGGTCGCAGGGTGATGAGGCCAATCTGCCCTTCCGTCTCATCGCCCATCTGTGCCTCTTCCTCCTCGTCTTTCTTTTTCGCCTTCTTTTCACTCTTGGCGGACTCTTTCATCACGCGCTCGGCTTCCTTCAGCTTCGAGTTGAGCCTGTGGACCTCCTGCGTCCACTGCTCCGAGTCACCGTAACCCGCCAGCATGAGCGCAACCTTCCTCGGGTCGATGCAACCCACCATCGTGACGCCCTCCTTGGACAGGGCACCGCGGATACCGTCAACCTTCTTTGCGGCACCGGCACCCGTCGCCCACTGCGCCTTCAGACGGGTGAATTCTTCGTACGACAGGTCCTTGAAGATTGGCTCGACGGCTAGGCGCAGAGACTTGACGTCGCCCTGGATCTTGTCCCAGTCGCCGCCGGGTCCCTTGATGCCCAGCAGATCGTTACCCTGAGCGGAAGTGAGATGGCGTAGGAGCAGAGTCGGCATGCGCTCATCGGACATGACGCGCTTATACTCTGCATGGTTGTTGAACAGCGCCAAAGGGCTGATGGGCGAGATCGAGGTCTTCTCCTCAGAGTACACGTTGAGGGTTGACATCGGCAGGTCGTAAGGCTCAAGGCTGATGGTGATCTGCCTGGCGGGCGTCGTGCCGCGCCACCACGGTTCGAGCCCCTCCCAGGGACCCAGTGTAGCGGACGCGAGGACTGCAGCGACGGGCATGTGGTTCTGGATCGTCGAGACAACCCCGAGCACGTTGGGATCGAGGTGGATACCCATGTTCGGCTCGTCAAAGTAGAGGAGCAGGTTGTTCTTATGGTAGAAGCTCGTCTCCTTCGCCGCGTGAGCCGCCTTCAGAAGCGAAGCGGTAGTGTTCAGGTCGGCGATGATGATATCGGGCTTGCCGGCACCGCGATCCTTGAGCTTGTATCCCACGTCCGCGGCATACTCAAGCTGCTGCTCGATGTTGCCGGAACCGGCGCTGAGCTTCTCGCCAATCGCAGCCTTGGCGCGCAGCGCCTTCCTGTTCCGCGCCTTGTCACGAATGGAGTAAGGACGACGCACCTGGTGGAGAGTACCGTCGCCGGAGTGGTCGCGTGCGGCGGTCCAGTAAGGCGCGGCGTGCGCCTCGCACTCTTGACCGACGCGCTTCAGGACCTGCTTCGTGGGCACGGAGTAGACCAGGATGACGTTGGGGTGCTTCACCTTGAGTAGCCTGAGGTGCACCATGAGCGCGGTGAACGTCTTACCGGAGCCAGTCGGGGTGGAAAGAATGACGTGCAAGGGAAGAGGGGGCTTGGCTTCCGTCTCAACAGCCTTGTTCACGATCGTGTAGTGCTTGTCAAGCTCCTCCAGCAGCTCGTGCTGGTGCTTGTACATGCGCGCCACGCCGCCGGATTGAGCGCCACCCTTGTTTGTCCAGTGGTGCATGGCGTCGAAGGCCTGGTCCTTGATCCTGTTGCTGGTCTGGTCCCAGAGGATCGGTGCCGCCTTGGCCTCCACGGAGCCCGGTCCGTGCTTCAGGGCCTCGCGGCGCAGGAACAGGTGGTCCGCCGCGGACGAGGACGCGTTGACAACCGCGGTGAGAAAGCGGAGGGTGTGCTTGCCGTGCTCCCTCATCGCCTTGATCTCATCCAGCACCGCCTGGGCCCAGAGAGACTGCAGACGCTTCTTCTCGGACTTGTCGTTCGATGCCTCCTCGTACTTCTTCGGGAAGCACTCCTTGACGAGCGTCTTCCAGAGATCAGCCTCCTTCCTCTGCACGTAAAAGAATTCGAACACCTTGCCCTCGAGCAGCGCCGGGGGCGCCTCGAGGGCGCCGTCCCAAGCGTGCAGCTCGCGCATGATGCGGAAACCGGCGCTGCCGCGGACCTTAGCGACCAGGTCGGAGTTATCGATATCCGCCCAGTCATGGCTCTGCGATGTTCAGGCGAGTTCGAGGTGAGTCGAGCGCGGGGAAGAGGTGGGCGATCGGGGCGGGCGGGATAGCCACTGATCGCGCAGGGGGAGATTGGCAGTCCTCGGGACGCACCGAAAGGCCGGATCCGACGTCGACGCTCAGGGTCGGGTCGACTTGGGGTTCGAACTCGTCGTTGATGTGACCATCGTCATCGGAGGAGTATTCCTCGGCGTCACTCATACTCGTACGTGCGCCGCCTGTAAAGGGCTCGGCCTCGGCTCGGGAAAAGTTTTAGGTCAAAAGTTGGCACCGCTGGCAAGACACAGGTGTTGGAAATAGGTAATTGCAACGTGAATTATAAAAGTTTCTTTCAGATGATACCAAGGTAACACTTACGTTGAAGTCAGGTTTTAGCTTAGGGTTTGTTCGATCTCGTCGCGGAGATCCAACAAGGATAAAATAAAAGCAAACGGAAGAACACGCCTTCCGCAATCTTCCAGCGCCCGTCGGTCTGACCAGCTCGTAATCGTCGACGCGGAACCACCGACGTTCATCAACTCGTCAAACGAAAGCGTCGAACTCTCGTAGCGCGCACGTCCTCTTCGGTACCCGTCGCGCTAAACGATACAATCAACGGATTTTTAACGGGGCACTGGATCGCAAAAGAAAATGGCGGTCAGGAGGCGCGCGGGAAGCGCCCGCAAGATGATGGCGTTCAGCAGGATCGTGAACTGCCACACGGTGGAAGAGTACGCCAAGATATTCAAGAAGGCGGGCGACAACGGTTTGGTCCTCGTCGAGTTCGTCGCGGGCTGGAGTTCCTCCAGCAAGAGCATGCAGCCTTACATGACCACCCTCGCCAAATCGCCCGAGTACAAGAAGATCCACTTCGTCCGGGTCGACATGGAGGCGCTCCCTGAGATCGCTCAGAAGTGCAACGTGAAGGCGCTGCCCTCGTACCAGCTTTGGAAGGGCGACGAGAAGCTCGAGGAGATGACCGGCGCCCTGCCCGCGAAGCTCGTGGCCATGCTCAAGACGCACCACGTCAAGGAAAAGAAGGGTGGGGTGGGCAGCCTGGTCGCCTTCGTGGGAGCGCTCGTGCTTGGCGTGTTCGGTCTGCTGAAGATCAAGGACCGGATCGAGGAGTGGGAGGCCGAGGAGGAGGAACGCGCCGCGATCCGCGAGGCCGAAGAGGAGGCTAGAAAGCTCGCTGAGGAGGAAGCCAACCGAGCCCGACAGGCGCGGCTCCGGGCCCAGGCGGCTGCGAACAGGGCGTCGTCTTCTTCTGCGGGGAGGGGTTGAGCGCGGAGTACTGTAGAGACATGTACGTTGATTTCTACTCGTCTATAATGTCGGCTTGAAAGAGTGCGCCACGAAACTAAAGCTCGGCGTCTAAAACATCTTGAACTGATCGAACGCGGCGTGGTGCTGTGGCTCCGGCTTCTTCTTCTCGGATGGCGTGTACGTGGTGTCCGGCGTGATATCCAGGGGCATGTTTCCCATCTGCGTTCCCATCATGCCGCTAGGCTGATGTATCCCCACCATGCCGCTGGGCTGCTGCATCCCCATCATACCGCCGGGCTGCTTCATCCCCATACCCATGTTGGGCTGCTGCAGCATCCCCATACCAGGCTGCTGCATCCCCATCATGCCATTGGGTTGCTGCATTCCCATCATGCCGTGGGGCTGCTGAATCCCCATGTGGGGCTGCTGAATCCCCATGTTGGGCTGCTGCATCCCCATGTTGGGCTGCTGCATCCCCATGTTGGGCTGCTGCATCCCCATCATGCCGTGGGGCTGCTGCATCCCCATGTTGGGCTGCTGCATTCCCATCATGCCATTGGGTTGCTGCATTCCCATCATGCCATTGGGCTGCTGCATGCCCATCCCCATGTTGGGCTGCTGCATCATCCCCGGCTGCTGCATCCCCATACCCATACCTCCAACCTGCTGCTGGGGTATACCTCCCATACCTCCCATACCGCCGCCTTGGGGTGTGCTGAACAAGTTCATGATGTCATCATTTGAGACTTGAGGTTTGGCAGCCGGAGGTGCCGCCGCGGGGGCGTCCGTGAATGCGCCCCAGTCGTCAGCCGCCGCGGGAGCAGCAGTGGTTGCCTGAGGGGCGGGTGCGGCAGCGGGCGGCGCGGACACGAATGCATCCCATCCGTCGTTCGCAGCTGGACCTGCAGAGGCGGCTGGTGCGGGCGCGGGCGCACCAAACGCGTCCCAACCCCCAGCAGCGGCAGGAGCCGCGGGCGCTGGTGCGGGCGCGGGCGCACCGAACGCGTCCCAGTTCCCAGTGGCGGCGGGAGCCGCGGGAGCCGGGGCCGTGGATCCGAAAGCGTCCCATCCCCCGTTGGTGGCGGGAGCGGCGGGAGCGGCGGAACCGAAAGCACCCCAGCCTCCGTCGGTGGCTGCGGGTGCTGTTGCCGGTGCGACGTCGAGCAGGTCAAACAGGCCTCCACCCGCGGGGGGAGCCGCGGGAGTCGGCGTGGGAGCTGCGGTGGGCGCCGGCGCGACGGGTCCTCCACTTCCGTCTCCCCTGATCGGTCCGTCCCTGGAGCTGTCCGCGTACATCTTGCGGTCGTACTTGGCCCTGATGTACTTCTCGACCACGGGCAGCGCCGAGCTCGTGGGTTTCGCCCCGGGGGGGAGGCTCGCCTCCCAGTACGCGTTCGCGCGGTCGTTACCCATCGTCTCCATCTCCACCACCTGCTTCTCCTTCCACGTGTCCAACGTCGTGGAGCGCACGAACGATATGTGCACACCGAGCGAGCGGTGGATGCCCGAGCAGTTCGTGCAGATGAAGATGCCGAGGTTGACGGACGCCCAGCGCGGCTGGCGAGAGGGGCAGTCGGCGCATAGTTGGTTCTCCGGTCGCTTCAAGCACGCGTCCAGGCGCTTGAGAAGCTTCCTTTGCTCAAGCTCGGACATCTCGAGGTGCGAAGAGCCGGCCCAGATCTCGAGCGACCCGCTTGTGAAAAGTCCCGGTTCCTCCTCCGGCTGCTCGAATCGACAGATCGGCGACGTCCTCAAGCGACGTCTCTTTCTGTTTTGATTTTTTTTTTGTGGGTCCAAAACGATGGTCTGTAATCAGGACCATTCAAGGGCACGCGCCTCGGTCTTTTCGACGAATCACAGGGTCGGATTCAATATCTATCAGGTTGCCGAGGGGAGGGTCCTTTGAAGGGCCCATTCCATTGTAAGGGCGCCAGAGCGACGGTGGCACGCGACGCGAAGTTTGGCTCCCAGTGACGGACCCGAGCCTCGTAGGAGTATCCTTCCGTGACCGACGCGGCACCGAGGGTAGCGAGCGCACGTTTCGTCGCGCGAGAAGAACGGGGGCGCCCCGCTCTTGACGTCGTCAAAAAACCAGGGTTTTTTTTTAATTTCTCGGCAGAGGCACCCAACCATGGCGGGCGAGCCGGAGAAGAAGGCGACCGAGATGGCCAAGGACCAGCGCGAGGACTCCGGCGACTGGTTGGCGGACATCTTCGACGCGGCGGACGAGGGCGCGATCACGTCCCTGGAGATGACGGAGATGTCTCTCCCGCAGGAGACCATAGCGGCGCTGGAGGCTGAGGGGAGTGGCGCCGCGGGCACGCCCGGGTCGGGCGACAAGAGGGGGCGGGAAGAGGGTGGGCGCGAGGCGTCGAAGCACAAGAAGTCGCGGCGCGAGAAGCTGCGAAGAGAGGCGCTGAACGACAGGTTCATGGGACTCAGCGCGCTGCTAGATCCCAACGGGGCTGGGCCCCTCAAGACGGATAAGGCGACGATAGTGACGGATGCCGCGGTGGTGATCAAGCGACTGCGCGAGGAGCTGGCGAAGCTGTCGGCCACGCTGGAGTCCCTGCAGAAGAGCAACACCACCCTGGAGAACGAGAAGAGCGGTCTCGCCGCGGATAAGGCTGCGCTGCAGCAGGACAAGGCGAAGCTCGAGCACCAGCTGCACTGCTTCATGAGCAGCATGCCCTTCGCATCGCCCCCGCCTGGCGCGGCATTTGCGCCGATGCCCGGCCCCTTCCACCCACAGGGAGGCGCGGGCGCCGTGGTGGCGCAGCAAAACGGCGGTGCGGTCAAGCTCGCGCCGAACCAACCTGCGGGAGGGATGATGCCGGTCATGTGGAGCCTTCCCCCGCTCGTCGTGCAGACCACGACTGCCGAGGAGGACGCCAAATTACGCGCTCCCGTTGCATGATTTCGGCGTTTTAATACTTCATCAAACATATTTAGCGAATTATCTTACATCTCACGCGCGCTCCGGACCGGTTCGGCGTTCCCAGCCGTACCGATCGCTTGTTCACGCAAACCGGCCCGCGAGCACCACCACGCCGAGCACCACGAAGAGCACGGGGTGATCGCACATGACGGCGTAGATGGCCGGCGTCGCCTTGACAAAGGCGGAGACAAAGAAACCGAGAACGACGCCCACCCCAACGAGGAAGTGGGGCGCCCAGTCCGGCAGGTCCCTGCCGCCGATGAAGGTGCCCGTCGGCGTTGGGCACCAGATTTGATCCTTGGAGATCCCCAACCCGAGAACGGATGACTGCAGCGTGGGGAGCACCTCCGCGCAGAGGCTCGTCTCGTTTACCATCATCCCATCGATCAGGTTTCGGGTGGTGTCGGTGAAGTTCGCGTTGAGGAACGAGTGGCCCAGGAGCGCGAACGCGGTGGACGTTATGTTGACGTCACCGTAAGCCTCCACGACCCCCTCGGCGTGTTCCTGAAGGGCGTCCAGGAGCGCCATCCTTCGATCGGACTCGTAGATGAGCGCCTCGAGCTTGGCGGAGTGCGCCATGAGATCCGCGGTCTTCTTCGCGCACTTTTCCTCGTGCCGCTCGGACAGGCGCTCCGTCTCCTCCACCTCGAGGCAGTGGTTCAGCACGTGCCTCTCCATCCCGGTGCCCTCAGGCGGCGCAGAGCACTTCTTCGCCTTCTCCTTCTTCTTCTTCTGCAGCTGGAGGATCAGATCCTCCAGTGCCGCGATATTGTCGTCCAGCTGGCTCATCGCGCTGTTCAGGCCCTCGAGGTTCATCTCCGGCACGTTCGCCTGCACTCCCGTCACGGCTTCCTCGTCGTCAACGAGCAGATCCGCGGTGGTGTCCCGGAGCTTAGCGAGCCTGAGTTGAGCGGCCATGACGGGGTTCGGGGATTTACCCCTCCTGTTCTTCTTCTCTTTCTTCGAGTCGAATCCCCCACCGAACCACCCGCCCTTAGTATCGACCTCGCCGCCCCCGATCGCATCGGGCTTGAGCGTCACCTCGCCGTCTGATCCGCACGTGAACGACTCCTGCGTGTACGTCTCCGGCGGGGGTTCGGGAGCTGCGCAGCCGCAGTTCCCGGGTTTGAGGGCGCGCAGCGCGTCGAGCTGAGCCATGAGGTCCTTCAGACCGGCGTCGAGCTTCTCCTCGTCCTCCTTGCACTTCTTCGTCCACGCGCGGTTCACCTCCTTGGTGCACACGGTCTTGACCTGCTTCTCCACGGGCCTGCACATGCGCGCCTGAGCCTTGCGGCACGCGCGGTGCTCAACCCTCAGTCGATCGCAGACGTCGTACTTGTATGAGCATATGATCGATGTGATGCCGGTGAAATTCACGGGGGGACACTTCTCGTCGAACTTGCACGGGTTGCACGTGTAGTCGGGGCACGCCGCCCTGGAGTTGGGCACGCGGGAAAGGAAAGATCGAGTTAGAGTTCCGCGAGAAGAGAGGCTTCTTCGGCGGCGGGTAAGTCCGCCGGCGGGATTAGGCGAAGACGCGACTTTTATACTCACCATGTTTCGTTATCGTACACCGCGGGCGCGCTCGGGTCCAGCGCCTCGGCCACGGGAGGGTGGCGGGAGCCTGCGGGTGGGAAAGAGGAGTGAATCACGCGGTTCAGCGACACGGCGGGAACGAAACGATTGGGGCGGTCGAGTCGTGCGGGCGCTTGTTCGGTCCGCGCGATCGCGACGAGGGGGGATGACGCACCTAGGGCGATGAGCAAAACCGCGACGACCCACGCTCGGAGGACCATCATGTGGACCGCCTTCCTCGGTGGCGCGAGTTGGTTTGGGCTGGGTGGTGTTACATAGAATTTCAGGTGGCAACCGCCTTTTGCAGCAAAATACGACGGCGTTGCAGTCATGATCATCAACAAATAATTGATTTATGGACTATCGTCGTATCGTACGTGACTAAATGCCTATAGGTAGAGATCCTAATTAATTGTTGTGCAACTAAAAGTTTCGGGACAAGCTTCCCGTCCACGCGATGCGCGCCCTGCGTGTTTGTTTGTGCGAACCCCCATTCACTGGTGTCGGTGCTGATGATCGTTGGGCTGGTGGTGGGCGGGGTTCTCGTGCGGCGCCGTCGGGCCAGCCATCGACTCTCTCCTCCGAACCCGCGCAAAGTGAAGGCTGTTCAGGAGGGCGTTTATCTCCGTGTAGTGCATGCTGCGACCGAACGATTCGTCCTCGTCGATCCCGTCAACGCGCTCGTGCTCATCCTCGGGGACTTGATACATCGGCGGCGCGATGCCAACCCCCCCGACCCCTCCAGAAGAACCGACGAACCCGGCCGTGAGCCCATTTCCGCTCGAAGTGCCACGGACGCCTCCCGTGTTCAGCCGCTTCACCGCCCTCTGAAGTTCACTCAGTTCCGGATCCTTGTCGACATCCGCATGCGCACGCTTCGAAGACCGCGTCTCCATCCAGCGTCCCGTCGAATTGACGCGTCGCTTCCAACCTCGTCCCCTCGCTTGGGAGGTGAGGAGAGATGGGTGTCTCCTCAGATCTACAAGACCCGTTCGTCCAGAGAGATCCGAGCCCAGTTGCACAATCTACCTTGGGTTTCTCAACCTCGGAGGTCGAGATGGGTCCACGCGGGTTGTTGGCGTGACCTAGCCTCAGAAGCCGCTCGCACGTGCCACGAAGAGCGTGTGCGGCGTCCTCTGTCTGGCGGTCGACTCTCTGAGGAAAAATAGTTTTGGTTTTCTCGTCAAACTGGTGCACGTCAGTGAAAATTGAATGTGACGCGCCGACACTCTGACTGGCGCCAACGAAGGTGCGGACATGGGAAAGACACCGGAAAAGAAGTCATCGGGCAAAAAGGCACCCTTCGGCACGACCAAGGGTGCCTTTGGCAAGGAAGGGAAGGGGGTTAAGGGCAGAGGAGGAAGACCACTTGGTAAAATGGTGAGCACCGCCGCACAACCGCCGCTTTTTCCGCTAAACTCGACGAGCGTTTGCTTACCTCGCACCTCGCCCTTGCCAATCCTCACAGGAGTGCGGACAGGATAAGACGAAACGAGGGGGTGAAGCGGTCTTCGACGACAAGGTTCGCAAGTGAGTCAAAGCCCATCCCCGCGAACCTTTAACCCTCCCAGGCTGAGCGCCCTCTTTTTTCCCCATGATCATGATTCGTGTTTGGTTACGAGTATAATACCCTCACCTCTCGCATCCGTCCGGCCGACAGGGAATGGGTAACCGGGTACAGCAAACGTAAGACACAGCGTAGGAAGTTTGCAATCAAGCAGGCTGAGGAAAAGGCGCGGAAGGAGAGGCTCCAGGAAAGGAAGGAGCGCCGTGAGGAGATGCGACAGAAACTCGGACTGGACAAGCAAGAGGAGGAGGAAGAGGAAAAGGTGGTTGGCGCCGTGGACACGGAGGTTGTGGAGTACGGCAGCGGGGTGACGGTGACTGTGGAGGGCCTCGACTGATTGCTTCGCGGGTAGTATGCATGCGTTGGGTCAGCGACAACGTAACTAACGGAAGCTCACTCAACTCAATCCCACTCGATACTCTTCTTGTTTCGCAGTTTCTTCTTGTCGGACCCTCGCTTCTTGTTCTCCAGCCTCACCTTGTTGGCCTTCTCCGCCTGTTTCACCAGCTTCTTCTTCGCAGTCTTGTTCGACTTGTGTTGCGGAAGCTTTGACGCGCGGTTCAGGCACGCCTGCATCTTCTCCAGCGCGTCGTCCACGTTCTGCGATTGCGTGCGGAACCTGGTCGACTGGATCACCAGCTCGCCGTCCTTGTTCACCCTGTTCTTCTCCAGCACCATCAGCCGCCGAGTCACCCACGGATGCAGCCAGTCCGAGGCGCGCTCTAATTGCAGCCGCATGTCCACCTTCGTGTTGACCTTGTTGACGTTCTGCCCGCCCGCACCGCCGCTCCTGGCGAACGCTATGGTGACGTCGTCCTTGGTCACCCGGCGAGGCGGGTCCGCGCACTCCCCTGGCTCGGGCATCGGCAGGGTGTCCGCGACCCGAGGCCCGGAGATGCCTCGTAACGTCTGCACGTCTTTTGGGCCTTTAACATCCTGCGGCGTTTCATCGAACTCCTCGTCGTCATCGTACTGCGGAGCGGCGGGCGAGAGTGGGGAAGGGATGTCAGGGGAGTACGTTGCAGACGCCGGATGGGATGAGGTATTTGGCGCGGGCACTGACCCACGACTCGTCGTCTTCGTCATCTTCGTCCCAGTATTCGTCATCGTATTCGCCCTTTCCGTACGAGCGCACGAGCCGGAGCCCGTCACCACGTCCTGTGAGCCCTTCACCGAACCGCTGCGTTCGAAGCGTGAAGGGGAGTCCGGAGGGCGAGCTCAACCGATGTGCGCCAGCGCGTGCGACTATCGCAGCGCGCTGGAACTCGCCCCTCGCTTGGGGTGGTCGTGCCGCCGCTCCGCACGATGAGACAACTCGACGGCAAAGTCCCAGCATGGTGCGAAACCCCGTAGCCGGCATCAGGTGCGGGCGAAGCCGTCTGATGGGGTGGTCGGCATTTCACACGCTATTTGAAAAAGGTCAGAGCAGGCGGTTCGTCACTTCCAGAGGACCATGGTCGTCAGCAACGTCCCTCAACAACGTGACCTCCGAGATGACCTGAACGTCAATCGTCGGCGTAGAAGGAATAAGGGCGCCCCCCGCGGCCTGAAGGACGGCGAGAGTAAGGACGAGCGGCAGCAGCCCGCGATCGAACGTCCGCTCCCCGGGCCCCGCGCGAAGGGTAAGCAGGAGCAGGGGCAGCAGAGGCCGAAGCCCCAGAGAGGGAAGAAGGGTCGCAACACCCGAGACTTTGAGCCGAGCCATGCACCCCCTGGGCTGAAGGTGGTCGTCGGCGACGCCTCCAAGGAGACGCTGGGCAAGACGCTCCACGGACGTGCAGTCGTGTACGTCCCTAACTTTTTCTGCCAAGAGGAGGATGCCTCCGTTTACGAGAAGCTGATGCAGGAGGTCAAGGCGGCGGGCTCGCCGGACATGTGGGTGCCCTGGCACGAGGACTCGCATTTTATCGCCAACGACAGGGATCGTCACGGCAAGTGGAAGCAGGAGTCGCCCATCTTCATGGCTGTCGTGGATCGCATATCCAAATATTTCTCGATGGACGTGAAGGCAACGCGCTTGAACTGGTACCGGGACGCGGAGGAATGGAAGCCCTATCACCACGATGCCGCAGCGGTCAAGCCCGACAAGGCTAAGACGCAGAATTGCACCGTCGCTGTATCCTTTGGGGCTTGTCGGGACGCAGCCTTTGAGCACGCTAAGACGGGCACGACTGTTTTTTTCCCTCAGGGGAACGGCTCCGCGTACACGTTTGGGCACGACGTCAACTGCGAATGGAGACACGGAATCCCTCAAGTGCCCGAGGAGCTTCGCAAAGGGGGCGGGATACAAAACGCCGGACGCATATCCATCATCGCCTGGGGCTGGGTGGATCAGGATAGAGACGACATCTCAGCTTTCAGAAACTGACTTGAACATCAAATCCTATTTGGCGGTGCTCGCCGTTGATTTATGATTGCTAGTCCTGCCTCGCCCGGCGACCTCTTTCGACGCTCTCTTCCGCAAGAACTCGAGCGCTGGTTCACACTTTTCCTCCCACGACGGCATATCGTCATCCTCGCCGTCGAGCACCTCATCGTTGTGTTTGTCCCTCGCGAGTCGCACCGTCAACTCGATCAGTGCCACCCGCGCCTGGCGCTCCTCCCTCGAGCCGTTCTCCCCCGCCCACCTGTTCCCCGAGCTCTTCCTGAGGGAGTATATCCTGTCGTGCAGATTCATTCCCCACGCCCACCTCGGCACGTCCTTTATCCCCCACGGTACCGTGTACGACGGCGGCGGCGAAAGGTGTCCGTACTTTGCCACGTAATAGGTGACGACCGGCGCGAGCGTCCTCCTGACGAAGTGATCCGGCAGGCTCCAGGCGAAGCCCATATCGTTG